>JAEAME010000813.1_pt1 | contig 27169 bp, 19 predicted proteins | sample 8958731 | NCBI WGS metagenome assembly JAEAME01 (sample SAMN16933194, study PRJNA681113) | bioreactor sludge metagenome | isolation source: anerobic bioreactor sludge (Control) | place: India:Bengaluru | collected 2018-10-24 | reverse complement strand
GTCATGGAGACGCAGCCTCAAGGAGTTCGCACTTCTTCTTTTCAGGGATTGAAAATTCAGAACAGACTAATAATCTGATATAATTATTTAATCAACAAATACGAATTAAAATGAAAAAAACACTTTCGCTGATTTTACTGATAATATTATCAGCCAGCAGTATCGGTCTGGCCCAGACAGGTCAGCCTTTGGTAAGCTCAAAGCTTACCGGCACACAGCATATTAATCCTTACAATGTATATGGAGTTCCTTTTCCGCGCATAGAAGCAGATAACCGGGTTACATTCAGGTTTACAGCTCCTTATGCTGAGAAAGTGCAGGTTTCCATAAACAACGTTGCGAAGGATATGGTCAAAGGTTCCGACGGTGTATGGACCTACACAAGTGAACCCCAGGATCTGGGTTACCACAACTACTGGATGGTAGTCGATGGGGCTGTCGTTCTGGATCCGGCTACTGACGGATTCATTGGCTACAGCCATATGTGCAATGGATTTGAGATCCCCGATCCGGATGGTGGTTTTTACGATCTGAAAGATGTGCCGCATGGCAATGTTCTCCTCGAGAATTATTATTCCACTGTAACAGAATCATGGCGTCATATTTATGTATACACTCCTCCGGATTACGAAAAGAATACTTCAGCCCGTTATCCTGTGCTCTATCTTCAGCATGGCGGTGGCGAGGACCAGAGGGTATGGATTGAAATGGGAAGGACAAACCTGATACTTGACAACCTTATTGCAGAAGGAAAGGCAAAACCATTTATTGTTGTGATGGAAACCAGTGCTGCAAGAAAGCCGGGTGAACCGGTACCGCAGATGCGTCAGCCGGGCGCACCCGCTCCGGGCGGACAGCCAGGGCAGAGAGCACCGGGACAGGGTGCACCCGCAGGACAGCCTGCACCTGCCGGAGCAAGACCGGGAGCACCAGGTGCACCAGGTGCACAGCCAGGACCGGGAGCTCCGGGACAGGGCGCACCTGCCGGACAAGCAGCACGTCCGCGGATGGGTTTTTCATTCGACACATACGCTGAGGTAATGATCAAAGACATGATACCCTACATTGACAAAAACTTCCGCACCCTTGCCGATCAGTCTAACCGTGCTATGTCAGGTCTCTCCATGGGAGCCATGTGCACCAAGGCAGTAACTCTCGCTCATCTTGATACATTCGGATATATCGGCCTTTTCAGCGGTGGTACAATAGCCCCTGCAGAAATAACAGATAAATCCAAAGTCAAGCTTGTGTTTATGAGCTATGGAAGCAGGGAAAGAGGTTCTGAAAGTGTTAAGAACGCAGCTGATGCCCTTAACCAGGCAGGCATAAAAAGCGCTTCCTATGTTTCACCGTTAACCGCACATGAGTTCCAGTCATGGAGGAGAAGTCTTCGTGAATATGCATTGCTTTTATTCAAATAATTTAAAATTAATACTATGAAAAGATCTTTAATCAGTTCAGTTTTACTATTCGCTTTATCAGGGTTTCTCTGTTTGGCACAAACAAATCAACCGCCAATAAAGGAAGACTTCAAGCCCTCTACAAAGAATCAACCGGGACAGGAGTATCCCCAGGTCAATTCCCAGGGATATGCGAGGTTCAAGATAGTGGCACCACAAGCCCAGAGTGTCGTTGTGAGCCTGGGATTAGGCGGCACAAGAGGTGGCACTCCCCTCACAAAAGCTGAGGATGGCTCATGGATGGGCACAACCGCAGGACCGCTGGAAGAGGGATTCCATTATTACCATCTGACGATTGACGGAGGAGTATTTAACGACCCCGGTACAAATAATTATTATGGCTCCACACGCTGGGAAAGCGGCATTGAAATACCTGCACATGATCAGGATATGTATGCACTGAAAAATGTTCCCCACGGTAAAGTGGAACAAATACTTTTCTGGTCGCCAAGTACAAACACCGCTCGCAGGGCATTTGTTTACACTCCGCCCAGTTACACAAAGGATGTAAATGTCAGGTACCCGGTCCTCTATCTTCAGCATGGCTGGGGAGAAGATGAAACTGCATGGAGCAATCAGGGACACGCCAATCTGATAATGGACAACCTTATTGCAGACGGCAAAATAAAACCTTTCATCATTGTAATGACCTACGGAATGACAAATGAAGGGTTCAGACCCGGTGCTCGTCCCGGTGCCGGCGCTCCTGGCGCTGGTGCTCCCGGTGCCCGTCCTGGTGCTGCTCCCGGTGCTGCTCCTGCTGCTGGCGCTCCCGGTGCACGTCCCGGTGCTGCTCCCGGTGCACGTCCCGGTGCTGCTCCCGGTGCTGCTCCTGGCGCTGGTGCTCCCGGTGCCCGCCCTGCTGGTGCTCCTGGTGCTGCTCCTGCTGCCCGCCCTGCAGGCGGTATGGCCGGAATGATGAACAATGGTTTCGAGAAAGTTCTTGTTGATGAACTGATTCCTTATGTTGACGCCAATTTCCGGACACTTGCAAACCAGGCTAACCGCGCAATGGCCGGTCTTTCAATGGGAGGAATGGAAACACACCAGATTACTCTGGCTCGCCCGGAAGTATTTTCCCATTTTGGACTTTTAAGCGGAGGGACCTACAATGCAGAAGAGATAAAAAACAAATCGAGTGTAAAACTCATCTTCATGAGCGCAGGCAGTTTTGAAAATCCTGACGGTGTCAGAAAAGCTGCTACTGATCTCAAGGCAGCAGGTTTTAATGCTGTTTCTTATGTTTCGGAGGGTACAAGGCATGAGTTCCAGACATGGAGACGCAGCCTTTATGAAATGGCCCAGCTTCTTTTTAAATAATACACATAAATAAGGATCTTCTCTCAGGGGAGAAAGGCAATCATTGCTTTCTCCCCCTGAGGGAAATTCTGATTATATTGTTTATACGTTCAGATAATGAAATACAGGCAATTGATTTTGCTGTCAGTATTAATGACAACAATAGGAGCCTGTCTGGCTCAGTCAACAGTTATTGATGATTTCAAACCGGCCTCATCCAATCAACCTGATAAGCAATATCCTCAGGTTAATTCTGAGCGTCGGGTCAAAGCCGGCATTACAGCTCCCCAGGCACAGAAAGTTCAACTTGATATTGGAGGTAAGAGGTACGACCTTACCAGGGATGAGAAAGGCTTTTGGACAGGCATTTCTGATCCTCAGGATGAGGGATTTCACTATTATCAGCTCAATATTGACGGTGCACAGGTGCCTGATCCGGGAAGCCTTTTCTTCTACGGAGCCAGCCGCTGGGGAAGCGGGATAGAGATCCCTGCAAAAGACCAGGATTTCTACGCACTTAAAAATGTCCCCCATGGCCAGCTCCGGGAACACCTGTATTTCTCAAAAATAACTGAAGCTTGGCGGAGATGTTTTGTATATACTCCGCCCGATTACGATAAGAAGCCCGATGTGCGCTATCCGGTCCTCTATCTTCAGCACGGCATGGGAGAAGATGAGACAGGATGGGCCGTTCAGGGTAAAGCTAACCTGATACTTGATAATCTGATTGCTGAGAAAAAAGCTGTTCCCATGATTATTGTAATCGATAAAGGCTATGCAACAATACCTTCACAGGAGGCAGCGCAAAAAGCAGGACCTCCTGCCCGCGGAGCCGGAGGTATCTCAGCTTTTGAACAGGTACTTATCAAAGAGATCATTCCAATGATTGATGCTGAATACCGGACTCTTTCTGATCGTGAACACAGGGGTATGGCAGGTCTTTCAATGGGAGCTAATCAGACGATCCAGATAACAATGAATAATCTGAATTTGTTCTCTTACATAGGTGCATTCAGCGGCACCTCGAATTACCCGGGCACTGACCCCATTGATCCGGCAACATTCTCTAACGGCAAATTCAAAGATGGTGCGTCGCTCAACAGACAGATAAAACTTTTCTGGCTTGGGCTCGGGACAAAAGAACCCTCTCCTTTTCCCGGGTCAGTAGGAGCATTTCGTACTATGCTGGATAAGGCTGGCGTTAAGTATGTATATTATGAATCCCCGGGTACCGCGCATGAATGGTTAACATGGAGACGGGACCTCTTTCAGTTCGCACAATTGTTATTTAAATAATTTATATACATTTTTATGAAAAGGACTTATGTATTACTCATTGCGGCATTATTAATAGTAAGTGGATCTTTATACAGCCAGACTGATGAGTTGTTTCAAAACTCAAAACCGGCATCGACAAATATTGTCGGGGCTGAGTACCCGCGTATTGATGCGCAACGAAGGGCTATTTTCCGCGTTAGAGCTCCGGAAGCCCAAAGCGTCGTGGTTGGCCTCGGCAATACTGCACTGACCTTAGGTGATGATGGTTTCTGGACCGGAGTGACTGCACCACTGGATCCGGGCTTCCATTATTATAACATTAGGATTAATGGCGTTGAAGTTAACGATCCGTCAAGTGAGACCTTTTTTGGATCAGGCCGGGTGATGAGCGGCATTGAAGTTCCTGAAGAAGGCGTTGATTTTTACCTTGCAAAAAAGGTTCCCCATGGACAGATCGTGTCATTCTGGTACTTTGCAGAATCGACAGGTGAAACGCGGCAGGCTTATGTTTACATTCCTCCTGATTACATGAAGAATAATGATAAACGCTATCCTGTACTTTATCTTCAGCACGGGATGGGAGAAGACAGGCGTGCCTGGGCAAATCAGGGACGCACTAATTTCATTCTTGATAATCTTATTGCTGAAGGCAAGGCTAAACCGATGATAGTTGTTATGGAAGACGGGGGCATTGCAGCAGGTATGGGTGGTGCACGTCGTCCGGGAGGAGCAGGCGCTCCGGGAGCAAGGCCCGGACAAGGACAGGGACAACCCGGACAGGGAACCAGGCCACAGCAGGGACAGCAGGCACAAGGTGCAAGACCACAACAGGGACAGCCTCCACAGGGTGCAGGGCCGGGACAGGGACAACGCCCTGGCGGCCCGGGACAGGGACCCGGCGGTATGCCTTCCTTCTGGGATGGATTTGGATCAGTTATTGTAAAAGATCTTATTCCGGCAATTGACGCCAACTTCCGGACTCTGGCAAACCGTGAAAACAGAGCAATGGCAGGACTTTCCCTTGGAGGAACCCAGACCTATCAGATCACACAGGCCAATCTCGACAAATTTGCCAATATAGGTATCTTCAGCGCTCCCTTTGGTTTTCCGGGTGTAGAGACCGGCTATAACGGGCTGCTCTTAAAACCCGATGAATTTGCAAAACAGGTGAAAGTATTTTATATAAGCATGGGTTCGAAAGAGGGTGCCACTACAGGCAGAAGCATTCATGAACAGCTTGAAAAAGCCGGTATTAAGCATGTTTACTTTGAAGCACCGGGCACAGCACATGAGTTTCAGACCTGGCGCAAGAGCCTGCATGGATTTACGCAGCTTCTTTTTAAATAATTTAAACATCATTATTACAAAGAACAGAAAGCAGGTTCGGTCTGCAGGGATGGGGTGCAGTGTTTTATCAGACTTTCTGACTAGGCAGAAATGAGACTTAAATATTAAACTATGTATATTGTCAGTTCTTACCCGTTAGCCGTGGTCCTCTGCGTTATAACAATGATATGCTGGGGTTCATGGGCAAATACAATGAACCTGAAACCAAAGACATGGCCGAATCCGCTTTTCTATTGGGATTACTGCCTTGGAATAGTGATTTTTACACTTATCCTCGGTTTAACACTCGGGAGCATCGGACCTGAAGGAAGGAGCCTGTTCAAGGACCTTGGCCAGGCTGATGTGAAATCCCTTGGATCGGCTTTCCTGGGTGGCGTTGTATTTAATCTTTCAAACCTTCTATGGGTTGCTGCCGCGGCAGTGGCCGGTATGTCAGTGGCTTTTCCGATTGCAGTGGGCCTGGCATTGGTAATTGGAGTTATCTATAATTATATTTCAGAATCCACAGGTGATCCGGTATTGCTTTTTGCAGGAGTAGGCCTGGTTGTTGTTGCAATAGTTGTAAATGCGATCGCCTACCAGACCATACCATCAAAAGTTAAGGGCGATACCCGGAAAGGGGTGATCCTTTCAGTGCTTGCAGGTATTATAATGGGATTTTTCTATGGGTTTGTTGCGGACAGCATTTCGCTGAATTTCTCAAATCCGGAAGCCGGAAAATTAACCCCGTATTCTGCAGTTTTGATATTTTCGATAGGTTGCTATCTGTCAGGCTTTATCTGGAACACCTATTTTATGTACAGGCCTGTTGAAGGAAGAGCTTCAACTTACGGGGAATACTTTAAGGAGAAATCGCCCAGGGTACATCTGAGTGGTGTTATCGGAGGAATGATATGGGCTATGGGACTCTCATTCAGTATCATAGCAGCGGAGCAGGCCGGACCGGCAATTTCCTACGGTCTTGGGCAGGGCTCAACAATGGTAGGGGCCGCATGGGGTGTTTTTGTCTGGAAGGAATTCAGGGAAGCACCGAAAAAGACTAACTGGCTCCTTACTATAATGTTCATTTGCTTCATTGCGGGACTTGCTCTGATAACAATGGCAAGGAACACCTGATTCTGTAAGAATATTGTTTATTAAATTCTGTTTGAATTATGAAATACAACATTTTAATATCAATCCTGCTTCTGGCAGGGATAGGGATTTTGAACGCACAAAGTTCCGTGGAGGGTATTCCGGCACCGACAAACATAGGGAATGCCCGATATCCTCGAATACTGCCGGATGGAAGGGTCATATTTCAGGTAAATGCACCACAGGCAAAGAATGTCCAGGTGGATCTTGGGAAGCTGTATGACATGCAGAAAGATGACAAGGGGATCTGGGAAGTCACTACTGAACCGCAGGATCCGGGCTTCCATTATTATTCCCTTGTAATTGACGGGTTCAGATTTTCCGATCCCGCAAGTGAATCCTTTTACGGAACAGGGAGAATGTCGAGTGCTATTGATATACCTGAACCGGGCGCGGATTTTTATACAATAAAGGATGTTCCTCACGGAGATCTGAGGCATAAGTCATATTTTTCGAAGGTCACAGGCACCTGGAGGAGTGTGAATATATACACGCCTCCGGGTTACGATAATTCGGGTAAGGAGCAATTCCCTGTGCTTTATATACAGCATGGAGGAGGAGAAGATGAGCGTGGCTGGGCAGTTCAGGGCAAGACGGCAATAATTCTTGACAATCTGATTGCAGAAGGGAAAGCGAAACCAATGATAGTTGTCATTCCCAATGGTAATGTATCCCGCCCCGGAATGCAGGCCGGAGGCTATAATGATGAAGCGATGGCAGTCTTTAAGGATGAACTCGTTGATAATATAATCCCCTTCATCGAAAAGAATTACAGGGTAAAATCCGGACCGGAGAACAGAGCAATTTCAGGATTATCAATGGGCGGTGGCCAGGCTTTTTATACAGGTCTGCGCAACACTGATGTTTTTGCAAATATCGGGGTGTTCAGTACGGGCCTGTTTGGCGGCATCGGGCAACAGGGCGGAGGAGCCAGGGCATTTGATGCCGAGGCCACAATACCAGGACTACTGTCAAATCCTGCCTCGTTCAATAAAAAACTTAAGGTGTTTTATATATCAGTAGGGGAACAAGATCCACGGATAGAGCCAACGAAGAAGCTAATTCAGACATTCACGGACAAAGGATTGAATGTTGCGTTTGCATCCTTCCCGGGAGCACATGAATGGCAGGTTTGGAGAAAATCACTCCATGATTTCGCCCAGAGGATATTTAAATAGGATTTTTATCCCCACCATTTTTCGCCTGCGACAAGGTTCTTGATTGCAACATCCTTATTCAGATCAAGTCCGAGTCCCGGTTTGTCTGAAAGCTGGATATATCCATCCTGGATTATTTCCCTGTCATATTCAATAAGGGTTTCCCATCCTGCATGGCCGTCGCGTGAAGTTGTCTTATAGTCATAACTTTCGTGTCCGATGAAATCATAAATTGTTGATGCACAATTTGCTGATGCTATTGTAGCGACAGGACCCATAACATTATGTGTAGCAACAGGCATATAATATGCATTTGCAAGATCGGCAATCTTTTTAGCTTCCAGCAGGCCACCAGCCATTGATATATCTATTTCAACCATATGAACAGCCTGGTTGATTATAAAAGGCAGGAAATCGTGAAGTGTATAGAGATTTTCACCGCAGAGTATCGGGACAGGAGAAGCGGCTGTAAGCTTAGCCCATGTATCAACATATTCAATAGGCATAGGATCCTCTATCCACCAGGGTCTGATAGGTTCAAGTGCTTTTGCAAAACTGATTGCATCCCAGAAACCGAATTCCCAGTGGCAGTGTACTATGATTTCAAATTCATCACCTGCTGCCTCTCTAAGGTTTGTATACCCGCGTATGTTATTTTTCAGTTCACTATAGGAAAGGCGGCGGTTTAATGCTTCTCCACCGGGGCGCCTTGAAATCCTGAAGGGTTTTGCTGCAGTCCATTTCTGGACTGACTGGTTAACATAGTCTATCCATTCCTTGCATACTGCAGGGTCGAGCATATTACGTGGCTGACTTGTAAGATAAGCTCTCACTTTGTCTGTGTAACATCCGCCGCCAAGTATCTTCCGAAGAGGCATCCCAAGCAGCTTACCGACAAGATCCCACAAGGCAACCTCACAGCCGGTAACTGCATGTATGCCTATTCCTCCATTTCCTCCCAGGTAGGATACCCGGAATTTCATCTGTTCTGTAAGTCGTGCAATGTCGAAGGGATCCTGTTTTACAAGTAACTGTTTGAAAGCATTTTCAACTACATCCTTGGCTCCCAGTCCTGTAACATCATGATGACATTCACCGATCCCGTATACTCCGGCATCAGTCTCAATCTTTACAAGTGGTAAAACATGACCTCTGGTACCCATCTGGACCCTCATGCATTTTACATCGGTTATCTTTACCTTACCCACCTCTGTCTCAGCCAGACGGCTGAATTTTGGCATTACTGTTGCGGCCGGAACTGTGGCTGCCATCGTTTTCAGAAAATTGCTTCTATTCATTTTAGCCTCCGTTTTTTCGTTTTCATAATCATTAAAAATAAGCTAACAAACTGTGATTTTAAAGAAAAAGAGGAAGAAAAATTACAAGGCAAAGAATACAATAATTGAATTAATCCTATTTTTATGGTTCTGAATTCTGATTGGTAATTCTTTAAACACTACCCTATGAAAAAAGCATTTAAAAGATTGTCAGCTTTATTATTTTGTATCAGTCTGATACTTGTTTCCTGTACAGAAAAAGAGGTTGATAAATCCCTTCCGAGAAGCACTCCTGAAGCTGAAGGCGTATCCTCAAAAGCGATAATTACATTTCTTGACTCGGCTGCAACCAATACAAGGACAGAATTTCACAGCTTCATGCTACTTAGGCATGGGAAGGTGATTGCCGAGGGCTGGTGGGATCCTTACAGACCCGACCTGAAACACACAATGTACTCTGCAAGTAAAAGTTTCACATCGACTGCTGTTGGCTTTGCAGTTAAGGAAAAGAAGCTTAGTATTGAGGATCAGATAATATCATTTTTCCCTGATAAGCTGCCTGATTCAATTAGTTCAAATCTGGAGCAGCTCAGGGTAAAACACCTGCTGACAATGTCTACCGGTCAGAGGCGGGAGCCGCCAACAACAACACAGGATTGGGTTAAATCATACCTGGAGACACCCGTCGACATTGAACCAGGGTCAAGATACAGGTATAGTTCCCTGGCTACATTTATGTTGTCGGCAATAGTTCAGAAAGTATCCGGCGAAAAAGTTATCGACTTCCTCACTCCGAGATTATTTGAACCATTGGGCATTGAAGGGATAGACTGGGAAACAGCCCCCGGTGATATCAATACCGGAGGATGGGGACTCAGGGTAAAAACAGAGGACATGGCAAAACTGGGACAACTATATCTCAATAAGGGAAAATGGACCGGGAAACAGCTGCTTCCGGAAAAGTGGGTTGAAGAAGCTACATCATTGAAGATACAGCAAAGGCCTGAGCTTACTCAGGAACAAAGAGATTCCTCTCTTGATGATGTTCAGGGATATTGTTATCAGTTCTGGCGCGCACGGCACAATTCGTACCAGGCCAACGGCGCCTTCGGGCAATTCATCCTCATTATTCCTGAAAAAGATGCTATAGTGGTGTTTACGGCAAATTCAAATGACATGTGGGGAGAGCTTGATATGGCATGGAAATACCTCTATCCGGCAATGGAAAATGATCCTTTGCCTGCCGACGAAGCTTCTGTTGCTCAGATGAAGCAGAGACTTGCCAGTCTTGCCCTGCCGCTTCCTCCGAAAAACTCAAATGAAGCAATAACATCAAAAATATCGGGTAAAACATTCACACTGGCAGAGAATAACAGGTCGATTAAAAGCCTCACTTTTCAGTTTAGCAATGATGTTTGCCTTCTCAACATTAAAACCGATACAGCTTCCTTTGATCTCTCGTTCGGATCAGGAAAGTGGGAAATGGGAGAGACACTCAGGCACGGACCCTCTATTTTTGCAACTGCAGTGAACGCCCTCAACGGTCTGCCTCCGTTCAAAATAGCAGGGGCCTATACCTGGAAGGATGACCAGTCACTCGAACTGACCCTCCGGTATATTGAAAGCGTTCATAATGAAATAATGAGCTTCCGTTTTGAAGATAATAAGGTATTTGTTGATTTTCCAGGGGCCACGGGTCCCTCTTTCAGGAAAATACCCCCTATAGAGGGAGTTATTGCAGAATAGCGGACTTGCGATAATCATAAAAAAGAGGCTGTCTCAAAAGCATGCCTCTTTTTACCTACCCCTAAATCCCCCAGGGGGGACTTATTGATATTCAGAATTCTGGAGAACCCCCTTTAGGGGGCAGGGGGTAGTTTTCAGGCTTTTGAGACAGCCTCTTTTTCCCAATAGCTTGCTTAATGACTAATGTTTACGACATACATTCACATGAATTTTAATCTCAATGTTCCATATCCGGCCTGGCAGATCAGGCAATAAAATTCTTTGTGATTATAATTATGTTTTTAGCTTAGCTGACAGCAGCGAGAAAACCTTTCAAATAAAACAGGGATCTCCTGTTCAATAGGATGCATGAAGAAGCAATGAACATTTATCATTTCAGTTTGTTAAGATTTATATTATGTTCTTTTTAAAGACGGTCTAGTTTAAGAAGCAACCAGATTTTTCAGGCAATGACTTTTTTCAAAAATATATTCAAGCCTGCAGGAGAAAAGCCCAGGGTAAACGGGAGGACTGAGATCCGGAACTTCAGGATTCCTCTTATAGGGGAAGAGGCTCCATCATTTTATGCTGAATCGACCTCCGGGCCTGTCAATTTTCCCTCGGATTTTGGTAAGAGCTGGAAGTTAATACTAAGTCACCCTATGGATTTTACTCCTGTTTGTTCAACTGAACTTATTGAACTGGCAAACCTGCAGAATGAATTTGATAAGCTTGGAGTTAAATTGCTTGTTGTTTCTACAGATCCTCTGGATGCTCATAATCAATGGAAAACAACACTTGAAAATATTGAATACAGGGGATATTCTCAGCAGCCTATCAATTTCCCCATTATGGATGATTCAAGCCTTAAAATCGCCAAATTATACGGGATGATACATCGGGAGACCGATAATAACAGGGATGTGAGAGGAGTTTTTATAATTGATCCAGACAATAGGATAAGGGCAGAATTTTTCTATCCGCAGGAGGTGGGAAGGAATATGGAAGAACTTGTTAGAACAATAAAAGCTCTTCAATTGACTCATGCGGATAATGTAATGACCCCTGCTAACTGGAAGACCGGTCATGATGTGCTTGTCCCTTTCCCTGTCAAAGCCAATATGTCACTTATGAATAAAGCCTCCGGCGAATATTATCAGCTTTCATGGTTCATGATATTTAAAAAATGGATCACCTGAGCGCGGAAGGTGGTTATTTTATTGTTTTTTTGAGTCAGTAAGTTCTGCGCATTAATTTTAATTTTCCTGCATCTGAAGATTCAATTTTGTCATATCTTTATTGACGGCAGCAGACTAAAGTCGGGGCTGTTTAAGAAAATAATAATCAATAATTTCATCGGGAGGATCTATGAAAAGAGTTACTATCATTACGGCAATTATTTTATTGTTTGCTGCCGTGGCATGCAACAAGCAGGAGCCCGGGCAGATTAAAGTCGAGGGCGGCTTTGTTAAGGGAACTATTGAAAATGGATTGACGGTTTTTAAAGGAATTCCCTTTGCAGCACCGCCAGTCGGTGATCTCAGATGGCGTGCTCCCCGGCCGGCAGAAAAATGGGAAGGAGTACTTGAAGCAAATAAATTTGCTCCGGGTCCGGTCCAGGGGGGTAATCCGCCTGCAGGCAAAAGCGAAGATTGCTTATATCTGAATGTATGGTCACCTGCCAAATCAAAGAAGGACCGCATCCCTGTGCTTGTTTGGATCTATGGAGGAGGTTTTGGGGCAGGATCCACATCAGAGCCTAACTACAGCGGAGAGAATCTTGCCAGTAAAGGTGTCGTTCTTGTTAGTATAGCATATCGTGTCGGTCAGCTTGGTTTTCTTGCTCATCCTGAACTGAGCAGGGAGAATCCGCAAAATGTTTCGGGAAACTACGGTCTTCTCGACATGATTGCCGGGCTTCAGTGGGTGCAGAAGAATATCGCTGCTTTCGGAGGTGACCCTGATAAAGTTACAATTTTCGGTGAATCTGCCGGGGGCATAGCTGTCAGCATGCTATGTGCCTCACCCCTTGCAAAAGGACTTTTCCATGGAGCAATATCGCAGAGCGGGGGCTCATTCGGCCCTCCCAGGCCGACGACTTTTCCCGGCGAGAACCTTAAAAGACTTGCAGATGCAGAACGTGATGGTGAAGCTTACCTCAAAAGCGCAGGTGTCACATCAATAGAAGAATTAAGAAAAATAGAAGCTGATAAACTGCCGGCCGGCAGAGGGCTTGGAATGTCATGGCCCATCATAGACGGATGGGTGATCCCTGATGATCAGTACAAGCTATACGAGGCAGGTAAATATAACGATACTCCGATACTGGTTGGCTATAACTCTGATGAAGGGGCCAGCTTCTCAAGGGAAAAAAGTCCGGAAGAATTTATTGCCGGGGTTAAAGCCCGTTACGGAAAATTTGCAGAAGATCTTGTTAATGCTTATCCTCCCGGGGAGAACTCAGTCCCCAAAACAGCTCGCGACCTTGCCCGTGATGCCGCATTCGGATGGCATACATGGATATGGGCTCGGCTCCAGTCACAAACAGGAAAATCAAAGGTATATTATTATTATTTCGATCAGCATCCCGACTATCCTGCCGATTCGCCAAGAGCAGGTTTTGGTTCTCCCCATGGCCAGGATGTAGCCTATGTATTTCAACATCTGAATTCCTCAGATCCGCAGCTTGATGAATCGGATCATAAAATATCGGAAGCAATTGCAACATACTGGACAAATTTTGCCAAGTACGGAGATCCCAATGGAGAAGGGCTCCCGGAATGGCCGGCTTTCAGCGATGCCAACCCGGTGGTGATGCATTTCAATAAGGCTCCTCAGACGGGACCCGTGCCGAGTGCCGAATCGCTTAAAGTTCTTGATTCTTATTTTGCATGGAGGCGGACATCTGAAGGTGAAGAATGGGCAAAACAGCAAAATCAGTAGAATATGATTATAATATGGCTCTGGCACAGATCGCTGGTCTGACTCTTTGGAATGTTGTATTTAAATTCTGTACAAAATAGAAAAAGTCATAAATGAAAGTCAAAGTAAATGACACTGCAATTGAACTTTATAACGGAGCAAGAGTAAAGGATGCAATACTGAAATATTACTCTCAGCAGGGCAGGAAGGCTCCGAAGAAGATCCCTTCAGTTAAGGATCGTTATGGAAATAAAGTTGCAGATGACGGAGAGCTGACGGATGGCAGTGCACTTTTTTTTAAGGAAAGACGAAGAAAGAGGGCTTCTTTTATGAAGCTTCTCTCCGGCTTGCTCGCAATTGGGTTCATTTCAGCATGCAGCGCAGGAGGAAAAGCATTCACAGCCAGGCAGACCGATAAACAGGCTGTGATATTTGCCGTGAACGATATACATGCAACAATCGACAATTTCCCGAAACTGGCTTATATAGTTGATAGCCTTGAAGCCATTTATCCGGATATGCTTTTAGTTGCCGCCGGGGACAACCAGACAGGAAATCCGGTGAATGATCAGTATCCGGAAAAGGGCTTGCCGGTTATTGAATTAATGAATGCAACAGGCTTTGACCTTAGTGCAGTAGGTAATCATGAGTTCGATTCACGGCCTGACGGGTTCAGAAATCTCAGCCACAAGGCAAACTTTGGATTTATATGCGCAAATATGTCAAAAAGCGGATCAGATAATCTGAAAGTAAAACCCTATGAGATAATTACTTTACCAGACGGGCTGAGGCTGGCATTTTTAGGGCTTCTTCACATAAACCAGAACGGCATCCCCGATTCGCATCCCGACAATGTTAAGGAATTTTCCTTCAGTTCGCCTTTTGAAACCGCCCGTGAATATCTGCATCTGAAAGATCAATGTGATATTTTTATTGCACTTACCCATCTTGGTTTTGAGAATGATGTTCAACTGGCTGAAACGATGCCTGAAGGTATTGACCTGATAATCGGAGGGCATTCTCATACAAGAGTGGAGAAGGAACAGGTGCACAATGGCATAATGATAACACAGGCAGAGAATAAGCTGAAATATGGCACACTTATAAAACTTACCAGGAAGAGCGACGGGTCATTGCAAAGGGACATGGAACTTATTGACATCAGAAATTCAAAAAATGAGAAAGCTTCAATACGGGCAATTGTTGATAAGCTAAATGACAATCCAGTGCTCAGGGAAGTTATAGCAACAGCATCCGACAATTTTTCATCGCATGAGGAACTGGGTTACCTGATGGCAGACGGGCAGCGTAATGCAGCAGAAGCTGACATTGCGCTTGTAAATCCCGGGGGTGTCCGGATCGATCGCCTGCCCAAAGGCCCGGTAAGAATAATGGATATCTATCAGCTTGACCCCTTTGGTAATGAGCTTGTAGTAACAAAACTAAGTGGCAGGGAAATACATTCCCTTATGCTTGCAGCATACTCAATTGATGATAAAGCGCCTGTTTATCCATCAGGCATAAGGACAAAACTCATAACGGATCAAAACGGCAATCTTGCCAAAGTAGATCTCCTGACTGAAGACGGACTTCCACTACCAATGGATCAGATTTACTCGGTTGCAATGAACAGTTACATGACTCAGGTTTACAAATACGAACACAGCGATCCCGGACAGTCGCTTTTTATTACTACAGCTGATGCTCTGATCGAATACCTGAGAGGAATAACGAATGTGCGAAGTTACAGGGGCGAGAGAAGAATTCAGGCTGACAGGCAGTAAGCCAAATTGATATTACTGCAGTTAGTAGATATTATTGAAGGTGCTCTGTACAATGACTTCTTCTCCGATTTCAGGATGTCTTTCGGCAGCCATCATTATGATGCGTTTTACCATCTGACTGTATGAATAATTGTTCTTTTCTGCTGCCAGTGCAAAACTGGTGTCAGAGCTTATATCATTATTCGGGTTAATATCGAGCAGATAGAATTTATCATCGCGCAAGCGAAAATCAAGGCGGGCATAATCCAGACATCCGAATCCTTTCCAGGCAGTCAGTGCTGTCTTTTCAATTTTCTTTAGCTGTTGTTCATTAAGAGGAGCAGGTATAAGTATTTCGATCTTTTCATAATGTTCAGAGCCGGGCATGTTTTTTGAATCAAAAGTACAGAGTCTTTCACGAGCCTCATGAAAAGCCGAAAAATCCATTTCTGCCGGCGGCAGTACTTCCGGTTCATCATTGTTCCATACTGAAACATGAAATTCGCGGCCATCAATGAAATCTTCAACAATTGCAGATTGTTTCAGTTCATTATTCACAACACCGATCTGTTCCCGGAGTTCAGAAGCATTATAAACGACCGATTTTTCACTTATTGTAAGACTGCAGTGTTCATGAGAAGGTTTTACAATTGCCGGAAATACTGTCCATGTTTCTGCTTCTTCCACACTAAGAACTGCACCGTAAGGCACTCTGATTCCAAGTGAGACAAGGATTTTCTTTACTTTCATTTTATCATAGCTTGTTGCTATCACTTCCGGTTTATTTCCGGTATAAGTAAATCCCCTGTTTTCAATTATCTCAACAATTTCTCTTTCCTCGCATGCTAGTCCCGGCAGAGTTTCACACAGATTGAAAACAATAGTATCTGATGGATCATAAATTTCCAGGATTTTCTCAAGATGAGGGTTACGAACCTCTTCGATGTAAGTTTCAATTCCTTCTTTTTTCAAGGATTGAAAAATCATCCTGCCTGAGCGGCGGGCTTCTTTAATTTCGTGATTTTCCCAGGCGGGATCGAGATCATAAATTATAAGAACTTTCATAAAAATAGTTTGAGAAGGAAGTCGAAGTGAAAATAAATATAAACTATCTTTTTCCGGTAAATTTTATTGTTTAACTATTAACAGTTAATTCACAAAATTTAAAATTCATTTTATAATAAGACTTTTAAGATTCCAGGTCTTATCAATACAGTTGCTGATTCTCTGAGTTATTCATTCAATACTCAATCAGTAGTCACATTAAAATAAATTATTTAATATTGGGATTTTAAAACAGGAAATTATGACTGAACAGATAAGGCAGATTGCCGCAAGAATAAAAGAGATCCGTGAAATATCGGGTATTTCAGCCGAAACACTGGCGCAGAAGCTTGGCCTTGATGCAGATCTTTATAGCAAGTATGAAAGCGGGGATACTGATTTTCCCGTAGGGATAGTATTCGAGATATCTGAACTGTTCAATGTGGAGCTGTCTGTATTACTGGGGGGTGATAATCCAAAGCTTCACATTTACAGTGTTGTGAGAAAGGGGAAGGGATTAAAGCTTGAAAGGAGACAGCAATACAGGTATGAAAGCCTTGCATATAATTTCATTCATAAAAAAGCTGAAATATTTATGGTGACAATTGATCCGAAGCCTGAAGATACCCTGCTTGAGTTCAATTCTCATCCGGGACAGGAATTCAATTATGTAATTCAGGGCGCAATGATGATAATAATCAACGGGCATGAAATTATTCTGAATGAAGGCGATTCGATCTATTATAATTCAGGTTACAATCATGCAATGAAGGCTCTGAACAACGAACAGGTTAAATTTCTGGCAATTATTTTATAAAATATAAGTTTAGCATATTATGGTTCTTGAAAATTACCTTAAGAAGACTGAATTCAAATCATATGAGGAGTTCAGGTCTGAATTTGAGATAGGGATCCCTGAAAATTTCAATTTTGCCCGCGATGTTGTTGATGAAACAGCAGCCCTTACACCAGGTAAGATGGCAATGGTTTGGTGTGATGATAAAGGGAATGAGGAGGTCTTTACTTTCGGGCAGATGAAATATTACAGCGACAAGGCTGCAAATTTCTTCAGATCGGCCGGCATTCGTAAAGGAGACCCGGTTATGCTGATACTGAAAAGGCACTATACTTTCTGGTTCTGCAGTCTTGCCCTCAATAAAATTGGAGCAGTTACAATCCCGGCAACTCATCTTCTTTCAGCAAAAGATATAATATACAGGAATAATGCCGCAGGGATAAAAATGATAGTCTGTGTGCCTGATCCTGTTGTGATGGAACATATTGAGGAATCAGAGGGCAAATCACCATCCCTGAAACATAAAGTATTGATCGACAGCGATAAAGAGGGGTGGATGAATTTTACACAAGGTATGGAAGATAGTTCCGGGGAATTTAATTACCCGGCCGGGGATGAAGCTACTGACAATAATGATATAATGCTTCTTTATTTTACTTCGGGGACGACAGGAATGCCTAAGATGGTGACCCATGATTTTACATATCCGCTGGGACATATAGTAACTGCAAAATACTGGCAGGCTGTTCAGGATAACGGGCTTCATTTCACTATTGCTGATACAGGCTGGGCAAAATCGGCCTGGGGGAAGATATATGGTCAATGGATATCGGGCAGTGCTGTAATGACGTATGATTACGACAAATTTGTGCCGAAGGATATTCTTGGGGTTATTGAAAAATACAAGGTCACCACTTTCTGTGCTCCTCCAACAATTTACAGGTTTCTTATCAAGGAAGACCTGACAAGCTATGATCTGAGTGCACTCAAAAACTGTGTTGTTGCGGGAGAACCTTTAAATCCTGAAGTTTTCAGGTACTTCCATGAAAAGACAGGCCTAAGTCTCATGGAAGGATACGGACAGACTGAATGTACTGTGGCAGTAGCCACCTATCCCTGGCTGAAACCAAAGCCCGGCTCTATGGGTAAGCCTACTCCGGGTTATGATATTGATATTGTTGATGAAACAGGTAACCCATGTGAGATCGGGAATGAGGGTGAGATTGTTATCTATACAGAGCGGAGAAAACCCGTGGGTATGTTTAAAGGATATTATCGTGATGAAGAGCTTACAAAAAATGTATGGTCAGAAGGGGTATACAGAACAGGCGATATGGCATGGTGCGACGAAGACGGTTATTTCTGGTTTGTCGGCAGGGCAGATGATATAATAAAGAGCTCGGGTTACAGGATAGGGCCTTTTGAAGTCGAGAGTGCCCTTATTGAGCATCCTGCAGTACTTGAATGTGCAGTTACGGCTGTTCCCGATCCTGACAGGGGACAGATAGTAAAGGCAACTGTTGTCCTGTCAAAAAATTATAATCCCAGCGAAGAGCTTGCAAAAGAGTTACAGGATCATGTCAAAAAAGTGACAGCTCCCTACAAATATCCGAGGATAATTGAATTTGTTACTGAATTGCCAAAGACAATAAGCGGTAAAATAAGAAGAGTTCAGATCCGCGAGGAAAATAATTGAGGATATAATACTCCTGTGAACTGTCAGTCTCCGGGCAAATTATCAGTCAGGAAAATCCAGTATAATACCCACAGGGCAATGATCTGATCCGGCAATGTCTTCACGGATAAATGCATCTTTCACTTTTGGCAGGAAAGGAGTGCTTACAAGGAAATAATCGATTCTCCATCCGATGTTCTTTGGCCTTGCACCGGCCCTGAAGCTCCACCATGAGTATCTTCCTGTCTCACTGGGATAAAAATGCCGGAATGTATCGGTAAATCCACCTTCTGTAAACCTGTCCATACCGTCGATTTCCTCCTGCATATAGCCGGCTGCCTTGTTGTAATTTTCCTTAGGGCGCGCCAGGTCGATATCCCTGTGGGCTACATTAAGGTCTCCGCATACGACAACGGCTTTGATTCTTTCAAGATTCTTCAGGTAACTGAAAAAAGCTTTGTCCCACTCCTGCCTGTAATTCAATCTTGCCAGTTCAGCTCCTGAATTGGGAACATATACATTCACAAGGAAGAAATTTTCAAATTCAAGGCATACGACCCGGCCTTCAGTATCATATTCCTTTATACCAATGTCTTTTGTTACATTCAGAGGCCTGATCTTTGAAATAACAGCTGTCCCCGAGTAACCTGGTCTCACTGCCGAATTTGACCAGATAAATCTGTCATTCAGTGCAGCAAGGGTCTCTGCAACCTGGCTGTCCTGTGCTTTTGTTTCCTGCAGGCAGGTAATATCCGGATCCATCAGTTCAAGATCATTAAAAAAAGATTTCTTTGCTATAGCACGAATGCCGTTAACGTTCCATGATATAATCTTCATTTCTTCATTTCTGGGAATATGTAAAAATACTAACTATCAGGAGAACACCTAAATTTGATCAATATTTCAGTGTATAAAGACGAATCTTTCCTGGTGGTCAGTTGTTAGTATAGCAAGCTCAGCTATTTTTTCAGGCTCCAGCCTCCTGCCAATCCGAAGATAAACCAGGCAAGGGAAAGAGTTCCCAGTCCGAAAAGAGTGTCACCGATCATTCTGAGCCATTTTAGTGTAACGATATATGGTTGCTGCATAAAATCAGCAGAACGTGCATACCATAATCCTTCCTGAACGCTTGCCACTGTCTGGGCGAGACCTACTGGCAGTACACTTATGATTACCATTGCAGCCAGTCCTATATTGATGCTCCAGAATGCGAATTTAACAAAGCCCTCTTTCCAGACTACCTGCCTGTTCATATCGCGAAGGACGAAAAGCATAAGGCCTATGCCAAGCATTCCATATACTCCGAAAAGAGCAGCATGTCCATGAACCGGTGTTGTGTTCAACCCCTGCATATAATAGAGTGCAATAGGGGGATTAATGAGGAAGCCGAAAATTCCGGCTCCGACCAGGTTCCAGAAAGCTACTGATATAAAGCTGTAGATGGGCCATTTATAAGCTTTTATCCAATCGCGGCTTCGGCTTAGTTTAAGGTTATCCCATGCTTCGAATCCCATTAACGCCAGAGGAACGACTTCCAGTGCACTGAATGTAGCGCCAAGGGCAAGAACAGCTGTCGGAGTGCCTGTAAAATAAAGATGATGGAAAGTTCCAAGTATACCTCCTGAAAGAAAGACAATAGTTGAAAAGAGGACTGCTGTTGTAGCTGTTGCTGCCCTGATAAGCTTTAGTCTGACAAAAAGGAAGGCAGTAACAACGGCGGCGAATACCTCAAAAAATCCTTCCACCCATAAATGGACAACCCACCATCTCCAGTATTCAGCAACAGCCAGGTTTGTTTGTCTTCCCCACATCAGTCCGGCACCATAAAAAGCTGCGATAGCTATTGTCGAGATAAGAAAGAGGATCAGAAGATCCCGGTTTTCCGATCTTTTTTTCAGTGCCGGCCAGATTGCTCTTCCCATCAGAAGGAGCCATATCACAAGGCCGATGAAAAGAAATAATTGCCAGAACCTTCCAAGTTCGACATATTCGTAGCCCTGGTGTCCGAACCAGAAGTTCTGCACTAATTCAAGCCTTTGCATTACCCCCATCCACTGGCCCAGAAGAGATCCTACAACAATAACGAGCAGAGCACCGAACAATAGATTTACTCCAAGCTTTTGAAACCTGGGCTCTGCACCGGAGATTGCAGGAGCGTAATAGAGTCCTGTTGCGAGCCATGAAGTGGCAATCCAGAAAATAGCAATCTGAACATGCCATGATCTTGAGATCTGGTATGGCAGCCATTTAGCCAGGGGGATGCCATAAAGGGCCTGACCTTCAACTGTGTAATGGGCTGTGATAACACCCATCAGCACCTGGACAAGCAGCAGGGCAGATACTATCCAGAAGTATTTTAGTGTTGCCTTTTGTGAGGGCGTCTGTGTTTCATTTGTTATTGGAAATTCAGATGGCACAATTCCGGGGCTTTCATCCCTCTTTTTTGCATAGAACCAGGCCATCAGACCAATACCGGCGATAAGCATAATAACACTGAACCCGGTCCAGAGGAGAAGCGAACCTGAAGGTCTGTTCCCAACAAGCTCTTCCGGAGGCCAGTTATTTGTATAAGTTATTTCCTGCCCGGGACGCTCTGTGACACAGGCCCATGAAATCCAGAAGAAAAATGCATTCAGTTTCCGTACCCTTTCCGGATCCCTTAGTGAGTTTTCCGGCACACTGTAAGCATCCCTTTCAGAATCACGAGCCGGATCATCCGTAAAAAGACCTGCATAGTACTTACTGTTATCTGCAATCGCCTCAGCTCTCAATACCGAAACAGTCAATACTCCTGTACCCGGGTCATAGGTGTTGGGACGAAGGTCTTTCTGAAGCAGTACTTTCATAGCTGCTTTCTTTTCATCGCTGAGCTTATCGAATCCGACACCATCCGACTCCTGTGCCAGACGGTTAAGCATAAAGACAGCTTCCCTGTGGAGCCAGTCTGCGCTCCAGTCTGGAGCCTGGTAAGCACCATGCCCCCATACTGTTCCCATTTCCTGGCCGCCCATTGACTGCCATACATTCTGGCCATCTTTGATGTCCTGTCCGGTAAAGAGCATATCACCATCAGCTGTTACAACCTTATCAGGAACAGGTGGCGCCTGCCGGTAAATCTCCCTTCCGAAATAGAGTAATACCGCAAATGAAACGATAATCACAGTCAAAAATCCAAACCATAGCTTTCTTGTTTTCATAGGGGATCTCAATTGTTTGTTTTATACTTTTTTTTACAGAACACCCGGATCCGTTTTCAGATTCAAGGTAGCTGTCATTTCCCTTAAGATATGATAATTAACCATACAAACATAATAAATGTTTATTAAATGACAAAAAGGTCATTTAGTATTTTAAGCAGGATTTAATATATTTGTGTCATAGAAGAAAATATCATGTTTAATAAGGAAACAGAATATGCGTTAAGAAGTCTTGTATACATCCAGGCACAGAATCTCAGGGGAAGAAAGCCGGGTGTTGACGAGATTGCAGGAGGAACCCGCGCACCCCGCTATTTCACAGCCAAGATACTTCACAGACTCGTGCGCAGCGGCTTCCTGCTTTCATTGAAGGGCAAGGGGGGTGGTTTTTTTCTTGACAGTACAAAGCCTTCGGTGAACCTGCTTGAAGTGGTGAATGCTGTGGAAGGGACAAAAATCTTTTCGGGTTGCGTTTTCGGACTTGAGCAATGCAACAATAGCTACCCATGTCCATTGCACGACAGATACAAGTCTATAAGGGAATCATTGGAAGAATTGCTTTCAACAGAAACAGTTCTTTCCCTGGCTGAGAAATTCCCGGCATATCAGTAGCGGGTTCTGTTTATTCCTGAACATTATTTTATTTATAAGATGGGTAAAAGCTGGATTGCGTATAAGAAGCTTCACAGATGGCCCGGGTTGATAATTTCATTTATCCTCCTTTACTACGGGTTTACCGGAATACTATTGAATCACAGGGAACTTTTTTCCCGGGTAGATCTCGGCAGGAAGATAATGCCTTCAAACTATGAATACAGAAACTGGAACAATGCAGCCCTGAAAGGCAGTCTTACGATAGGGAAGGACAGCATACTTGTTTATGGCAATATAGGTATATGGCTAACTGATCCGGCGTTCATAAATTACACATCCTTTAACAAAGGACTTCATGAAGGAAGCGACAACCGAAGGATTTTTGACATTCACAAAGCTGCAGATGGCAGTTTGTACGTTGCTGCATTTTCAGGCCTTTTTGGCTACGACAGCAGGAATAACGAGTGGAAGCTGTTTAAGACGGCTGACAATGATAAAAGATTCACGGGAATTACAAGCATCGGGGATACCATTTATGCTGTTAACAGATCTTATCTTTTTACCGGGAAATCAGAAGGGATACGGACAGATTTCAGGAAAATGCAACTGCTTAGTCCTCCGGGCTATGACAGCAAGGTTACTTTATTCCAGACTATCTGGCAGATCCATTCCGGTGAGATCTTTGGAGTTCCCGGAAAGTTATTTGTGGATCTCCTGGGACTTATGACAATCTTCCTTTCGGCAACAGGTATTATCTGGTTCTTTTTTCCCGGCTGGATCAGAAACAGGTTCAGAAAGAACAAAGAAGCAGTATCTCTTGTAAGGACAGGCAAATGGTCTCTCAGATGGCATAATAAGCTTGGAGCCTGGACCTTCCCTCTTCTGATACTCCTTTTCTTTACCGGTATGTTTCTCCGGCCCCCGCTTCTGATCGCCATAGCAAATATGAGAGTGCACCCGTTTAAATACACGCATCTCGATCAGCCCAATCCCTGGTACGATAAGCTGCGGGATATTCTCTATGATCCCGGGCGGGATAGACTCTTTCTTGCAAGCACCGAGGGGATCTATATAATGGACCCGGCTGTTATGAGGCCCGAAGAACCGGTTAGCCAGCCGCCTGTGAGTGTGATGGGGATAACTGTTTTCGAGAATTACAGGGGAGATTCTATTCTTGTAGGATCATTCAGCGGAATTTTCGTATGGGATCCAGGTGAAAACGAGATTTATGACCTTATAACAGGAGAACTATCAGCAGGATCGGGGATAGGAAAGCCTTTCGGGGATTATAAAGTAAGCGGTTTGATCACCGACGCTGCCGGCAATAGGTTCCTTGCTGAATACGGGGCGGGAATGATACCTTTAAACAATGATCATTTCTTTCCGGAAATGCCATCTGATATCCTGAGGGCATCAAAAATATCCCTGTGGAGTGTATGTCTTGAAATACATACAGGCAGAATATTCGAAAGCATCTTCGGCGGATTCTATATTCTTATTGTTCCTCTGGCTGGTCTAACAGGGATAGTAGTAGTATTCAGCGGCTACATACTGTGGCGGAGGAAATACAGACGGCAAGGTTATGACAGTATTCTGTAAAAAAACATCATATTCACGGATGCAGCTTCATCAGTTATCATGAAACCCTTTATGTGTCAATTCAACCGATCTGTATGTTTTGTATTTTTCAGGATTATAGGGATAATCCCAGCATCCGAGTGAATGAAACAATTCACCGCCGAAACCTGATTTGAACCGGTATAGTCCGTACAAAGGATGGCCCGGATCGGATGCCGGAGCCACTCCGAACATGTCGTATTCGGAACAACCCATCTCTTTGGCAATATTGATTGCTTCCCACTGAAGGGCATAATTAGCCATCAGATTCCTGTTTTCAGATGAAGAGGCACCGTAAAGATATGTCCCCCGGTTCCCCGAGATCACCAGGAACATTGAGGCGAGAGGCTTACCATTTGCTTCTGCAATAAGGAGCATTACATCAACAGGTGATTGCGTTCTATTGGCATTGACACTCAGGATAGTACGGAAATAATCAATGTCATGAAGATGGAAATGGTTCCTTGCAGAGGTCTCACGGTACAGGCTGTACCATGTTTCAAGTTCCCTGATCCCGGCGATCCGCACAGTGACTTTTTTCCTTTGTGAAAGGCTGATATTATACCTTGTTTTCTGCTTCATTGATTTCAATAGGTCGTCTTTGCTTTTTGTCAGATCTATATAGATCGTGTTTGACGGCAGGTTATTTGAAAAAGCCTTCTTAAAATTCCAGTTTACAGTATTATAATTAAATCTTATTTCCTGAAAAGAATTTTGCGGAGGGCCCAGCCATCTGCCATCGGGATCAAAGAAATCCGCTTCTTTTGCCCAGTATGACTCCCATGCAAGGTCAAACCGTACCATCATACAATCAGAAGGCAGAAATGATCTCATTATTTCTGAAAGCTCTTCAAGGAATATACCCTGGTTTTGTTCTCCGGGTTCTATTTCGGGACCATACGGGACATAAGCAATTGAGGTATTTCTGTCTATCTTCTTAATTATGACAAGTACATCCCCGTTCATACTGCAATTATCCTCAGGGTCTGTGCTTATTTCATCTTTTCTTACCTTGAAATCAATAGCTGTTGTTTCCAGTCCGAGTTTTCTTTTCACTTCCGACCAGAAAGCTGTTTGTTGTACAATTGATGTCCTGTACACATCCTCTATATTCTTTTCAAATATTTCAGTTATCATTGTCTTTACCTGGTTTGGTTTTAACGGGCCTGATCATATTCTCAGGCAATAATATCATGTCAAGCTTTTCCCTTGATAAAAGACCTTTTTTAAGAACCAGTGAATAAACACTCTCATTACTGTCAAGAGCCTCTCTTGCCAGTTCATTCAGGGCGTCATAGCCAATCCATGGTACCAGTGCGGTTATCAGACCTATGCTATTTTTGACCAGAGTCCTGCAACGCTCTTCATTGGCAGTTATTCCCTCTATACAGCGGTATTTAAGTGTATTCATTCCATTTATCAGCATCTCTACTGATTCAAAGATGCTCTGGACAATAACAGGTTCAAATACATTAAGTTCAAGCTGTCCTCCTTCCGAAGCAATTGTTACAGTTAAATCGTTTCCGATCACCTTAAAAGCTATCTGGTTTACAACTTCAGGGATTACAGGATTAACCTTCCCTGGCATAATTGATGATCCGGGCTGCATCGGAGGCAGGTTTATTTCATTAATGCCTGTCCGTGGACCCGAAGAAAGCAGGCGGAGGTCATTGCATATCTTGGATAGCTTTACAGCCAGTCTTTTTACTGCTGATGAATACATAACAAATGCTCCTGTGTCCTGGGTAGCTTCGACAAGGTTTGAGGCCAGAATCAGATCAAGACCGGTTATTCTTCTTAAATGTTTAATGACTTTTTCTGCATACCCCGGTTCAGAATTAATACCGGTGCCAATTGCAGTTGCCCCCATATTAACCTCCAGGAATAATCCGGCATTCTGGTTCAGCCTTTCAATTTCTTCTTCAAGAGTTATAGCATAAGCCTCAAATTCCTGGCCGAGAGTCATAGGCACAGCATCCTGCAGCTGGGTCCTTCCCATTTTTATAATGTGGGCAAATTCTTCTCCCTTTTTACTGAAGGAATCAGCTAAGGCTTTAAGGACTGTTACAATTTCTTTATTGGAATTGTAAAGGGCTATTTTTATTGCAGTGGGGTAAGCATCATTTGTTGATTGGGACTTGTTTACATGATTATTAGGGTGGCAATGAACATACTCACCTTTTTTATGGCCGAGTATTTCCAAAGCTATATTTGCAATAACCTCATTGGCATTCATATTAGTTGATGTTCCCGCTCCGCCCTGGATCATATCAACAACGAACTGATTATGATATTTACCGTTTTGCAGCTTATGGCAGGCAAGAACTATTGCATCCCTGATATTTTTTTTGAGCAATCCAAGCTCAAAATTAGCTTCGGCAGCTGCTTCTTTTACCATTGATAATGCTTCGATAATTAAAGGGAAAAAGTTCAGGGTTATCCCCGAGATATTGAAATTCTCAACAGCCCTGAGTGTTTGAATACCATAGTAGGCTTCATAAGGTACCTCAAGCTTACCAAGAAGATCATGTTCGGTTCTTGTCCTCCCGGATTCATACTGGGTTGAGAGATTCAGCATCCGGTTGTTTGCATTGCGTATCCTTCTTGAAATGATCCTTGTTATGTTAGACAGTATTTTCAGGGTAGTTCCGGAACCGTAACTGAACAACTCTCTGTCGACAACAAACAGAATCGCTTTACCCAGTACTACTGCCGAAGTGGAATGAGGTGAATGCCTGTCCCATATCCCTTCACCAAGAAAATCTCCCCTGCTGAATAACGCCAGTCTGACCTTTATTCCATATGAATTATGCTTATAAAGTTCAACCTCCCCTTCGTAAATTATAAAAATAGCCTTTCTGGGACTGTTCTCATGGAACAGCAT
>JAEAME010000812.1_pt1 | contig 27248 bp, 22 predicted proteins | sample 8958731 | NCBI WGS metagenome assembly JAEAME01 (sample SAMN16933194, study PRJNA681113) | bioreactor sludge metagenome | isolation source: anerobic bioreactor sludge (Control) | place: India:Bengaluru | collected 2018-10-24 | reverse complement strand
GGCTGCGCGGATTTGCCTCAACGCCATTGCGGTCAAACCGTATCGTGCCATAAAAGCGGAAAAAACCATTTTGAAGAGGCGTGTGGACGAAAACCTGGCCGCGGCGGCAGGGAATGCCGCCATGTCCGAGGCGAAGCCTATGGAACGCAACGGCTATATGGTCCAGATAGCCAGGGTGCTGGTGAAGCGAGCAATCCTGGCCTGTGTGGAACAGGATTGAAATGCATATAACCGTTTGCATTTATTCGTACCTGCGCCAATACCTGCCGGCATCGGAAAAGCCGACGCTGAAGAAAGAATGGGATCTGCCCGAACACTCAACAGTCAGGCACGCATTGGAAAGGCTTAAATTGTCCAAGGGTGTTCGAGTCACGGTGCTTGTAAACGGCAACAGCGTGGATAGGGAAACCGTTCTGAAGGAGGGGGATACTATCCACATCCTGCCTCAAATGGGGGGAGGGTAATAGAATTATTGCTGAAGACTTGCCTAATCGCAGGCGCTATGGGCAATGGCGTGCTCCGGGCATGCTTCTACGCAGGCACAACACTGAATGCAGGAGTCGATGTTAACGCATTCAGCCTTGCCGTTCTTTACTTCATACACGCTGGACGGGCATCCGTCGGCGCAGTCTCCATGGCCCACGCATTTGTCGTAGTCGATTTTTATAGTTATCTCGCCGCTGTTCCATTCTTTAACCTTCATTACTTCTCCCAAGCAGATCCGTGCCGCAATTTCAACTCATGGTAGCACGCGGCAAGGTGCTTTCCAAACCATAGAAAGGCAATGACAGGATAAGAGCATACAGTTCGTCATAATTGCATTACCCCGATCCTCCCCGGCGCGCCCGAACTATACCGTCGATGCTGGTTACCTCATAGCCCAGCTCGAGTAATTGAGGGACAATTACCGTATGGCTCAGTCTCCCGCCCACCGGGTGATAGGCGGCAATCGCGAGCTGCGGGCTTGATTCGAGGGTCTTTTGCATCCCCCGGAGAGCCTCGATTTCGGATCCCTCGATGTCCATCTTGATGAAATCCACCGATGCGATGCTCAGTCCCCCCAGGATTCCATCCAGTGTGTCCGCTTCGACGCTGATGGCATTGCTCGTTGAACCGTAGAAGGGATCGAAATATGCGCTGTGTGAAGCGGCACTTCCGGAAAGATGGATTTTCAGCGGCTGCGCCCGGCTCCAAAGCGCTTTTTTAATTGGGACGATGTTTGTCAGTCCGTTCGTCCGGATGTTTTTTTGAAGACAGGCGAAATTGCCAGGTTCGGGTTCTATGGCTATGATCCTGCCTTCATCGCCGATCATGCCCGAAATTTTGGCGGCGAAGGCGCCGATGCGGGCGCCCGCGTCCACCACGACGGATCCACGACAGAACTTGTGTAATCCGTCGTAAACGGAGTTAATTATAACGTTTTCTATTTCCTTCAGTATCACCAGGAACTTGTAGTACAGCTGGCGATTTTCAGCCCGCATGAGATCCTGAGGCGCGATCATTGCCGGGGCCGGCAAACGGTGCTGCAGGCAGGAGTCGTGCAGGCGGATCCCGCCGTCGATTTCGACAAACAGGCTGCCGTCCGCATCCAGTCCGAGCGATTGCACCCAGTTGTCATGGAGCATCGGATTATTTCCTTTTGTGAAGCCGCTGAAAACCGCTATTGGAGTCCCATGTCGGTAATCTTCGCCGGAGTGAAAACTCCGCGCCGGATAAGTTTGCCGACTAGCTCGGTGCAGTATTCACATTCGCTGCATTCCTTGTCGCAGGAAGTAATCCTCTCGAAAAACTTCACGGCATCCAAACTCTTGTTATCCAGGTGCATCAGATGCGACATCGCCACGGAGTACAGGTTGCCGGCCATGAGCTCCAGGAGGTCTCCGTCCCAGCTCTCGCCCATATAGGCTTCCAGCGAACGGAGGATCATGCTCTTCGAACTGGTACGGCCCACCAGTTTGAAATAGCAGGTGATCGACCCGTATTTCCGCGCATCTTCCGGCCGGATCCAGCAGGACTTCAGCAACTGAGACGGATCGCTCTTCGAAAACTGGATGCAGTTCAGGCTGAAAACGTTATCCTCGGGCTTCACGCCTTTGGCACTATCCGGGTTGCGGGATTTGTGGGAAATGTAGTTGAAATGAAACTTGCGGAACGCGCACCGGAAAAGACAGCCTTCGTTCACCATTAGCTTTATTTCCGATTGCGTAGCTTCTTTTATTCTCTTCAACAGTAAAAGGTTGCGGTTGATATCCACATCGGGCGTTATAACGTCCGCCCCGGCCTTTTTAAAGATCACGGCTTTCTGCACACAGTCTATGTCGCTCAAGACAGAAGCGCAGATTTCCATTTTGGGAAATCTCCTCCGGACTTCCCGGATATAGAGCGGATTTGCGATTGTGATCGCCTCGACTCCATGTTCTTCGTGCACCCGCTTCAAATAATCCATCGTCGATTTCAAGACCGGCGCCGAATACCAATCGCTGCCCTCGCAAATGGAGTTGAGAAGCAGGTTCACCCGAATGTTTTCCCGGTGTATCCTGTTTGCTACATCCGCAAAGGCGCCAAAATCCATTTCCGGCGCGATTCTGCCCGAGCCGGCATACTCCTGCGGACCTGACAGATAGATTTCCCGTATGTGATTCCCGTTGTGCTCTTTGAAGCGGAATATCCCGTCGAGCGTTTCAGGATCGTTGTTGTAAGGGACCGAAAATTCCAGATTGCCCATGCAGATCACCAGATTCCAGACCCAATGCCTGGTTCCTTAATTCGAGCTGAATACACAGCGGCACATATTCATGCGCACTGATCGTTTCTCGAGATCAAAGGCAAAAGCATTGGTCATTGGTAAATGGTGATTTGTTATTTAAAAAATGACAAATCACCAATCATAAATGGCAAATTCTTTCTGTTTGGCGTCGGGCACTATGCGTAATTATTTATGACGCCGTGCGACGCTGATAGGCTGAGCCGTTATGGCATACCTTTGTAAACTTTGCATCGAATTGCGTAATTTTTGCGGGGTCGGAATCGGTATCGGCTTTAGGAATTGATGATACCGTTTTTCACGATAGAGAAAACCGATCCCGATTCCGATAGCGACCCCGATCCCGATATTCACCCCGGCGCCCCGCTCTGCCGGACAGAACAAAGCCACGCCTTCGAGGCGCGGTCGATTACTCTCGAATTGTTTCCCTGCTTCTTCATGAATCGCGCGAATTATCCCTCATTTGACAGAGATTCGATCACGGGCAGCAATTTGGCACAGTCATAGCCGGCTGTCAGGATCCGGAGGCGCGCAATTCCGCCGTTCTCCTCAGCTATCGGTGTCGACGGCTCCGCGATTTCTTCGGATACGGGCCAGGGCTCAGCGGTTATGATGAAGATACCCTTTGCCGGCTTGATACGGCTGTCCGCACGCGCCATCTTTTCCAAAGCTTCCTTTTTGGATAGCGCGCGGCTGTCCACGCACCATAGTACCAGGTCGGGTCTGCAGAATTTTGCCACGTCTCCGACGAGAGCGATGCTTTTCGGATTTCCGGATGTGTATATGAGGGTCAGGCCGCTTTCCAGCAGTATCAACAGCTCGGTATCGATAGGGCACCACTCCCTCTCCATGCTGGCACTCAGGGCGTTGTAAAAGCCCTCCTTGAACTCCGATCGGATTCCGATGTATCCATTCAACTTTCCCGAACGGACTATGAAATCGGGGACCGCAAAGATTGCCTTGGGGGATTGGCTGAACAGGAAATTGGCGGATTCAACCGGCTCCGGCACTTCCTCCATCGGCGCAAAGGTAGAAGACTTGGCGCGATCGCCGGGCTGCAGGTCGCGGACAGGCACGCGATATGTCTTCTGGATGTCCAACAGGTTTGCCATCGAAAGGACGGCCCATTTCTCATATCCACTCCGGTGCACGATCGGAAATGTGGATGCTATTTCGCGTGCTGCCCTGCGCTGAAAACTGTCCGGGCTTTCCCTGTTTTTGAGTAGATCGAAAAGAGGATCAAACAGATCTCTCGCCAGGCAGCCTTGCGGGTCCTGCAGAAATCTTTCGCATTTGTTGACCACAGGACCCGCCTCGAACAGAAGCCGTGGCGCCGCCTGTTCTGCTGCCTTGCAGAACTCCTGTTTCATATGCCCTGCCCTGGAAAGACACTCTGGAAAATGCTCCGCGATGAAAGCGCTTCTGGCCGCGTTGAATAAAGCATAAAATCCCGGACGGACATCTTCGGGTATACCGGTTACGGATTCTCCTATTTCAATTTCAGGATGATTCTCGATGAAATCCGTTAGTGCCGCATACGCCTGGCCGAATGTGCTCGACATGGTGCGCCCTTTTACGATTGGACCCTAAAATACCGGAGACTGGACTTTAGACTCCGTCCAACAATTCATGATTTTTGGCAAAAGCCACGCCTGAGAGCGCCCCCGGGAAATTTCAAATTTCGGATTGCCTCTTTGGCCCGCACCAAAAATTTCCGGGACAGCCTTTGAAGCTCAGGCCTGCTGGAGTTGATGTTTTCGGGAAGGTGAATGATCAGGCGCAGGCGAGTATTGCCCGTTTCACCATCGCTTTGGCGATCGGAATCTTCCATTTGTTCCTGTCGCCCGGGAGAGCCTTCGCGCCGGCCACCGCGGCGGCGCCGGCCGCGTCCGCGCTATCCTCATCGATCTTTTTCCCCTTGATAGCCTCCTCCGCCTGCGCAGCCCGGTACGGTTTGTTGTAGACCGCATTGAGGCAGATGCGGGCATTCCCATTCCCGATCATGGCCGCGCAGTTTACGATGGGGAAGTCAATGGATTTTCGAATAGCAAACTTGATATATGAGCTCTTGCAGCCGGCGGGGGGCGTCGGGATTTGAATTTCGGTGACGATCTCATCTCCGGCCAGAACGGTGGATCCGGGGACCGTCATGTCCCAGAAATTCTCGGCTTCTATCAGTCTCTTGTTGGTTTTGATACTAGCGTTCAATGCGACCAAAGCCGGCGCCGTGTCGCTCGGATTAACGGCTACGCACATCTTCACGGCCCCGAATATGGAATGGTACCTGTTATCGCCAAGCATGGCATAGCACGTTTTCCCGCTTTTCCGGATACAATTAAACCTGTTGTCCGGATTGCGGAAGTACCAGCACCGGTTCATCTGGCAGATATTTCCCGCGATGGTTCCCATCTCGCGGATGTGCGGGGTCGCCGTTCGATGCGCACCCTCTGCGAGGGCCGTATACTTCTTGCGCACCAGCTCATTTTTGGCGATATCCTCCAACCGCGTGAGGGCGCCGATCTTAAGAATCCCGCCTGCCTCCTTTATATAGTCCATTTCTGGAATGGACTTCAGGTTGATCAGGACTTCGGGGTATGTCGGCAGGACTTCGAATCTCAGAGTGCCGAGAAGATCCGTGCCTCCGGAAAGCACGGCGGCCTGTCCCGCCCGCAGAAGGGAGGCGGCTTCCTCTACTGTCTTTGCGTCAACGTGCGCGAATTTCTTCAATGTTTTCATCTTGGGCTCCTATTTCTTTCCGGGACTACATCAGGCCTTCTGCTTTAGATTTGCCGCGGCCTCCAGAACCGCCGGGGGATGCCGCTGATATGTGGCGCACCGGCAGAGGTTGCCGCCAAGAGCGTCGCGGGCATCCGCTTCGGTCGGATTCGGATTTTTGTCCAGCAGCGCCTTGGCTGTGCAAACGAATCCGGGTGTGCAGTAGCCGCATTGAAAGGCATTGTTGTTAATGTATGCCTGAATGATCGGGTGTTTTGCTTTAGCGATGCCTTCGGCCGTTTCTACGATCGCACCGTTGCACTCGCAGGCCAAAGTCAGGCAGGAGAGGATAGGTCTGCCGTTCATAATGACGGTGCAGGATCCGCATGCGCCCAGCCCGCCGCACCAGTCTTTGGGCGATGTAAAGCCTATTTCATCGCGCAGGAGCTGCCGCAGAGTCCAATTTGGCGCAACCATATGTCGGTACTTGCCGCCATTGACCGTCAGTTCCACCGAGATGAGTTCCGAGGCGGGGATTGTCGCGGAGACAGACGCTCCTTTTGTGTATGGAGCGCCTGATTTTGCCTGCTCCGCGGCTTCCGCTGAGACCGCAATGGATCCAAGTGCGGGAGCTCCCACCGCCAGCCCGGCGTCCTTTAGAAAATCCCTGCGGGATATGTGTCCGGATCCCTCCCCGCTTTCCTGTTTCTTAGGCCTGTTTATTTGTTTTGACATTTTCCCTCATCCTCTTCAGCCCGCAATATTCAACGGCCCTGCCAGGGCCAATTCAAGTCTCGATTTATGATTGCTGACGACGCTCGCCATTGACACTCCCATTCATAGTCGCGACGCCGGAATTGTCAAGCCTTTTCCCATCGCCCCGTCATTTTACAGATTCCCTCGGCCCGCTGCCGCCAGTCGGGCGCTTGCCTTCCCGAAACGGCTCCATGCCGGGATGACAGGTCAATCCTAAAATATGGGAAGAAGGACAGATACAAACCGGCTTTCAGATGAACATCTCGTCATCTTGAGCGGAAATAGAAGGGCTTCTACGCCGTCGAAAAAGCACATCCACGCCTGTTCTTACTGCCCTGACAACAGCACTGGCTTCGTTGATCGGGGCCAGGATGCTGTCTCTAAGAGTTTCTATTGCCTGCTCGGCCCGTCTCATGGCAAGCTGAAAGGTATCCTGGATACGCATAAATTCCAGCTGTGCCGTACGGGTAGTTTCGCCGATGAACTGATCCAGCTCCACTACTCTGCTATGTACGATCTGGGTAGCATGAACTAAGTTTTGCGTAATTGGTTTGAGGCTTTCCGCGGTGTTTTTTAGTGCGGCAACGCCTTCTTCCACTCTGGAGGAAACGCTCTGGGCGTGCTTAAGCATATCCCGGCTCCAGGTGTCCAGCCAGTCGTTCATCTGGCGGATAGACCGGTATATGCCGAAGAATAATAGCGTTTGCAAAAGAACAGCAACGGCCAAAATTCCAGTGAAGACAGTCAAAAGGATGTCTTGCATCTAGACCTATGCCTTTTCTTTTTCTTCCCGGTATGCTCGTTTTCCTGCTTCGATGGCAGCACTGATTTGATCGCGCTGCTGCTGTATAACCTCTTTCCCGCGTTCCACGTATTCCGAGGTTTTTCCCGCAACAGCTTTGGCCCGGTTGGTGACGACGTCGGCACTATCGCGAGCCTTTGACATGATCAGCTTACGAGTTTCCACTCCACTGCGAGGTGCGAGCAAGAGCGCTGTAGCGGCTCCAATTGCCGCGCCTAAAACGAAATATAGGGCTTTTTCACCTGCGGAGCTTTCATCACTCATAAGATTCTCCTCTATAGATAAAAACTTGATAACATGCAGGAGTGCCGGTTGTCAAATTCCAAATCCGGGAGGATTCAGGCCGCATCATCCTCACGGGAACTCCATTCCGGAGTTTGAAGAATTATGATTCTGCCCGACCGGCTGGACTATAATGGCTTCTATGACACCCAAACGGAAAGCACCTGATAGCCGAAAGCAATCCGCCCGGCTCAAACAGATTCTGGAAGGTCTTGAGCGTGCTTATCCGAACGCGAAATGCGCTCTTGAGCACGGCAATCCTCTGGAGCTTCTGGTAGCGACAATCCTTTCCGCGCAGTGCACGGATGCGAGGGTCAATATCGTGACGCGGGATCTCTTTAGGAAGTACTGCTCGCCGCGCGATTATGCCGCCGTGTCGCAGGGGGAACTGGAGGCAGACATCCATTCGACGGGTTTTTACCGCAACAAGGCGAAAAGCATCCGGGGAGCCTGCGCGATGATCCTGGAAAGGTTCGGAGGTTCCGTTCCGGAAAACATGGAAGAACTTTTGCAGCTTCCGGGCGTTGCTCGAAAGACCGCAAACGTTGTTCTTGGTGTTGCTTTCCGAAAAGCCGAGGGAATAGTTGTGGACACCCATGTTTTCAGGATAAGCCGGCGTTTGGATCTTACCGATGCGGAGACGCCCGAAAATGTCGAAAGCGATTTGATGCAGATTATCCCTAAAAGCCGATGGATTAAATTCTCACACCAGATGATTTTGCACGGTCGCGAAACCTGCAAAGCCCGCAATCCGCTTTGTGCACGATGCCTGCTGGCAAAGGTCTGCGAATCCGATGAGAAAACAGCCCAATAGGCAGGCTATCCCACCAGCACCAGGTGCAGGTCCATGACATTTGTCCTCGTCGGACCCGTGATGATAAGATCTCCAAGGCAGTTGAAAAAGGCGTAAGAGTCGTTTTCGCTAAGGCATTTCAAAAGGAACCCCGCGCCATATTTCGTGGATCTCTGGAGCGTCGAATTGTCTGCGATAGCCCCCGCTGCGTCCGTGGGGCCGTCGGTGCCGTCGGTCCCGAGGCTGGCGACGAGACAAGGTGCGGGCAGTCCGGCAAGTGGCCGGACGCAGTGCAGGGCGAATTCCTGGTTGCGTCCCCCTTTGCCGCTGCCAGTGATTCTTACGGTGGTTTCCCCTCCGCTGATGAGACAGGCCGGCCGGCGCAGGGGCCGCCGATGGGACACGATCTCGGCGGCTATGCCCATATGGAAGCGCGCGGCATCTCCGGTGTCTCCCTCAAGCCGGCTTGTAAGCACTTGGGTGTGGTATCCCAGCCGCCTGGCCGACTGAGCCGCGGCGGTGCATGCCAGTGAATTGCCGGCTATGATATAACTCCGGATTTTTCGAAAAGCCGGATCGCCTTTTTTGGGTGTTTCTCTTATCCGGCCGGCCGCTCCCAATTCAAACCGCTGCTTTACCGCGGCAGGAACCTGGTCCAGAATTCCGAACTTTCGCAGGATTTTGATGCATTCCCCGAAGGTCGTGGGATCCGGCGCCAGCGGACCCGAAGCGATAGTTCCCGGATCGTCGCCCACCACGTCTGAAAGAAGCAGGACCACGATCCGCTCCGCCTTCAGAAGGCGCGCCAATCCGCCTCCCTTAATGGCGGATAGGTGCTTACGGACAGCGTTCAATTCATATATATCTGCGCCTTTTTCCAGCAAAAGCCGGGTGCAGGCCAGCTTGTCCTTCAATGTGATGCCTTCGGCGGGAGAAACAAGCAGGGAAGAAGCTCCTCCTGAAAAGAGGCAGATCACAAAATCCCGGGGCCGGATCCCGCTTTTGGCGAGGGACAGTATTCGCCTTGCGGATAGCAGGCTGTTCATGTCGGGAAGCGGGTGACCTGATTCCAGGATTTCCAGCGTGTTCAGTGGAAGGCTGTGGTGATATTTGGTTGCCAGGATGCCGCCCGAAACATATCCGCCCATTACCTTCTCGACCGCACGCCCCATGGACGCCGCAGCCTTTCCCGCACCGAGGATCCAGACTTTTCCCATCCCTTTAAGGTCAAAAGCGGCGTCTTTGATCCGCAGCATGGAGCCTTTGCGTTTCATGAGTCTGCGGATCGCGGATTCGGGATCCACCGCACGCAGGGCTGCATCCCAGATTCGAGCCGCATCCTGGCGCAGAAGGCGTTGGGATTTCATAAAATTTCCATCGAGGATTGGCTGATGTTTTTGAAGATTCTCTCATAGAGGTCCGCGAAGACAGTTACGACTTGAGGATCGAACTGGGACAGCGTGCATCGCTTTAATTCCAGGATCGCTTCCTCGGGGGATCGAGGCAAGCGATAGGGGCGCCCGCTCGTTATCGCATCAAACGCCTCGACAACGGAAATAACGCGCGCTCCAAGGGGAATCAGGTTGCCCTTGAGACCGCCGGGATATCCCGTTCCGTCGTAGCGTTCCCTTTTGTGCCGGATGAATTTCAGGACCTCCTCATCGTCGAGAATCGGGCGCAGTACTTCGTCCGCAAGCGAAGACTTCTCCCGGACGCGGCGCATCTCGTCCGGCGTCAGCGCCCCTTCTTTGTTCAGCAGCACGTCTTCCACAAGGATTGTGCCCACGTCATGGAGCAGCGCTGCAAGATACACTTTGCGTACCCCGTCGTCCGTCATGCGCAGCTCCCGAGCGACATAACGCGATTTTTCAGCCACGCGACGCGAATGTCCTTCGTTGAAAGGCGTTTTGAGATCCAGCAGATGGACAAACACCTGAGTCATCGAATAAAAAAGCCTTCGGGTTTCCGCCGCGCGGTCTTCCGCTATCTGATGAAGGTATTTCTGGTACTCGCGGTTGGCGCTTTCCAAACGCCGCTTATCCAGCGCGCGATTGACCGATATCAGGACCTGATCAAGGTTAAACGGTTTGACAATGTAGTCGTAAGCTCCAAGGCGCATGCTTTCGATGGCCGTGCTCGTGCTTTCGATGGCTGTGATCATGAGCGCCACGACCTCAGGGTGCCTCTTTTTGATTTCCCGGAGCAGTTCCGTGCCCTGTTTGCCGGGCATCCGGATATCCAAAAGCGAAATATCGAAGCTCCTCGAAGCCAGGGCTTCAAGCGCCGCTTCAGCATTGCCCACGGCGGCACACTCATGGCCGGCACCTTCAAGAGTCGATTTCAGAATGTCCTGAATATAAACCTCGTCATCCACGATCAGTATCTGTGCTTTATTAGTGCTCATAGCGTTTCCGGAAATCCTGTTTAAAGTCCTGCATCAACTCACTGCTGCTCCACTTATATCACGAATGTTCCCGAAAAACTCAAAAGGACTTTGGTTTGTCTATGTCTTCATTGAATCGCGATCCGGCATTGATATCAGGAATCGGGAATCAATGCGTGTCGGTAATGGCCGCCGCGACAACATTCGCAACGGCTCCGCGAAGGTGGTTGATGTCCTTTCCTCCGTCAGGGTGAACGCGGTTGGTGAGAAGGATAACAAAGACATCATTCGGCGGGTAAACCCACAGAGACGTTCCTGTAAAGCCGGTATGTCCATACCCCCCCCTGAACACGTCGCCTCGAGGCGAAGAATACATGGAGCCAAGGTCCCAGCCGTATCCGCGGACGTCTGTTGAATTGGGGGGCGATTGAGGGCTTGTCATCGCCCCTATTGACATGGGCGACAGGACGCGACCGCCCGGATAGGTTCCCTGGTCCAGGAACATCTGGGCAAAAATCGCCAGGTCCCGCGCGCTGGAAAACAGCCCAGCATGGCCGGCGACACCGCCCATCCGCCATGCTGTGGGATCATGCACTTCCCCGCGCAGAATCCGGTCCAGAGATGCGACCTGCGTTTGCCCTTTTAAATACCTTAAAGTGTTCCGCCGGGTTTCGGTGGGTGCTATTCGGGGCGTGAGTCTCGATGGCGGCCGAAATGTCGTATCCGTCATGCCAAGGGGTGCGAAAATGTTCTCATGGGCGAAAACATCCAATGCCTTTCCGGAAACAGCCCGAATGATCTCGCCCAGAATGATGTAATTCAAGTCGCTGTAGACAAATGCCCCGGCAGGCTCTGGATTGGCGTTGATTTTCCAGAGCTCTGCGAGAGCCGCTTCGTATCCCGACCACTGTTTGGAAAGGTCGAAATCCGCCGGCAGTCCTGAATAGTGCGTCAAGAGGTGACGCAATGTGATATCGTCCTTCCCGCCGCCGGTGAAATCGGGCAGATAGCGTTTAACCCTGTCATCCAGGCGAAGAATTCCCCGCTCTGCCAGCAACATGATCGAAGGCGCGGTCGCCATTACCTTGGTCATTGAAGCTACGTCAAATATCGTATCCTGCGTCATTGCTTCACGGCCGGGTTTGACCGACCGGTTGCCGAACGCCTTGAAGTACCCAATGCGGCCATGCCGCGCGACAAGAACGACTGCGCCCGGGATTTCGCCGGCCTGGATCGACGCTGCGACTGCGTCATCGATATATTTCAGGTGAGAAGAATGCAGACCGACCGATTCGGGATCCGTCGGCGTAAGTCCTTTCCTTGCTTCGTTATCGGGTCGCGCCGCGACCTCTGACTTTGCTGCGTCGACAGACAGGGCTTGAAGTCCGGAGCCGACGCCAAGGACGGCAAACAGCAGGCACATGGCAAGTAAGGATCGCATAGATCAGCCTTCCCGATGCTTCTTTAAACGGATGGTCCTATACAGCTGAATGTACTGGTGTGCAGACCGGTCCCAAGACCAGTCTTGTGACATGCCGCGGATGCTTAGTGCACGCCAGCGGTCCTGATCCGAAAACACAGCCAGAGCGTTCTTTATAGCAGCCATCATCTCCCTGGAATTATATCCCCTGAAGCTGAAGCCGGTGCCTTTTTCACCGTCATACGGAATAACCGTGTCGGCGAGTCCTCCGGTCGCCCGGACAATCGGCACCGCGCCATAGCGGAGACTGTAGAGCTGGTTCAGACCGCAGGGTTCGAACCGCGACGGCATCAGGAACATGTCGCATCCGGCCTCGATCGCATGCGCCAAAGGATTGTCGAAGGCAAAGCGAACGGCGATTTTGGCGGAGTACTGCGACGCGAACTGACGGAACAGATCGTGGTATTTCTGCTGTCCTTTGCCCAGAATAACCAACTGCAAATCCAGCGCCGCAATTTCGTGCATCGCTTCCGCAATGAGATCGAATCCCTTCTGATCCGCCAGACGCGAGACGATTCCCACAAGGGGCATCGCGCCGGCGTGTTGCGGCAGATTAAAATGCTCCAGCAGGTATTTCTTACATGCTGCTTTGCCGGAAAGATCCCTCGCGGAAAACCGGGCAGGAATCAACGGGTCGGTTTCCGGATTCCATTCGTCGGCATCGATTCCGTTCACGATGCCTGTGACGTCTTCACTGCGCCTTCTCAGGACGTCCTCCAGTCCCATGCCATACTCTGCTTTTGTCCGGATCTCGATTGCGTAGGTATTGCTGACTGTATTCACCTTGTCCGCCAGCTCGATCCCGGCCTTCATAAAATTTACTTTCCCCCAATATTCGAAGGGAGACATGGGGTAGAAGTGTGCGGGGTCAATCCCCGCACAGGCGAGCGATTCCTTGGGATAAATACCCTGGTGCGCGAGGTTATGGATGGTCAGAAGCGTGCCCACGTCTGCAAAGAAACGATTCTTCCGCAGATTGAGCTCGATTATTCCGGGAATGAGTGCCGTATGGGAATCGTGGCAGTGAATGATGTCGACCGGAGCATTGAGCCTCTTGAGCAATTCAAGAACGGCTTTCGTAAAAAAAACAAACCGCTCCATGTTGTCGGGATAGCCTTCCTTTGTCGCAGGATCGTCGTAGATGCCGGGCCGGTCGAAATATCTGCGGGACCCGATCAGATAAACGGGAATATCCGTGCCTCGCATCGTGGAGCTATAAACGGATGCGTGCTCGAAGAAAGAGGGCATTGGCACCTCAAAGGAGGGAACCGCCCCGCACTGCCGGATATCGTTTGCACCCGAAAGTGCGTCCCTGTAGGCGGGAAGCACGATCATGGGCGATGCGCCAAGTTTTGCCAGCGCGCGCGGCAGGGCCCCGACAACGTCTCCCAATCCCCCCACCTTGGCGAACGGGGATGCTTCCGCCGCCGGCATGACAATTCTCAGCGGATTGATATTCGATTCCTGATTCACGACTCACAATTCTCGTTTCTTTTCGATTCCCGATTCACGCCTGCAAATTCCGGATTGGGAATTGAAAAACCGGAATCGGGAATCACAGGCGTCCACGGCCGCATTCACCGCCGCGTTACCAACCCTTGTGCGGCGTTCGGACCATGTGAGTTCTATGTATATTGCAGGTTGAGCCAGGATTAAAGAGCGATTTCACGCAGATGTTGCGCGGCTTCCTCGGGGGACGTCGGATTGATATAAAAACCTGTTCCCCATTCGAAACCGGCAACCTGAGTGAGGCGGGGCATGAATTCGAGGTGCCAGTGGAAATCCAGCTCGATAGTCGTCCAGTCTATGCTGTGTTTGCGTGCAACCTTGACATTCGGGATCGTGTGGATAAGAAAATTGAAAGGCGGGTCATTGAGACACTTTTTCACCCTGAGCAGAACTTCTTTCAGGATTGCCGCAAAATGGCGAAGCATCTCGTCGCTTGTTTCGGCAAAGCTGTGGTGATGAACTTTGGGTGCGATGAACAGTTCAAAAGGAAAGCGCGAGGCAAATGGCGCCAAGGCGACAAAATGGTCGCTTTCGGCCACGATACGCTTCCTGGCCTCCAGTTCCTGTTGTATAAGATCGCAAAAGAGGCAGCGTTCTTTATCCCGGAAATGCTCCTTCGCCGCGTTCAGTTCCTCCACCAGTGTCAGCGGTGTCACGGGAGTTGCGATCAGTTGGGTATGCGGATGCGACAGAGAAGCCCCGGCTGCGGAACCATGATTCTTAAAGATAAGGCCGTATTTGAACCGCTGGTCCCCCATAAGGTCGGCAAGGCGGTCACGGTAGGTCCGTATCACGTTTTGAATGTGACCCAGGGGGGCGTCCGCAAGACTGAGGAAGTGGTCCGGCGACTCGATGATTACTTCATGGGCGCCTATGCCATTCATCTGATCGTAGGCGCCTACGCCCCTGCGATTGAGCCCCCCCTCGATCCGGAGGGCTGGAAATTTGTTCGGAACCACACGGACCTTCCAGCCCGGCTGATTCGGGCCGGATCCGTTTCTGACTGCGAAGATTTCCGGAGGAGTTCTGCCTTCGTTTCCTTCGCAAAAAGGGCAGGCGCCTCCGGTGGTGGGCGTCTCAGTGCGCGGAAATTCATCCGGCCGGCGGCTGCGTTCCGTGGAAATGATGACCCAGCGTCCCTGGATCGGGTCGTGTCGAAGTTCCGGCATACAATCCCTGCGCTAATTGAACGCACTGCGAACCATACAATCCGCGCGCACTGCTATTGGTTCAGATCGGGCATCTTACGGTTTCACATTAGATTGAAAATCGGGGAGGTAATAATTCCTGACGTACTCCTGTACCATTCGGGATGTGGTAAATTTCGGGACGAGTGTTGCCATCGATCGACGGATCCTTTCTATCCATTTCGTGGGGATGCCGCGTTCATCGCGATCGTAGAAGCAGGGTATTACCTCTTCACGCAGAACTTTGCAGAGGTTTGCGTTATCGAGCCGGTCCTGATCTTCTACGGAATCCGGTTGCGAATCGTCCCCGATGGCAAATCCGTTGGCGCCGTTATACGCTTCGCGCCACCAGCCGTCGAGGATGCTCAGGTTTAATCCTCCATTGCAGAGGATTTTCTGTCCGCTGGTGCCCGAAGCTTCCATAGGCCTCCGCGGCGTGTTGAGCCAGATATCGCACCCGGATACCATCTGGCGGGCGATATGGACATCATAATTCTCCAGGAAGATAAGGCGACTCCTCAATTCGCTGTGTTTGCTGAGGTGGATTATCTTTTGGATTTGACGTTTGCCCTCGTCGTCGGCGGGATGCGCCTTTCCGGAGAAAATGAATTGAACCGGCCTTTGGGGATCCGTCGCCATTTTAATGATCGCATCGGAATCCTCAAACAGCAGAGGCGCGCGCTTGTACGTTGCGAATCGCCGTGCAAAGCCAATCGTTAGGGCGTCGGGATTCAGCATGCGCCCGAAGGCGCTGGCATCTCCCGTCGAAATGCTGCGCATCATGAAACGCCGCCGGGCAAACTCGATCAGGGCGCGCCGCAGGCGATATCGCAGCGCCCAGAGCTCCTCGTCTGAAACAAAATCCGGATCCAAAAGCCGGTCCCAGAAAGTCTGAGAGTAAATATCCCAGTCCCAATAGGGACCGAGCTTGTTTCGCCAGAATCTGCGGACCGGTCCCTTCATCCATCCCATTAGGTGAATGCCGTTGGTGACGTGCCCTATGGGAACGTCTTCCACGCATTTTTCGGGGTATAACACCTGCCACATCTTTCGGGTTACCTGACCGTGCAGCTCGCTCACGGCATTGGCTGCGCGCGTAGTTTTCAGCCCCAGCACGGTCATGCAAAAAGGTTCCTGTTTGTCGTCGGGATTTACGCGCCCAAGAGCCATGAGGTCGTTAAAAGAAGGGGTCACCTGAGGCTGGATCCGCTGAAGCGCGTATTGCATCAGTTCCGGGCTGAAGCGGTCATGTCCTGCCTCCACAGGGGTGTGCGTCGTGAAAACGCACTCGTCACGGGTCCGGGTGAGAGCTTCTTCGAACGGGCATCCGCTGCTGACCTTTTCCCGGATCAATTCCAGCGCGAGAAATGCGACGTGGCCTTCGTTCATGTGATAAATGGAAGGCCGGATCCCGAGTGCGCGCAGAAGGCGGACTCCGCCCATTCCCAGAAGCAGTTCCTGCATGACTCGAGTCGAACGATCGCCTCCGTACACGTGCAGTGTCAGATCCCGGTGCAGCGGTTCATTTTCTGGCCGGTTCGAATCAAGAAGATAGACGGGACAGCGCCCGACATTTACCTTCCAAGCCTGGAAATGCACGCGTGCAAGGTTGATCTCCACCTCGCATACAAGGCGTTCACCGGATGCCGTCAATACCGGTTCCAGGGGAAGCAGGTCAGGATTCAGCGGCGTGTAGTATTCCGTCTGCCAATTATCCCTGTTGATGGATTGCTGAAAATAGCCTTCACGATAAAATAGGCTGACACCGACGAATCCCAATCCGAGATCGCTGGCGGAACGCGCATGATCTCCCGAAAGAATACCGAGGCCGCCGGCGGCAATAGGCAGTGTTTCGTGGAAACCGTACTCCGCCGTGAAATAGGCGACAGGATTTGTTGCGAAGGAAGGGGCGTTTCGAGCGGCCCAGGTGTCTTGCCGGCTCATATAGGCGTCAAAAACTTTCAGAATGCTCCGCACTCGCTGAGCGAATACGGGATCCTGCAGGCGCATGTTCAGCTCATATTCCGAAATGTCCTGCAATACGGCTACGGCATTGTGATACAGATCCTGCCAGCCGCGCGGAGACAATTCCTGGAAAATTTCCTGGCATTCCTGGTTCCAGGTCCACCACAGGTTTTTTGCGAGACGCTTCAGTCTCGCCAGCAAGTCCGCGTTTTCGCCCGGCTGTATAAAGGCTGGTTCCATATTTTGCGAAATCCCCTCTCCCGCAATTAATGCAATCATTCAGGCGCTATTCACAATAGCGTCCTGATCCTACTGATCGTCCGCGCAGAGGGCGCGGATCTAAAAAAAATCATCGGTTATATATCCCACCGACGCTGAACTATAGCTAATTTGCCCAGAGAGATTCAACTCCAGGGCAAAGACGAGATTATCCGGCATACTGACTTTTCGTTCATTTCAGAGAAAAAATACCCCCTATAAGCGAAGAAAAGGCGCATGAATATGCCATGGTTTTGCGCGTTTAGCTATGTCTAACAGCGAGCATGCGAAGTGGCAAAATTCAAAAAGGCGAGTGTTCATGACTCTGGTTTATGGGTTTAATCTGCAAAATCCATGGCCGGGTATAAAGGTGACTGTCCATTTTTTCTCAGTTTGTTCAATGGTCTTGCGGGCAGTGGGCCCATTGTCTGCGCACCGCAATAATGTCAATTTCACTTGACTCCCCTTATCATGCGGTGCTATTACTCGGCCGTTTCCTAAATTCTTAATAGACGTGGCGCAGAAAGGGGGGTCCTGTGAATAAGGGTGATCTTGTAGGGAAAATTGCCAAGGATGCAGGCCTTACTAAATCAAAGGCGGAAGCAGCTTTCAATTCGCTGATGGGAAGTATTACAGCCTGCTTGAAAAAAAACCAGAAGGTGACGATCGTGGGTTTTGGGACTTTTTCTGTTGCTAGGAGAAAAGCCCGCGTGGGCAGGAATCCTCAGACGGGAGTTCCTATCAAAATTGCCGCCCACAAAGTTCCTAAATTTGCGGCTGGAAGCGATCTGAAAAAGGCCGTGAAGTGAGACTGTTCCGCGGCAGGATTTAAATCCTGCCGCGGAAAAAAATCAGTTGTTGCTTACAAAGTCGGCGAATTCGCGCAGCTTGTTCGAGCGATAAGGGCTCCGGAGTTTGAGCAGGGCTTTCTCTTCGATCTGGCGTATGCGTTCCCTTGTCACTTGAAAAATCTCTCCTACTTCCTGCAGCGTATACTCCTTCCCGTTTTCATTGAGGCCGTAGCGCATGCGCACGATCTCCTGCTCACGCGGGGACAATGACTGCAGGGCGGAATTCGTCACCTCGCGAAGATTATGTTTCATGACATCTTCATCGGGCGACACCGCGTTTTTGTCCTCGATGAATTTGTTCAACACTGCATCCTTGTTGTCCGCAATGCTTGCTTCGAGAGAAATGGGTTCCTGGGCAGCCTTCAGGATCTGTGTTACCTTCGCGACCGGAGTCTTTAGCTCCTTGGCAAGCTCGTGAACCGAAGGTTCGCGTCCCATGCGTTTGGTAAGCTCGTTCGCCACTTTAAGAACGCGGTTCATGGCTTCTACCATGTGAACCGGGATCCGGATGGTTCTTCCCTGGTCCGCAATAGCGCGCGTGATGCTCTGCCTGATCCACCACGTCGCGTAGGTGGAGAACTTGTGGCCGAGACGGTAATTAAATTTATCCACAGCCTTCATCAGCCCAATGTTGCCTTCCTGGACCAGATCCAGAAGATCCAATCCCGGATAGGAGTAATTTTTCGCAATGCTGAGAACAAGTCTCAGGTTGGAACGAACAAACTGATCCTTCGCCAGAAGCATCTCGGTTTTGTTCTCACTGATCAAGGCAAGGATTTTGCGCAGTTCATCCACATTCGTCAGATATTGCGCCTCCATTTCTCCCAGCCGCAATTTGGCTTCCCTGATCGCCCTGGTGGAATCTTTGCGTTGCGATAGAATCCTAACGGTCTTCTGAGCTTCCTCCATCCTGTGCAGAACGGTTTCAACGCTCCCGACCAGATCGCCTATCTGGCTTTCCGTAAAATCGAACTTCTGGAGGGAATTGAAGATCGCCTCCCGGTTGCTCTTTATCTTGGCAAGGTCCTTACCGCTTTTGTTCGTTCGGGGTTTGCATTTGAGCATGCTCTTTTTCGCAAGGCGATACTTCGCTTCGAGCTTTTCGATGCGGGAGAGAATTCTACGTACCTTGCGGAGTCGGATCCTGGTTCGTTCTTCGAGCGAAACGTCGTTTTCAGTTTCCTTTTTTTCCTCAATCCCAAACATTGGAACCGCCGGTGCCGATCCAACCAGCTGCAATTCTTCCGCCAACTCGATTATTTTGCAGGTATTAATCGGTGTCAGCGCCAACAGGCGCAGCGTATTGAGTTTGGCGGATTCGATCTTCTTTGCCAGATATACTTCCTGCTCCCTGGTAAGAAGGGGGATCTTGCTCATGCTTCTGTAATAGATATACAAGGGGTCTGCGGAAGAAGCGGATTCTTCCGACTTCCCGATGGTTCTGCCTTCGCTCGGAACACGCGTAAATCGAACCCTGTCGACGTAATTTGCTCTCGTCAGGCCCGGAAATCCCCCGGAATCGGCCAGTTCATCTTCGTCGAGGTCGATTGCATCGTATTCAGTTTCTTCCAAGATATCGTTCTGTTCTAGTTCGATCATTTCTAGTAGCTATCCTTTTGGGGAGATTTTTAAAACCTCTTCCTTTGAATTAAAGCTGCGCCTATTTTATGAATTAAGGGGGGATTCTCGTCTTTTGGTCCCGACCTCTTTATAACCCGAGGGCGCTACAACCTATTAGATAGTCGACACCGAGAAATAGTTTCAGCGGGCGGGATGATTTTCTTCGTGGGTATCAAGGCTAAAACCTCGCTTTTTTATAGAATGCGTCTCCACGCCCGTTAATACGGATGTGCATTCAAATCGTTCCGGCAATGTTATAACATCGCTTTCTTTTTTTCGCAACCGGTTTTTGACGGATCCGTATTATATCCGTGCGCTTGGAGCAAGGGTGAATGTGGAAATGCGATCAGCCTTGATGAGGAAAACACTGAAAAAACGGGACATAACGCCAGACGATAAAACGCTGAATATGGGCCCGATTGACTCCTCTGCGGGTTTTCATTATTATTTAACCTCTTAAAATTCAAGTTTTACGAGCCAGTTCCGGGAGGAATAAGCGTGATTGAGGTAGAACATGTAAGCAAGAGATTCAATGAACGAACAGCCGTTGACGACGTCTCATTTAAGGTGGAAAAAGGGGAAATCCTCGGTTTTTTGGGGCCCAACGGCGCCGGAAAAACCACTACCATGCGGATTCTCACCTGCTACATGCCTGCGACGGAAGGCACTGCCAGGGTCGCGGGATACGATGTATTCGAACAGAGCATCGAGGTCCGCAAGAGAATTGGATATCTTCCGGAAAATCCCCCCCTTTATCCGGAAATGGCGGTACAGTCTTATCTGAACTTTGTTGCGAAGATCAAAGGAGCGCGATCCAACCAACGTAAACGCCAGGTGGATGAAGCTATCGAAAAATGCAATCTGGGCGATGTCCGGAACAGAATTATCGCCAAATTGTCCAAGGGTTACAAACAAAGAGTCGGCCTGGCGCAGGCTCTTCTGAACAATCCGGATGTGCTGTTTCTCGACGAACCTACATTAGGGCTGGATCCCAAGCAAATACAAGAAGTTAGATCCCTTATCAAAGGTCTTGCCACGAGTCACACGGTAGTTCTCTCCACCCACATCCTGCCCGAAGTCAGCAAGACGTGCAACCGCGTTATCATCATCAATAAGGGAAAGGTTGTGGCAATGGATACCCCGGAAGGGTTGGCCCGCCGGGACGGAGGCGCCAAACGGGTATCTCTGATGGTGGATGGCCCCGTGGATGCTGTTCGCGCCAAACTTGAATCGATCGATGGTGTTTTGGGTGTCCAACTTCAAGATGAAGCAGCAAGTCCGAATGTTACATATTCTGTTGAATGTAAACGGGATAGCGACCTTCGTCGTGTGCTGGCAGCGGCAGTCGTATCCCAGGGCTGGGGCTTGCTTGAGTTGCGGGACATCTCCTTGAGCCTTGAAGACGTCTTCATCAACCTTATAACCAAAGAACAAGAGTAACTTACGCCGATTTTGGCGCTCTTTTTAAGAGGACCGGTATGCAAAATATTCTGGCAATCTGGCAGCGCGAGATGAGGAGCTATTTCGTCTCGCCAATTGCCTACGTTGTGTTGACCGTTTTTCTTTTTCTTTCCGGTTTGTTCTTCTTCGGAAATCTCACGGAAGTCGTTCAATATACGATGACGCAAGCCCAGATGGGTCAGGGAGTGCAGCCGATTGACGTCCCGGCTATTGTCACCCAATCGCTTTTCCGCACCATGAGCGTTATCCTGCTCTTCCTTATCCCGATGCTGACGATGGGCCTTTTTGCGGAAGAAAAAAAGCGGGGAACCATCGAGCTTTTGCTGACAACTCCAGTGAGCAATTTCCATGCGATGCTTGGCAAATATCTCGCAAGTGTGACATTTCTCCTCATTCTTTTCGTTTCCAGCGGCGTCACGATTTCCGCACTTTTCGTATACAGCCGCCCCGATTGGAAACCTATCCTCGCCGGTTATCTGGGCATGTTTTTGTACGGGGCGGCGCTCCTCGCTCTGGGGCTTTTCATTTCTACGTTGACGGAAAATCAGATTGTCGCGGTGGTCCTGACGTTCGGGGCTATTCTTATGCTCTGGCTGATCAGCGTATTTTCTTCATCGGCTATCGGGGCCACTAAAGAGGTTATCAACTACATGTCGGTCATCAGCCACTTGGATGATTTTATCAAGGGCGTAATTGACACCTCGCACGTAATTTATTATCTGACGTTTTCGTTCATCGGGCTTTTTCTGGCATATCGTTCACTTGAGTCCATGCGGTGGAAGGGCTAATGAAAAAATATCTATTGCAGAAGTTGGACATATTGGGCCTGCTGATTCTGTTGGCTGCCTTTATCTCTTACCTGGTCTCGAACGTCTGGGAAAAATGGATCGTCGGCCTGGCAATTGCGGGCGGATTGCTGGTGATTATAGGAACCGCTGCCAATTACCGTCAGATCCTCTCGTCTCTCGGAAAACGCTCGACCAAGTACGCCGCCAACTATGTGATTTCGCTTATTTTGGTCATAGCAGTTGTGGCGGGTTTGAACTACCTCGGCCAAAGGCATACAAAGCGCTTTGATATGACTGGCGGAGGCCAGTACACGTTGGCGCCACAGACCACCCAGGTGCTCGGAAAGCTGGCCAATGACGTAGAAATCAAAGCATTTTTCCCCGGAGGCGATCATGAACCGCTAAGGGAACTGCTGGTCGAATACAGGACGATCAGCCGCCACATCCGATACGAGTTTATCGATCCCGACAAACAGCCGGATGTGGCGAAACAATATAACGTCACGGCCTACGGCTCCTTTCAAGATCCGTTCACGGGCCGTCAACTGAAGTTCGGAACGCTTATCCTTAAGCGCGGAAACCGCGAGGAAAAGATAGAAAAGCGCTCGGAAGAGGTTCAGGAACAGGATCTTACGAACGCCATCATCAAAGTAGGGCGGTCGGATGTGAAAAAAATCTATTTTATCGAGGGCCACGGCGAGAAGGATCTATCCGACACCGATCGGCAGGGCTACTCCGAGGCCAAAAAGGCCCTGGAAAGCCAGGGTTATGTCGTAGAAACGGCCAATATTGCCAGCGCGGGCAAGGTGCCGGACGATGCCAAAGTTCTCGTCATCGCCGGTGCCGCCACCGAACCTTTTCCCCAGGAAATGCAGTTTATCAATGATTTTCTCAGCAAGAAATCCGGAGGCCTGTTCCTGCTGCTCGATCCGCATCCTTCGCCCTCTTTCGATTCATTTCTGAAGCCATGGGGCGTGAAGGTGGACAATAACCTGGTTCTGGACGTCAGCGGCGCAGGGCGGCTCATGGGCACAGGGCCAAGCATCCCGCTTGTTATGAACTATGAGAGCCATCCAATCACGGATCGTTTCAAAGCGATGACGTTTTTTCCGTTCACCAGATCGATTCAACCGGATAGTCCCGTTCCAGCCGGGTTGACGGTGGACATTCTATTCAAGAGCAATGAAAACAGCTGGGGCGAAACCAATCTGGGTACCAGGGAAGCTTCTTACGATCCCACAAAAGATCTGAAAGGCCCGATTCCCCTCGCCGTAGCCGTGACAAAGGAGATCAAGCCGCCATCGGACGCCGGCCCCGCAGTTAAATCCAGGATCGTGGTCACGGGGACGTCCAACTTCCCCATCAATGCCTATTTCCCGGCGCAGGGCAACGGAAACCTGTTTTTGAATATTGTCAGCTGGCTTGCCCAGGACGAAGATCTGATTTCCATTCGCCCCAAACCGCCTGAAGACCGGCGGATCCTGCTTTCGCAAAGCCAATTGGCAACCTTACGGCTGATCACATTGTTTATTCTTCCCGGCATTGCGCTCGTGGCGGGAGTTGTGGTTGTCTGGAATCGCCGGAGGAGATAGGATGCGTTTCAAGGGCACACTGATATTACTGATCATAGTTCTCGCGCTGGGCGCTTTCATCTATTTCTACGAAATCAAAGGCGGAAAGCAGCGCGAGAAGATCAAGGAGTCCGAAAACCAGATCTGGAAGGTCGAAGATAAGGACATCCAGCAGATCGAGATCTTCTCTTCCGGCCAGCAGTTCGCTGCGGTGCGCAAGGGCGACAAAGAGTGGCTCCTGACTGTGCCTAAAACGCTCGATGCGGATTCCGAAGAACTGGACCGGCTTGCCCGTTCTATCTCTACCTTGCGCCGGGAGAATATCGTCGAGGAAAACGCGGCGGACCTTTCCAAGTTCGGATTGAATCCTGTCCAAACCGGCGTCAAATTCAAGACCAGGGAAGGCAAAGAGTACGCCATAAATTTTGGCAACAATAATCCGACCGGCAGTTCTGCCTACGCTTCTTTTCCCGGACAGAAGGTCGTGTTCCTGATTTCCGGCGGTGCCGCAAGTTCTTTCAACAAAAAGCTGGATGATCTCAGGAATCATATAGTCCTGAGCTTCGATCAACCGGAAGCCCACTATCTGGGCGTAAATAATCCCAAAGACGCCTTTGAGCTCATCAAGGACAAAGACGACCGGTGGTGGTTTAAAGGGATCGAAAAGAGAGCCGCGGATGGTCCGGGGATTCGATCGATTTTGAATGCATTGTCATTGGGAAAAATTAGAGAGTTTTTCAACGAAAATCCAGAAGACTATGTCACGCTGGGCTTGAATAAACCGCTAATCGATGTGACGCTGACCTACGGCAAAGACAAAGCCATCAAGCGTTTGCTTGTAGGCCTGGAAAAATCCAAACTGAAGAGGAAAGACGGAAAGCTTTACAAACAGGGCGATGCATCCGAGGCATCGTCGTCCGAAATTTTTCTGGCGAAGGATGCATCCCGGCCGGACCTGTTTTTTGTTGAAAAAGATCTGGTGGATAAGCTTCAAATAACTTCCAACGATGTGCGCGATAAGACTCTTGCCTCCATCCAGCGCTGGGATGTGGATTTTATTGAACTGACAAACCCGAAAGGCAGTTTCAGTTTCTCCAAGACCAACGGAGAATGGTTTTTCGGCGCAGCAAAGAAAAAAGCCAAGTGGGATGCGGTAAACGCGATCCTGGACGCGATGGAAAAGCCCGTTAAAGAGTGGATAGACAAACCGGCACCGCTTTCTCAATATGGACTGGACAATCCGCCCATCCGCGTTGTTCTTAAGCAAGGCGGCAATATCCTCGCAGACTGCGCACTTGGCAAGAGTGCCAAGGACGGCATTTATGCGCAGGTGAAGGGAGATTCCTCCGTTAAAATCGCGGACCCTGACGGTCTCTCAAATCTGGACAGAGGAGAGGTTGATTTCGTCGAGGCGCAATCCGCCGCCACTCCCAAAAAATAGAGCGCAATTGACTCCGAAAGGCGACACTGTAATCTGCAGCTGAGGCCCTGCCCGCACAGCAGAATAACGCATTCGTCCGATCCCGTTTATATACAAAGGCATAAGCTGGCCGTTGGGCAATACCGACAGCCGTTCCGTAGCCTGTTCGTTGGAAAAGCGCCGTATCTTTCGGAGCTCTACTGTCTTAATTCATTCTTTCCAGGCTTTAACGGATAGGATTTGTTTTTCCAGATAAGAGTCCCGGTGAGAGAGCCCGGCAAGGAAATGTCAATTTCCCAATGGCGGTTCTTCCGTTCATAATTCACGGCAATTTTGCCCTTTGGATGCGGCATTTCGCCGCCAGCCTTTTGCAGCATCCCAAGATGGGGCTGTATCTTGACTCTGGTAAAACCCGGGGCGTCCGAATCCACGCCCAATACCGTTCGATAAAATTCAATATTGGGACTGGCTCCCCACGCGTGGCAGTCGGAGCGAGCCGAATGGATATCGTAATCCTCCGCCCAGGTCGTCATTCCCATCGCAATATTCTCATGCCACTTATCGAGCCATGACAGATACTCGTCTCCCAGGCCCGCTTTAATCAGAGCCTGATGCAGATAGTATTTGAAATAGATGGATGCCGGCGCCAGATTTTTATCCGACAGCATCCTATGGGCTGCCTGGACGCTCTGTTCTTTCGACAAAACTCCGGTAAGAATCGCGAGCGTATTCGCATGCTGGGAAAAGGTATTTTTTTCGGAGGTGTCCGCGACCAGAGTTTTTTCTTCATCCCAATACCTGTTGCGGATCGTTTGTATGAGTTGATTCGCTTGTTTGGAGTACAGCTGAGAATAGGCTTCCATTCCCAGCTCGTTCTCCAAAGCCGCGGCCGTCTGATATGCGAGCAACAACTGCAGATCCAGGACCGCGGAATCCCCGCCGTTTCCGATGGGCGCTGCGCCTACCAGCCACCCTGGACGGTTCATGACCCAATCTGTGAAGTTCCAGTAAGGAACGTTTTTGAGGGTTCCGTCCGCCTGCTGATATCGGGCAAAGAAATTCAGGATCTGCCGCGTTCCCGCAAGTTTCTCTCTCACAAATTCGCTGTCAGGTCTGTACATCCGGTAGTCGTTCAGCATGCCGATGTACCAGAGAGAAAATGTGGGAATAATCTGAGGGGAGGAAGATGGATGCCGGCTTAAGGTAACTCCTTCGGCTATTCGCGACTGATCCATCTGGTTGAGCGCGTTCCGTGCAAGGCGGTCGTCTCCGCTGTTGAAATAACTGACCAGAGCTTGGATGCGCGCGTCCCCTATGTACTGAAGCTGCTCATAGTAGGGACAGTCCATGTAGGTTTCCATGGCACAGAGACGTGCCGTGCGCCATCCGATTCCCAAAATTGTCTGGAACTCGTTTGGATCCGATCGAAAACTGGAATTCAGTTTGAACGGATATCCCGTAAAAATACCGTAAATATCTTCGATGATTAACGGCTCGTCTTTGGTTTCTATCGCAAGCTGCAGATATCGATAGGTTCTCCAATACAGTGAAGTAAAAACCTGGTGTTTCGTCCCATCCGATAGCAAACGGTCGCCGCGGCCAATGAATATTTTTTCGTTTACCTCATTGCGATTTCCTTTGCCGGCCGTTTTGGAAGGCCCCGCAGGGGCGCTTCCTTGAGTTGAATGTCGTGACGAGTTGGCGGGGATGTATAACGCTTCGGCATATTTCAGCGAAATATCTGCATCCAGCCCCTGGCTGAATTGCAGTGTCATGTACGCATTGGTAAGAAATCCATTATCGAGGAGCAAGGTCGTTTTTGTGTGCGCAGGAAAGGTTAATGGCTGCGATGTTTCGGGAAAGCTCTTGGGAATGTCCATCCCCGTTGCTTCGCGCGTGATTTGCAGGCGTTGAACAGTCAATTCCATCTGTGGGAGCCCGGAAGGAACCAGCATCCACCCGGGCGCATCCCTGAGTCCTTTGGGGGCTCCGCCGCTCCAGACGGCGAGCCCTGCATTCTTCCAGGCAGTGTCGTCAAAAGCCGCGCTTTGCCAGCCTCGGATATGTTTCTTCATATCGATGAATTCACCGAGGCCGGCAACGTAATAGCCGATGATACCGGAGGATTCCAGGGGCTGGTAGCTATCGTCCTTGATGCACTTCCAGGATTTGTCGGTGTTCACCATCTTTTCTGCTGCCGTATCCCCCTGAAGGATGAATCCGGTTCTCCAGGATATCTGAGCTTCCGGTCTATGGCTCCCTTCATTCCAAACCTTTGCTGCAATGATATTGTCGCCCATGGTCAGAAATGGCGCCAGATCTACGGTCTCGTAATTCCAGTAAAACAGATCTCCGCGGGCGGGCCCGAGAGAAACCAGCTGCTCATTCACATAAAGTTTGTACCGGTTGTCGGCGGACACATGAATGACAAAGGCAGAGGGGACTGAGCTCAGATCTATTTTTTTTCTAAAAAGATATATCCCATAGCCGTTGGCGGATTCTTCGGGCACGTTAATCCATTTTGCCGGCCATTCGCGCGAAAGAAGGTCGGGATTAACAGACTGAGTATTCGAGCCATGCGAAACCACTAAACCGGCGGTGAGAATAAATGCCAGGGCAATCATGTTAAAGAGCTTTTTGCGG
>JAEAME010000808.1_pt1 | contig 27259 bp, 14 predicted proteins | sample 8958731 | NCBI WGS metagenome assembly JAEAME01 (sample SAMN16933194, study PRJNA681113) | bioreactor sludge metagenome | isolation source: anerobic bioreactor sludge (Control) | place: India:Bengaluru | collected 2018-10-24 | reverse complement strand
GAGCCGGTCGGCCCACTGCAGCTCAAGGGCAAGGCCGAGCCGGTCACCGCTTATCGCGTCCTGGCCGCCAGGCCGCCGCAGGCCCAAGTCCGTGGCATTGCCGGCCTGCAGTCGCCGCTGGTCGGCCGCGACGCCGAGTGCGCCGCGCTGAGCGAGGCCCTGGCCTGCCTGCGCTCCGGCGTCGGCGGCATCGTCACCATCGTCGGCGAGGCCGGCCTGGGCAAGTCCCGCCTCGTGGCCGAACTCCGCTGTAGCGCGGGCTGTCAGCCCGCGGCCCGTGCGGAAGAGGGTCGTAACGCGGACTGTTCGCGCAGCACCCCACGCCAGCATGGGCAGCCCGCGGCCGGCACCGAAGGGAATGACGGCGCGGACTACCAGTCCGCGCGACGCACAGGGGTGCAATGGCTCGAAGGCCGCTGCCTCTCCTACGGTACCTCCATCGCCTACCTGCTGTGGCTGGACGTCCTGCGCAACCTCCTCGGCGTCACCGTCGAGGACTCCCCGCAACAGGTGCTCAACCGCCTGCGCGAATGCACCGAGGCGCTGTGTGCCGACTCCGCCGGCTCCCACTTCCCCTACCTGGCGCGCCTGCTCTCCCTGCCCCTGGACGCGGAAACCGAATCCCGCTTGCGTGACGAGGACGGCCAGCAGCTTAAGAGCCACACCTTCCAGGCGGTCGATGCGCTGCTGCGCTGTGCCGCCGGCGAGCGCCCCCTCGTCCTGGTCTGTGAGGACCTGCACTGGGCCGACCCCACCTCGCTGGAGCTGCTGGAGCGTCTGCTGGCCCTCACCGACCGCACCTCGCTGCTGCTCATCCTCGTCTTCCGTCCCGACCTCGCCCACGGCTCCTGGCAGTTGCGCGAGACCATTCGCCGTTCCTACCGCCACCGCCACACGGATATCGAGCTGCACCCGCTCTCCGCCGCCGACAGCCAGACCCTGGTGGGCAACCTGCTGCAGGTGGAGGACCTGCCGGCTGACCTGCGCCGGCGGATCATTGCCGCGGCCGAGGGCAACCCCTTCTACGTCGAAGAGGTCCTCCGCGGGTTGATGGACGGCGGGGCCATCGCCCGTGACGAAGCGACTGGCCGCTGGCTGGTCACGCACGAAGTGGCGGAGATTGTTATCCCCGACACGCTGCAAGGCGTGCTCGTGGCGCGCCTGGACCGGCTGGAGGAGGACACCAGGCGCGTCCTGCAGATGGCCGCGGTGATCGGCCGCGTCTTCCTGTACCACGTGCTAACCGCCATCGCCGCCGAGCAGCGCGACCTGGACGGCCACCTGCTGACCCTGCAGCGCCAGGAGATGATCCGCGAGCGCGCCCGCCTGCCCGAGCTGGAGTACATCTTTAAGCACGAGCTGACCCGTGAGGCCGCCTACAACGGCATCCTGAAGGCCGACCGGCGCGCCTTCCATCACCAGGTGGCCGAGGCGCTGGAGCGTCTGTTCCCCGAGCGCATCGATGAGCAGTTGGGCCTGCTGGCCTACCACTGGGAGCGCGCCGGCGACGCCGCCAGGGCAACCGGCTACCTGCTGCGTGCCGGCGACCAGGCTCGCCTGGCCTACGCCCACGCCGAGGCGGTCGCCTACTACCAGCGGGCGCTCGCCTTCATGCAGGACGCCGCCGACCCCGGGCCCGCGGCGCGCACGTGGATGAAGCTTGGGCTGACCTACCACAGCGCTTTTGACTTTGGGCGTGCGGGCGAGGCCTATGACCGGGCCTTTGCCTTGCGCCAGGAGGCCGAGCGAGGACGCCGGGCATCTCGTGTCGCTCTGCCGCCGGCGCCACATGCCTTCAGGCGCGCGTGGGTTAGCAACGTGCCCATCCACTTCGATCCGGGGGTCGCGAATAACGCTCCCCTTGAGGACATCATACGGGAGATGTTCAGTGGGCTACTTGAAGTGACGCCGGACTTGGACTCGCAGCCCGATGTGGCCAGAGAGTGGGAGGTGCTGGAGGGCGGGCGGCGCTATGTGTTCCACCTGCGCGACGACGTGTACTGGAGCGACGGAACGCCCGTCACGGCCGGGGACTTTGAGTACGCCTGGAAGCGTGTCCTGGACCCACGGACGAGCTCCGACAACGCGTCGCTGCTCTACGACATCCGCAACGGATGTGCCTTTCACCAGGGCCAGGTCACGGATGCAGCCGAGGTGGGCGTGTCGGCACCCGATCCGCGCACACTGGTGGTGGAGCTGGAGGGCCCGAGCGGCTGCTTCCTCAGCGTGCTGGCCTGTACTGCCACCTTCCCCGTACCCCGGCACGCCGTAGAGGCGCACGGTCAGGACTGGGCACAGCCGGAGCGCATCATCAGCAATGGCGCCTTCGTGCTGCGCACCTGGCAACCAGGCCAGGTCGTGATCCTGGAGCGCAACCCGCGCTACCACGGCCGGCGCGGCGGAAATGTAGGGCGGGTAGAGTTCCGCTTGTTTCCCGTCTCCCGACGGTCTGCCGCTGCCGAGATGTACCAGGCTGACCAACTGGATACTCTGGTAATCGGGTCGACATACGGGCAAGAGTGGACGCGACAGCGTTTGGCGGCTGACTATGTGTGGGAACGAGTTCTGAGCACCCACTACCTTGGATTTGTCGCCAGCTGTGCCCCGTTTGACGATGTACGGGTACGGCGCGCTTTCGCCATGGCAGTTGACCGGCAGAAGCTGCCCGCCGTCGCGTTCGGCCGCCTGGCCCCTGCTACGAGCGGGTTCGTACCTCCGGGAATGCCCGGGCACTCGCCGGGCATCGCGCTGCCCTACGACCCGCAGGGGGCGCGCCGTCTGCTCGCCGAGGCCGGTTACCCGCAGGCGCATGGCCTGCCCGTGCTCGAGCTCCTGACAACGGAAGGGGGGGGAGTAGCACTTGCCAGGAACCTGCAGGCACAGTGGGCGGAGGGATTGGGCGCAGACATACGCACGCAAGCGGTGGATCTTGTCGTCCCGGCTCTGGCGGCAACGTCGGGTACGGCTCCTCCCCATATGTTCCTGCAGGGGTGGATCGCTGACTATCCCGACCCGGACAATCTCCTGCGGGTCGGATTGCCGCGCGAGCAGTTGCGATGGCGAAACGAGGCCTACGAGCGCCTGGTGGAGGACGCGCGGCGATGCATGGATCAGGCCGAGCGGATGAGGCTGTACCGTCGGGCGGACAAGATTCTGGTGGAGGACGTGGCCCTCTTGCCCTTGAGCTACGGCAGGTGGCATGTGCTGGCGAAACCCTGGGCAAAGCTGCGCCTTTCCCCGCAGAAGGCAATCCTCAGCAAGGACGTGATCATCGAGCCGCACTAGGGGATTGAGGGCATAGGGTAGGGGCGAGGCATTTCCGCGCAGGCCCGCCCTGACCCAACGTCCTCATCCGTCCGCGAGCGTCGCGTGGCCCAGTATCCGCATGGAAATGCCTCGCCCTCGCTATGCCAGCCGCACAATCTCCTCCTGCAGCGGCGTCGTCACCAGCGGACCCTTCTCGGGATGCATGAACACGTTGATCTCCGACCGCACCCCGAACTCCTCCAGGTAGATCCCCGGCTCTACCGAGAACCCCACTCCCGGCACCACCGGCCGCGTGTCGTGTGTCTCCAGGTCGTCCAGGTTGACCCCCAGCCCATGCGCGGACGTCCCCGGTCCCAGACCATGCCCGGTGCGGTGCAGGAAGTACGGCCCGTACCCCGCCGCCTCAATGACCTGCCGCGCCACCTGGTCTAGTTGCCAGCCCTGCAGCACCTCGCCCCGCGACCAGGCCGCCTGTAGCCGCTCCACCACCGCGTCCCGTGCCCGGCGCACGATCTCGAACACGGTCCGGTGCTTTTCCGGTACCTCTGACCCGGCAAACCCCACCCAGGTAATGTCCGCAAAAACCCCTTCATCCCCGGCGAACCGTCCCCACAGGTCCAGCAGCACCCAGTCGCCCTTGCGGATCGGCAGGTGCACCTCCGGCGTCGGCTCATAGTGCGGGTTGCCGCTGTTAGCGTTAACACCCACGATGGGACGGCCTTCCAGCTCCAGCCCGCGCCGCAGGAAATCCTGCACCATGGCTTCCTGCACGTCGTACTCGCTCAGCGGCCGGCCTTCCCGGATCGCCTGCCGGATGAACTCGAACGCCCCATCCTTGACCCCCGCCACTTCCGTGCACGCCCGCAGGTGCGACTTCAGCGCCGCTTGACTCCAAGTCGCCGCCGCCACCTGGAACAGGTCCGCCGAGGAGCAGATCTCCACCCCCAGCCCGCGCAGCAGGTCGAGCGTCCCCCCATCCACCCAGGACATCGCCGGAATCGCACCGTCCGGTGAGTACTCCACCGCCACCCGCCCCTGGCCGGCCACGAGCTCCGCGAGCTTCTCCCGCATCTCCGGCCAGCTCACGTACAGCTCCACCGCCATCCCCGTCCCCGCGAACTGGTTGCGGTCGATGGTGTGCGCCAGGACCCGCGCCTCTCCAGCCGCGGGCACCCACAAAAAGCACCGCCGCGTCGTCCAGCTCTTCCGCCCCAGCACCTGCCACAGCACCGGGTTGCTCCCCCGAAAGTCGCACACCAGCCACCCCTGGATCCGGTTCTCGCGCATATACGCTTGTGCACGCTGCAGGTCAATCATCAACTCCTCCTGAAGAGTAACTAACCACAGAGACACGGAGAACACAGAGATTATATGTTCTTCTCTGTGTTCTCCGTGTCTCCGTGGCAATTACCTAAGGTGTCAGCTCAAGCCGCCCCTCTGCCTCGCGCTCCACCTGCTCGCGCGTCCACAGCATGGGCATGTACTCCCCGCGCGCCCACATCTCAGCCAGGTCGTCATAATGTGGGCTGGCCAGGTGCCCCGACTGCCCCGGCGGCACCATGAACAGCGACTTGGACAGGTCGCCCATGTCCACGATCTCGCGGAACCCCGGTGCCCAGGCCGTATTGTCGTACGGGTCTTCCGGCGCAAAGCCGGCCTGGCAGGGTGTATCCGTGTCGCCCCCTACGGGGAAGGGACCCCAGTTGAAAACCTCATCCAGCGGTTTCTTGAGCGCCATGGCATGCGGGAAAATCGCGCGGTGGATCTTGCCCCATTGCCAGCCGCTCGTCTCCGGCCCCAGTTTCTCCTTCGCCCACTCCACCGCCTGCTTCAGGCTGCGCAACAGCACGGCTTCCTTTCCGCCCGCCTGCTGCATCCACCACGAATCGGGGTGGTCCAGCAGGCGCAGCATCGTCACCGTATCGTGGCCAAAGAACTCGTGCGAGTGCAGCAGCACCGGGTTGAACCCCTGTCCCATCCAGCGGAAGGCCAGCTCCTTGCCCAGCGCCGGCTCGACCAGGTTGCGCACCAGATGGTAGCGCGTCACCTCGTACAGCAGTCCCGCCACGCTGTCCGCGCCCAGCCACCCGTCCCAGGCGCGCAGCAGCTCCAGTGCGCGCTGCACCTCTGGGTCGGGACTGCTCAAGCCCTCCAGGCGCTGCACGAACTCGCGCCCGGGGATGCAGAAAAAGTCGACATGCAGTTTGCGGCAATCATCCACCGTCACCTTCGCCTTGCTCGCCAGCACCTGCCGGATGCGCTCGGCGCGGTAGCCGTTCATCCACACGTTGCCCAGGAAGTGCGGATAGCCCTCCCCGACCAGGCGGTTGTTGGTGTTGACCAGATAGCCCTCTTTGGGGTTGAGCAGATGCGGCATCTCCTCGAAGGGAATCTCCCCCACCCATTCGTACTCGCCGCTCCAGCCCGGCGCCGGGACCATGCCCTGTCCCCTGGCGCGCACCGGCACTTTGCCCGTCGTCCACTGGCCGATGTTGCCCTCCACGTCGGCATAGCCCACGCTGAGCTGCGGCGCTTCGATCAGGCGCATCGCCTCCACAAAGTCGTCCCAGTGGTTGGCCTTGTCGAGCTGCAGCCAGCCCTGCGTGGCCGGACACGGGCGCAGGGCCATGGACTGGACCGCTACGCGCTGCTCGGGGTAGCCCACGACGTCGGAGATGACCGGCCCGTGCCGGGTGATGATCACCGGCTCGACATGCGGCTCCTTCCGGCCTTTGACCACGATGGTCTCGGGGATGACTTCCGCATCCACCCACTCGTCGCGGAACTGGTAGCGGTGCGGATTCTCGGGGTCGAACCGCTCCACGAACAGGTCCTCGCAGTCCGTAAAAGCCAGCGTCATGCTCCAGGCGATGTGCGCATTGTGGCCGACCATCACCATCGGGACGCCGGGCAGCGACACGCCGGTCACGTTGAGCTCGCCGCCGGTCAGGTGCACCGGGTACCACAGCGAGGGCATCAACAGCGCCAGGTGCATGTCGCCGCAGAACAGCGGCTTGCCGCTGGCCGTCTTGCTTCCCGAGATCGCCCACTCGTTGCTGCCCAGCCCGCGCTTCAGGAAGGGGCCGCGGGCGCTGTACAGCATGCCGTCCTCGCCCAGCTTGTTGAACTCGATACCGGCCGGCAGGGTGATGGCATTGCGCTCCGGATAGTGAATCTCCAGCTCGGCGGCGTGCTCGTCACCGACGGCGGCGATGAGCTGGGCCCGCACGATCTCGCCGTACCAGGCGTGCGAGAGCTGCCAGATCATCACCCGCGCAAAGGCCATGCTGTCCTCGACGGTCCACGGGCCGGGACGGTGGCCCAGCAGCGTGAACTCGACCGGCATCTTGGCCGTCGGGCTGGCCAGGAAGGCGTTGACACCGTCGGTGTACGCTTGTACGGCCTCGCGAATGTCCGGGTGTGCGCAGGCCCAGTCCGCCTTTCCCAGGCGGTGAAAGCCAAAGGTGCGCACGGCGCGGTCCGTGCCCAGCGCCAGCTCGCCGAAAAGCTCGCTCAGCCGGCCGGTTGCGGTGCGGCGGTTCACCTCCATCTGCCACAGCCGGTCCTGGGCGTGGACGACGCCCTGCGCGAAGAAGAGGTCGTGCGGATTGCCGGCATAGATGTGTGGGACGCCCCAGCGGTCGCGGATAACCTCGACGCGCCCGGAAAGGCCGGGGAGAGAGAGCTTGCCCTGGATCTGCGGCAGCCGTCCGCGGTCCAGCCAGGTAAGCCCCGTCTTGAGGACACTACCGAGGAAACTGGCCATGATCATTGCTCCTTTCTACTGTCTGCGCACAGCGTCTGCGCTGTGCCATGGTTCATCCTGCGAAAATGCGCTTTACGCTCAACTACAGTCACATGGCGATGCGGTGCAGAGCTCAGGGTGAGAGCGTGCCTGGATGGGTCTCTGGCTTCTGCAGCACGTAACGCCAGGCGAAAAGGATCGTCCCGAGCATCAGCAAACTGCCCACCACTCCGGGTGCCCAGGTCCCGGCGCGCTCCAGCAGCACGCCGCCGCCTGCCGGAGCGAGGATCTGGGCCAGGGTCTGCAGTGACTGCGATAGACCCAGAATGCCGCCCACTTCCTCCGGACGTACGGCTTTGGTCAGTTGGCTGCCCAGTACCGTGTTCAGCACACCGCCTGCCAGAGCGATCGGCGGCAGGACGACCAGCAGCGCCGGCAGGTTCGGCGTCAGGCCCCAGCCCAGCAGCGCTATGCCCATGACCACTGCGCCGGCCAGGATCAGCACGCGTTCGCGAAACCGTCTGGTCAGCCGGCCGATAGCCAGCCCCTGTACCAGCACGGCCAGGATACCGACATAGGTCAGCACATAGCTGGTTGTCTGGGCCGTCAGTTGCAGGCGCGTCTTCGCCCACAGGGCAAAGTTGCTCTGGAACAGGGTGAACGCCAGAGCGTACAGGAGGTTGATCGTCAGCAGTACGCTGCAGCAGGGCAAGTGCAGCGCATCCCACAGATTGCCCGCCGTAAAGCCGGTGCGCGGGCTGCTGCGCATCCTGGCCCGTGCCTCTGGCGTCATCGATTCTGGTAGCCACAGGGCCACGGCCAGCAGGTTCACCAGTGCCAGCCCGGCGGCGACCAGCGCGGGTACATTGTAGCCATAGCGGCTGAGAAACCCGCCCAGTGCCGGGCCGAAGATAAAGCCCAGCCCGAAGGCTGCGCCGATGATGCCCAATCCGCGCGCCCGGTTCTTCTCGTCGGTGATGTCGCTGATGTACGCGCGCGCAAGCGACGTGTTGCCGCCCAGCAGCCCGTCCAGAGCGCGGCTGACAAAGATGACCGCGAGTGACCGGGCCAGGCCCAGCAGCACAAAACTGGCTACCGTCCCCGCCAGACTAAAGATCAGCAGTGGCCGGCGGCCATAGCGGTCGGATAGACGCCCGATGACCGGCGCGGCGACCAGCTGCCCCAGTGCGTTCACCGTCCCCAGCAGGCCAACCAGCGTCAGCGATGCGCCAAAAGTACCGGCATAGTATGGCAGGAGTGGCAGGATCAGGCTGTAGCCGAGGAGATCCAGGAACACAAAGCCAAAGACCAGGAGTAGCTGGCGTCTGACCGACCCGGGCATGGGTGACCTCCACTTGTGCTGCGATGTGCCTAGTCTGAGTCCGATTATAGCCGCTCCGGCCGCGTCTGCAAACCGGGCCTCTCTCACTGCAGAGTACGCAGCCCCGCCACAGAACGGCGGGGTGCAGTAGCGAAGAGCGCAGAGAAAAAGTAGCAGCATCAGGTTTCTGCCGCACCTCATGTAGCGCGGACTGTTCGCGCAGCACCCTGCGCCAGCATGGGTAGTCCGCGTCCTCCTGCCTGCTACGAGGACCTCCGCGAGAGCGGGTTACAGCAAATCTCCACGTTTCTCAAGGTCTCTGCGGTGAGGTTGAACCTCCGATGACCAGGTGCTCCCCCAGTGCCCGCATCACCTCCTGCTTCAGCGCGCCGAACCCGGCCGTCAGCGCCATCTCCCGCTGGCGCGGGCGGGGCAGGGGCACCGCCAGCTCCAGGCACACCCGCGCGGGGCGGGGCGTCAGCACGTAGACATAATCCGACAGGAACAGCGCCTCCTCCACATCGTGCGTGATGAACAGGATCGTATGCCGGAACTGCTGCCACACCTCTAGCAGCCACTCCTGCAGGCCATTGCGGGTGATCGCATCCAGCGCGCCGAACGGCTCGTCCAGCAGCATCACATCCTTGTGGCACAGGAACGTCCGCAGCAGCGCGGCGCGTTGGCGCATTCCTCCGGAGAGTGCGGCCGGATAGCTTCCGCCAAACCCTTCCAGGCCAAACAGCGGCAGCAGGCGCTCCGCCTCACGCCGGGCGGCGGCTACGTCCTCGCCCTGCACTTCGGGCCCCAGGACGGCGTTGTCCAGCACGTTGCGCCAGGGCAGCAACAGGTCGCGCTGCGGCATGTAACCCACCTGGCCGGTCCGCTGCCGCTGGGGCTGCCCGTCAAGGCACACCTCGCCCCGGTCGAGCTGCTGCAGGCCGCACAGGATGCTGAACACGGTGCTCTTGCCGCAGCCGCTGGGGCCGATCAGCGTGACGAACGCCCCCTCCTCCGCCCGCAGGCTCACCCCGTCCAGCACCGCCATCGGCTGCCCGTCCACCCGGTAGCCCTTGTACAGCTCCCGTACCTCCACCTTCGCCGTGCTGCATTGTATCATCGTCTACCCCACAAATCTATCCACAGATCAGGGAACTACTACGGAGACACAGAGTACACAGAGGCTCAATACTTACCTCTCTGTGTTCTCCGTGTCTCCGTGGTCTGTTTGTCCTCACTTGGGTAAAAAGTCGTTGGTGAAGGCCTTGGCCGGGTCGATGGGCCTGGCAACCAGCTCGTAGGCCGCCATAAAGTCGGCGAACGCCTGCCATACCTCCGGCTTTTGCTGCCCCCAGCACGGCGCGTCGTCCTGATAGTGCGGGCTCAACCAGGCCTGGCTCCGCCGCACCAGCTCCGGGTCGCTCTCCGGTGACGCCTTCAGCAGGATCTCCGCCGCCTCCTCCGGGTGGGCGATGGCGTACTCGTAGCCGCGCACCGTGGCCGCCAGGAAGCGCCGCACCAGGTCTGGCTTGTTCTGCAGCGTGCTCTCGCCGCTGATGATCACCGGCGTGTAATAATCGGGGACGCAGCTCCCGTACAGCGGCAGGGTGTTGAGCTTGACGCCCATGATCTCCGCCTGCACGCCATCCCACGCCATAAAGATCCACGCCAGGTCAGCGCGTTTGCCGATCAGCGCCGGGAAGGCGTCGAAACCCACGTCAACGAACTCGACCTTGCCAATGTCCCCGCCATCGCAGGCCATCAGTTGCCCCAGGATGGGCCGTTCGATGGGCAGGCTGTACGAGGCGTAGCGCTTGCCCTCGATCTCCCTGGCCCGCGTAATGCCCGTCTCGGCCAGCGACGCGAATGCGGACGTGTTGTGCTGGATGATTGCCGCGATGGACACGACCGGGATATCGTTCGCCCGGGCAATGGTGACCTCTTCCTGAAAGCTGACCCCGAACTCGGTATTCCCGTACGCCACCTGCTTCAGTGCCGCCGCCGGGTCTGACGGGATCTGAATCTCCAGCTCCAGCCCCTCCTCAGCGTACCACCCCTTCTCCTGTGCCACATAGAACCCCGTATGGTTCGTGTTCGGCACCCAGTCCAGCGACAGAATCGCCTTGACCGGCTGTACCGTCGGCGTCACCCCCGGCCCCCCGCACCCCGCCACCAATGCGGCAATCATGACGAGCGCCAAGAAACCAGTTCCCTTTCTCACCACTCCTTCACCCCTCCCAACTGCCGCACCTACCTCACCTGCACCCTGCATCCTGCATCCTGCATCCTGCATCCTGCATCCTGCATCCCGCATCCTGTATCCCGTATCCCGCATCCTGCATCCTGCATCCCGTATCCTGCATCCTGCATCCTGCATCCTGCATCCTGCATCCTGCATCCTGCATCCCGCATCCCGCATCCCGCATCCTGCATCCCGTATCCCGCATCCCGCATCCTGTATCTTGTATCCTGTATCCTGTATCTTGCATCCTGTATCCTGTATCCCCCATCCTCACTCCTGCTTCGCCATCTCTTCCCACCGTTCCGCCCGCATGCTCGTGTAATACCACGGCAGCGCCATCCGTTCCGCCACGGCCACGACCAGGAAGAGCAGCAAGCTCAGCAGCGAGCTGATCGCAATTCCCGCGAACACCCAGTCCGTGCGGAACGAGTTGGAGGCGCGCAGCATGAACACGCCCAGCCCCTTGCTCGCCCCCACCCACTCGCCGATAATCGCCCCGATGACGCTGTAGGTGACCGCGATCTTGATGCCGGAGAACATTGCCGGCAATGCCCCGGGCGCGCGCACCTTGAAAAAGATCTGCCGTCGCGTGGCACCCATCGACTGCAGCAGCGCTAGCATGTCCGGGTCGGCCGACTGCAAGCCGTCGGCGGTGGTGACCACGATGGGGAAAAAGCACACCAGCGCCACCACGATGATCTTGGGCCAGATGGTGTAACCGAGCCAGATCACCAGCAGGGGAGCCAGGGTCATCATCGGGATGGTCTGGGTGATCACCAGCAGCGGGTACAGCGCCCGCCGCAGGAACGACGACAGGTCGATCGCCACCGCCAGCGCCAGCCCGCCCAGCAGGGCCAGGCCGAACCCCAGCAGCGTCTCGCGCAGGGTCTGCTGCACGTGGTCGCTCAGCAGGCCGCGCGCCTGGATGCCTGCGCTGACAATCCGCGACGGCGAAGGCAGCAGGTAAGCCTCGATCCGCCATAGCCACGTCGCGCACTGCCACGCCGCCACAAACAGCGCCAGCAACACCACCGGCGGCAGATACTTCCGCAACGTTTCCCTCAAGGCGAAATCCTCCCGTTCGTAGTGCGCACGCCGCCCGAAGGTGCGCCCCCTCTCGGGGGTCAGTGCGTTCCCTGTTCGCAGTGTGCCCGTGACGGCATCTTCCCGTTCGTAGTGCGCACGCCGCTACTGCGCCCCCTCTCGGGGGTCAGTGCGTTCCCTGTTCGTAGTGTGCCCGCTGCTACTGCGCCCCCTCTTGGGGGTAAGGGCATTCCGTTCGCAGTCGCGTCGTGGACAACGCCTCACGGCGTTACTACGAACACGTCGCATCCAGGTTCGTAGTGTGCCCGTGAGGGCATGTCCCCCGTTTGTAGTGTGCCCGTGAGGGCATGTCCTACGTTTGTAGTGCGCGCCAGCTTGGATTCATTGTCGTATGAACGGTGCCTTCGCGCCGGGCTTGTGAGCGCGATCTGCCAGAAGCAGGTTCGCGATTCACCCCTAACCTGCGTTGGCAGGCCGGTACTCCGTCCCGCCCTGCGGCATTTTGGACGTCAGGCCGCAATTCATTCGCGGCCGTTCCGCGTGCCCTGCCCCGCGCTCTCTTCTGGCGCTTCTGCTGGGCACACGTTGGACACAGTGACCACCATCACCGCTCCGCCGAACTGCGCCGCGCCGGCAAACGCATCGCGCAGCGCCGCGAAAACCACCCCGTCGTCACCCTCCACCAGCGTGCTCATCGTCCCCGCCTGCGGGTCGAGCTCGTGGTCGCGTAGCGCCTCCCACACCGCCTCGATCGCGGGCGCCAGGTCGCTCTGTCCCAACGGGTACAAGCTCACCTGAGCGCTTATGTGCATTTTGTTACCCTCCCCACCAGCAGTGCGCCGAACGGTCGCAGCAGAGCGCGGCCCACCCGTTCCAGCCCCCATGCCCAACCGCGCCCGCCCCCGCCCGGCCCGATAAAGACCGAGCTGGTCCAGGTCACCGGCCCGAACGGACCCAGCAGCCCCACGAGCTCGGCCGGAGTGAAAAAGTGCGCGTGGGAGAAGGGCGTCTCCTGCTTCTCGCTCTCGCGTCGCCGCGCCCGCGCCCACGGGCTGAGCGCGTTGAGCACACCCACCACCAGTCGCCCGCCCGGGCGCACGGTGCGCCACATCTCCGCCAGCGCTCGTGGCGGGTCGGCCACGAACTCGAGCATGGTCACCGACAGCACCAGGTCAAACACGGCATCCGCCAGTGGCAGTGCCGCGGCATCGCCGCGTACCAGGCGCACCGTTCCGGATGTGGCGGAGGCGCGCGCCGGCCGGGCCTCATCTCGCCCGGCGCATGCTCGCACTTTCTCGCGCGCCACGGCCAGCATGGCCGGCGAGAGCTCGACCCCTGCCACCTCCAACCCGTGACCGGCCAGGTCCAGGGCAAAGTGGGCTGTGCCGCTGCCCACCTCCAGCGCCCGTTCGCCGGGGCGCAGGCCGGCCAGGCCGTACAAAACATCCTTCTCCAGCGCGTCCACCGTCTGCCCCAGCGGCGAGTCGTACCAGGAGTCGTAGTACGGGGCTGCCGCGTCAAACGCGTGCTCCGCCGCGGGCCGTCCGTCCCCGTGCGTGTTCACCGCTGGATCATCCTGATTGTCATGCCCGGCATCTCCTCTTCCTGTCCCGGCCGCTCACCATCACGGATAATCATGCATATATCGGAAAAGTTGAAAACTTGAAAACTTGAAAACTTACCCTGGCCCCATGTGCGGTTCAAAAAACAAAACAACCGCCGACCCAGAAAGGCCGGCGGTTTTACTACGACGCTCGCTTCCCTACGCTAGCATAATCTAGGTCAGGTTCAAGGGGTCAACGGCCCTCCGGCCGTCCTCTCAGCCGCCACACTCGGCTCCCCCAGCACAACTATGCACTTGTCATCCCCATCTTACCGCAACACGCGGCTCAAGTCAAACGTTGCATCCTTACTTTAGACGGCGACCTGGCTCATGATTGGCTTCGCCGTCACGGTTCACTGACTGGTTCAATCGTCACTTTCAGTATGGTTGATACGATTCCCCCGTGCAGTTGGCCGGGTAGCCCTGGTGCTGCGGCTGAGGCCGGAAGCGGGCCACGCAGCGGCCCTGGTCGTCGGTGTAGAAGGCCAGGTGCAGCCCGACAGGGTTGTCGATGCCGCACACGAAACACATGCGCGAGTTGGGTTGTTTCTCCATGATGGTCTCTCCTTGTGCCGCCCGCATTATTGCATCGACCTGGGAATTGGGCACACCTCTCCGCTTGACAACCCCATTCCCGGTCGGCGTCGGGACAATTGCGTCCCGGGTCATCGGTTCTACTCCATGGGCTGACTCGTCCGCTTGACAGAAAGAGATCTCGGGCGCACAATATCGTCATCGTCCGACCGCACAGCGACCGGATTGCCCATTTAAGGTCTCGGATACTAGGGCCGAAATTCGGCATACGTCAACCCCTGGGAGTGTGCTATACTGAGCTTGTTCAGCATATGAACCAAGGCAGATAGGCCGAACTAGTTCGGCCGACGCAATAGTTAGGCAGCCGTTAACGATGTTAGATTGTGAGAGGGATGAAAGTATATGACCAATCTGACTGAATATCTCAAGCGTCATCAGTTGATAGCTTACTTTATTCTGACTTATGTAGTCTCGTGGGCGCTATGGATACCCCTTCAACAGCTTTCCCTTGACGGGCGAAAGTATTTGGCGCCTTTGATCAGCCTGGGAGTCTTTGCACCTGCGCTGGTAAGCATCGGGCTGTCAGTTGTCCTCAAGCCGCGTCCCAGACAGGGCAGCCGCAAACCCGCAGTGATTGCATTTATCGTTGTGTGGATTATTGCCAGCGCGATTGTCATTGTGTATCTAATTGTTAACGAACAAATGGACCTGTCCACACCTTTAGTGGTCAGTAGTGTGATAACCGGGTTACTACCGGCTCTTGTTGTTTCTTCTGCCTATTCCACGATACCGGGGGTAAGAGATCATCTTCGCACGTATTTAGAGCCAAGAGGCCCTTTTGGTTGCTATCTCCTGGCGCTTGTCCTATTCCCCGCCATTTGGCTCCTGGGAAATGTCCTGAGTCGTGCCCTGGGAATGGATTTCCCATTTTCTCGCTATCCCACGGTGGATATCAATCTCCTGGTGATGGTGATTCTCTTCTTTCTCTATAACGTCATCTATGGTGGACTTTCTGAGGAACCCGGTTGGCGGGGATTTGCCTTGCCGAGACTTCAGGCAAAGTTCAGCCCCCTCGTTTCCAGCCTGATCCTCGGAATTATTTGGGCAGTCTGGCATGCGCCGGCAAGATTCGGGGGAATTGAAGCCAAGAGTCTTTCTGATACACTCGTCGAGTGGGTTCTGATTGTATTGGTCACGGTAATATTCACGTGGTTCTTCAACCGCACGAAAGGCAGTATTCTGATAACAGCGCTGCTTCATCCAGCCATGAACGCTACCGGCAATTTCCTCACAGGGTCATTAGGTGCCCTCATACTTCTCTTTGTTTTCATGCTATCTGTTATTGTGCTCGACAGAATGTGGAGAAGATTACCCGCTGATAGTCCTGCAATGTATTGGGTAAACACGCAGGAGGCTGCCTAACCAGCGATTGGAGCCGATTTGGCCTACTGGGGCCCCAGCACGAGGTTGGTGGCAGTCCTGGGGATGGTGGTAGCACGAAAGAGTCTTTAGTCACCCGGCCAAACGGCTCAAGCGGACGTTAGGCACCTGTTCGTGAAACAGAAAACCGACCTATCGGTTCAAGGGAGAGGGTGCCACCGCACCTCGCGCGTAGTTCAGCGAGGCCAGGGGTGAGGGTCCTCCCCTCTCCCGATCTTTTCACGGGAGAGGGCGGGGTGAGGGTTCACTCCACCACCACCCACTCCGTCGCACTCCGCCCGAACACCTCCGGCGAGTACATCTCCTCCGCCTTGGCCGGCGGCGCCACGAACGTCCCCGGCGTGGTCGCGCGTGCCACATAGCTGTACTCGTGCACGCCCTCCCACAGCAGGGAGGCAAAGGCCTCCGCGCGCTGGTCGCGCAGGTTCTGGTGCTCGTACCAGGTCCAGTGCCACCACCAGTAGCGCGGCAGCGGCTCGTCGCTGTCCTCCGTTGCCTGCGGGATGGTTCCGCTCACCGCCAGCTCCGGGTTGATCGCCTCAAACCCGGCCGGCAGCGGGTCGGTCAGGGCCACGTGGTAGCGCCGCGATGGCGCGACCATGGTCAGCTTGATCCGTACCCGCGCCCCGGCGCGCACGTGCCACACGCCGTTCTCATCCCGCTCCACGTCCTCCGGATCATCCACCGCCTCGTACGTGCGCAGCACGGTAAAGCCCTCTTCCAGCGGCTCCAGGGTCAGGTCCTTCGGCGCGTAGGTGATGCCCAGCCGGTAGTACACCCGGCCAGTGCCGTCCTTGCTCAGGATCAGGTTCTGCTCGCCGGCCTGCTGCGCCAGGTAGGACATCGGCACGCGCACGCTCTGGTACTCCGTCGTGCGCCCCTCAAAGTCGAATCCGGCCACGTACTGCTCGCCCAGCCACACCCGCGCCACGAAATCGGGCGTCTGCGCTTCGTACTTCTGGAAGTACTTGTCCAGCGCCAGCAGGATGAACACGTTCTCCTGCGTGTTGCCCCATTTGCCGCGCTTCTGATGCGCCAGCAGGCCGCGCACGATCTTCGGGATCAGGTCGCTCTCCGGCTGGTTGACGATCAGCGCTTCGAGCAGCACGCCATCCGCGCGGCGGTCGGAGGCCAGCAGCAGGTAGCCGTCTTCCTCGCGGTACGAGGTGGAAAAGTTGGCCATGCCCGCCGTTTCCACCACCCGGTTGCCCAGATGCTTGCGGATGTCGGTTACCTCCTGGGTTGATCCGGCATCGCCGGTCAGCACCATCAGCAGCCAGCCCAGCGCTTCCGGTTGCAGCTTGGCCACACCCGCCTCCCTCACCAGCCGGCGCGCGCGGGCCGTATCCACATCGCCCATCTGCGAGCGCACATACAGCGCATAGGAGGTCAGCGTATTGCGCACGTCCTGGCTCAGCTCGGGCTTGAACTTGTCTTCGATGCTGCGCAGATAGCTCAACGCGCTGCCCAGCTTCTCCCCGTCTACGGCAAACCCCTTCTCCCGGGCCTTGACCAGGGCATAGGTGGCGTGGATGCTGTAGAACGGCCACGACTCGCGCCCGCGCTGCCAGATGGGCCAGCCGCCATCCTCGTTTTGCAGTCCCTGCAGAGTCTCGATATCCTGGGTCACTGCCTTGAGCAGTTCTTCCGGCTCGGGCAGTCCCTCCGCCTGGAAGGCGCTCAGGACGTCGCGCAATGCCGCCACTGCCAGCAGGCGCGAAGCGATCTGCTCCGAGCACTCGAAGGGGTAGGCGGCCAGGTAAAGCACCGCATCGCTCAGCGCCTGCAGCGCGGTCGAGGATGTGCTGACATCCAGCCCGCCGAACTGCGTGAAGGCGTCGCTTGGAGCCAGCACCGGCTGGGCGATGGCACCCTCATCCACTGTGCCATAGACCGCAAAGGCCTCGGTCGTGGCCGGCGTGTACACCGGCAGGGAGAACTCGGCGGCATCGGCCCAGCGGCCGGAAGCGGCCGCCACCTGGAAGCGCGCCGGGCCGGCGCTCTCCGTGCTGAACGGGAAGCGTACCTCGCGGCGGTCCCGAGCCGGGACGGTCAGCCGCAATCCAGTGCTGCCCCCGGCCTGTACATTGGTGGCGCGCACCACGACGCCCACCACCATCGGCTCATCGGTCTGGTTCTGCACCACGACCGGCAGCTCGAACTCGTCGCCAAAGTTCAGGAAGCGCGGCGCCGACGGGCGCACCATCAGCGGCAGGCGCGCGGTAATCGCCGACTCGGCCTTGCCGAACTCGCGCTCGCCGGACACGGCCACCACCATCACGCGGTAGCGGGTCAGGTTGTCGGGCAGCTTGACCTGCACCGTCCCGCGCCTGGTAGAAAATGGAGACCGGATCGACCAGCGTATAGTTGGTGAGGGCCAGAACGGCCTCGTCCACCACCACGGCCACCAACTCGGCTCCCTGCACCGGCTGACCGGCGGCATTCTGCACCAGCACGTCCACGGACGTCTCTCCGCCTGGCTCCAGCTCGGCATCTTTGGGCGTGACCTCCAGGGCCAGCGTGCGCGAGTAGGGCGGGATGGACAGGTCCAGACTTCCTCCCGCGTAGGCGGGCCGTTTGGGCAGCGTCTCATCGGGCTCGCCGTCGCTGTTCAGCCGCGCGGTTTCGCCCACCAGCTCCACCTGCACGTTCAGGTTCGGGATGTACATCTCGTCGATCGGGATGCGCAGGGTATAGGTGGACTCGTCCATGCGAAAGCGCTCGGTCTGCAGGATGCCCCCCCGCGCCAGGGTCAACATGCCCTCGGCCGGGAAGAATGGCGCCTGCACCAGGATTTCCGCTGTGTCGCCGGGCTGGTACTCCTGGCGGTCCGGGATGAGCTCGACCGTTTCCTTCTCCACGCGGGTGGCGCCGGGCTGCTTGCCGCCGCTGACCCAGCGCGTCATTTGCGTCAGGTTGGACCGTCCCTTGGCATCGCGGATGGTGGCGGTGATGCGGTAGGTGCCGCCTTCCGGCGTCTCGAACGTGCAGCTCACCGGCTCGGCCTGCGAGCCGGCCGTACAGGTCTGCTCCTCGACCTCTTCTTCGATCCACTCGCCTTTCACATAGCGCCAGTCCAGGCGCACCATCTTGACGGTGATGGGGCGGTCCGTCACCGGATTGCCGTCCAGGTCGGTCACAATGGCTTCCACCTGGATCGGCTGGCCTTTCTCGTAGAAGGTGCGTTGGGTGCGCAGGCCGACGTACAGGTCGGCGGGGTGCACCAGGATGGTGGACCGCGCCGCCCAGGCCTGGCGGTTGACGTCCATGACCGTCGCTTCCGCCGTGATGCTCATCGGCTGCGGCGGATCTTCGGTTTCAAAATCAATGCGCAGGGTGTGCTTCCCGGCAGCATCGGTCGTGCCGGGGTACGTTTCCTGGCTGCCGGCCTCTTCCCAGGAAGAGCGCCGGAAGCTGTAGCCACGCCACCACGGGATCCAGATGCCGAAGGTGAACTCGTCCCAGTTGGGCGGCCGGTAGGTGCCCGTCTGCGAGGTGACCACCCAGTAGACCTCGGCGTTGGGCAGAGCGCCTCCGGCATAGTACGTGGCCTCGACGGTGGCCATGGCGTACTCCTGGCTAAAGTAGGGTCCCTCGCTCACGGTGGTCGCTACCTCGAATTCGGGGCGGCGGAACTCTTGCACCTGGAAGCCGTGATAGTACTCATAGTAGTTCAGATGCAGGCGCATGTTGGCCTGCCCCAGGTTCATCGTCTCAGGGAGCATGAAGGCGGTATCGAAACCGCCCAGGGCATTCAGCGTGAGGCTGCCTTTCAGCAGCTCGTTCCCGCGCGAGTCGAGGAGCTCATATGTGACTGGTGTGTTTCTGCCGGGTATGGTCAGGATGTCCGCACCTTCGCTCAGGTTGACCATCCGTACCCAGCCCTTGACATGCACTTCTTCGCCCGGGCGGTACATGCCGCGGTCGTCCAGGACGTACCAGCGCGGGTAGTCGGCGGTTTCGGAGTACTGCCACCCCCGGCTCCACAGGCCGACTTGCTGCGGCAGAATGGCACTGTCGTTGCCCAGGCGGGCGACAACGTAGGCGGCGGTTTCCTTGTCGGCTATGGCCGGCAGCGTGAACCGCGCCGTGCCGTCCGTGCCGCTCCGGGCGCTCGCGCCTCCAGGGAAGAGGGTCAGCTCGGCGTCCGCCAGCGATGACCCATTCTGCAGTGAGCTGGCCCAGGCGATCATTTTCTCGCCGTCGACAAAGGCGTCCAGCCCGATGCCGGTCATCTGCACCCAGACACGGACGGTGGGCTTCCAATCCCTGGGATTGGTGAGTGGCACTGCCGGCTCCCCCGGCTCGATGATCAGGATGACGTGGCCCCGGCCATCCTTCAGGCCGGCGCTGAGGTCGATGGGCGTCTCGGTCAGGACGTCCAGCTCACCCTTTACTGCCACCGCCTGGTCCAGCACCAGCCGGCCGGGCGGGTTGGGCGGATTCGTGTCGCGATTGGCCTGCTGCAAGTACTGCAGGTACGCCGGCCAGTCCTCCGGCGCGACGGCGTAGGCCTTGACCCGCATTGTGTTATAGTTGATGCTGTAGACGGAAAAAGTGGGCTTGCTGGCCGGGTCGACCACGGCCAGGTTCTCCCAGCTGGCATACATCGTGGGCTCAGCCGAGCCCACGGCAAAGGTCACCGTCTGATCGGTGCCCAGTGTCTGCCCGAACCTGTCGGCGATGGCTGCCTTGAGCAGTACCTCGTATGTCGTGCGCCCCCGGGACTGGCCCTCGATCTGCAGCGACTCGCCCACGATGGAAAGCTTGCCGCCAGGCAGCTCCGGCTCGATCTGCACCAGGGCCTCGCTGAACGCCTCTTCATCCAGCGGGTTGCTGAAGCGGATGTACCAGGGCGTCAGCGGAGGGCAGTTGTCGTCCCAGCCGCAGCGGTGCTCCACGATCTGCAGGGGTCCATAGGTGAGGAACGTGAAACTCTGCACGGTGTCGGTGGTGCGCGGCCCTTCGGCTGAGGGCGTGCCCGGGCCGATCTCTATTACGATGTGGGTGTTGTAGGGCAGCAGCTCGGTGCAACGGAAGGCCAGCCAGCGCCCTTCGCCGGCCTCTTTGGCCAGCCGCGCGATGGTCTCGTCTTGCTCCACCTCTTCTGCGGTCGCCAGCACGGTGGCGAATGCCCTGCCGGTGGCCTGGCGGATAACGGTCGCCTGGGCCGCCGTACCGCCCGTGCCCGTGCTCGGTACCACGCGCACCGCAGCGGCGGCGTTGGCCGGACCGCCTTCCCTGACCTGGATCGTCTCCAGCACCGCGGCCGGGTCGATGCGCTGGTCAAACGCCGCGAACAGCAGCGGGTTGCGTACCTGCGGGCCATCGGGAGGATACGAGGCCGTCAGCTTTGGCGGGGGTGTGCTAAAGGTCCAGCGCACTGCCTGGGCCAGCTTGCCGCCTGTAGCGGAGGTGGTGCCCGCCGGCACCTCTACCGTGTACTCGGTAGCCATGGGGAAGCGGAACGAAGGCTGGAACACCAGAGTCCTGGTGCCGAGCCATTTCCAGTGGCCTTCGGGCTGCGGCGATAACCGGACCGGGACGTCCTGCGCCGCCAGATCCGCGTGGGCGGTGAGCGGCACCATCGGCTGGTCAAAGGTGATGCTGAGGAAGGGCGCCTGGTCCACTGCGCCTTCGGGGCTGTAGCGCAGTACCTGCAGCGGGCCAGCCGCTGGCTGTGTCACCGGCGGCGCCGTCTCTGCCGGGGGGAACTCTTGCTCGATGGTCTCGCCGGGACGCGGCGCGGGCAAGGTCTCCGGCGGCAGCCGGAACTCTTGCTGGTCGCCGGTCTGGTCTTCCAGTGCGGCCAGCCGCTTCAGCAGGGCTTCCGTCTCCTGGGCGGTGAGCGGCTGTGTCTCGGCGGGCGGCACGGGCTCCGGCCGTGAGACAACCTCGGATCCTTGACTCAGGGCAATACGCATGCGACCTGTACCTCCTATAGCTCCTGCCGCTACCGCATAGCCAGTCGAGCGCACGTATTCGAGCCCGCCCTGGCTCCTGCCGCTGGCAGGGGGTGTTGGCGTTGCCGTCCGCGTCGGCGTGGCCGGCGCGCCACAGCCGGCGAGCAGCCCGGCGATCAGTAGCACCGACAGGGTAGCGCGCAGCGCACCGCCTGTCCGTGGCCATCCATTTCTTCCCGCACTATGCTTGAACATTGCCGCCTCCTGGACCCATTCCCGCAATCTACCCGTTGGCACAGGGTTCGCGAGCGAACCCGGGCAAAGAATCAGCCCATTTCCCTCGCATTTCATGCGCCGACCTTGTATCTTCCTGACGGTGAATCATGCGGCTTTGTTCCGGCCCGCTAATCGTCATACACCTTCCAGTAGGGCTTTTCCGGCTCCCACTTGTCAAAGAACTCTTGCCGCGGGCGCACCACGACCGCTTCGGCCTCAGCCGCCAGCGAGCCGTCGGGCAGCCGCAATTCCGCCGCCACCCTGGCCCGGCTGGGTGTGCGCTGGATCGTCCAGCCACGCAGGCTGAGCAGCTGGCCCGTCGGGACGGGCTGGCGATACTTGACTTCCAGCTTGAGCGTCACGAACAGATTGCTGTCCGTGTCCTCTTGCACCAGCAACGACCGCCCGGACGTCTCGTCCAGCAATGCCGCGACGACGCCGCCGTGCACGATGCCTGGGTAGCTGTTAAAGTGTTCCGGTACGGTCACCGCCGCCCGCACTGCCCCGGCTTCGGGATCGTTGTACCACTGGATTTTCAGGCCGATCGGGTTCTGCCGGCCGCATAGAAAACAGGTGCGCGAGCTGCGTTGCTTGTTCATCGTCTCTTCTCCCGCCTCGCTTGTGGCCGGCATTATAGCATTGAGGGTGCGCCCGCGCAAACCTTTGCGCTACCGGTTTGAATCTGAATTTGTAACATTTGACTTCAGCGACGTATTGTGTATAATTTTTCACAATTCTTGCAGTTATCATTTTGGGGGACTAATTTGCGTCGTATCTTCACTCTGCTGACCACCGCTGCCTTGGCTCTTGTGACCATGGCATCGGTCTGTTTGGCGACTGCACTGGCCGACAGAGTCATTCACCTCCCCCTTATGTACCGTAAGCTTCCTGCGCCCACATTCGCTGCAACCCCCACTCCGACCCCGGACGGACGCGACATACCGTGGCTCGTCTCTCCCATGAATGGTGCCCAGCTGAGCACCCTGGCACCGCAGCTGATCTGGCGCTCGGCCGAGGACCACTGGTACGGTATCGAAATCTCCACCGATCCGCAGTTCTCAACACTGGCCCAGTCAGTTCCACCCCGCACTCACTGCGGCACGCCAGAGTACAGGATGCTGCTAATGGCCAATCTGCAGCCGGGAACGCTCTATTACTGGCGTGTAGGTTATGACGATGATACCGGTGTCTTTACCTGGTCGGAGGTCTGGACGTTCACAACTCCGGCTGCAGGCACGGCTACGCCTACTGCCCCTCTGCAAGCCCTGCCGGAGGACGGCAGCACAGTGACCAACCTGACTCCCTGTCTGGGCTGGCAGGGTGTCAGTGGGGCAACCGCTTATCACATTACCCTGGGTGTGCGTGACAGCCTCTTCACCTTCAGTGTCCTCGCGCCAACGCCCGGGCAGACCATCCCCTTTGAGCTCTTGCCTGGCCGTACCTATGCCTGGAACGTGCGTGCCTTCAATGGTTATGCCTGGGGGCCCGAATCCGCGACCTGGTACTTCCGTACGCCGAGCAACTAGCGCTCGGCGTGGAAGGCGTAGAATGCTGGCAGGCCGTCAGGATACGTGCGGAGGATGGCCACGCCACGCGGGAAGGTCGCCCGCAGGGCAGCCAGACCCTTCTGGTCATTGTAGTGTAGGATGAACAGCGCTGGTCCGCTGATGGTGGACAGAGGCGGCCGGTCAGGCTCAAGGGCATCCACCCAGGGCGCCCAGCTCCCATCCGCGATCCCCAGGTTGGCCAACAACGCTTTCGAATCGAACCAGAACTCCCAGCCCCGGATGTACACGGATTCCAGGTGCCCATAGTGCTGGATCTCGCGCGCGACTTCCCGTGCGTTCGAAAAGTTCCATCTGTCTGGCGCTAGCGACACATAGTCGCGGAAATAGAAGCGGGTAGCCTCGCGGGCCTCTATGCAGAGTATGACTAGGATCAAGCCGGCAAGTACTCCGGAGGCTGCCCGGGCCTTTAGCCGGTCGGGGTGCCACTAGAATGCTTAGTGGCGATTCGCCTACTCGATGGTCAGCGAGAAGGAACACGGCTTGGGTTCGTGCGAATCTGCCGGCAGAGAGGCGGCTTGCACAGAAACGTGGCGGCTTGCCCACGCCTGGCGGACGGCCCGTTCGAGCAGCGGCAGCGGCACGGCAGCTAGCAGTACGGCTGGCCCCAGCATGCCGGACATCCGCGGGCCGTTCGGTCCTTCATTAGGCAGCATGCCCAGCACCCCTGGCAGCAGCAGGACAAACCAGGCGCTGACCAGCAGCACGTTGTACCCGTGCCTCCAACGCCACAGCGCATAGGCCAGGCCGAGTACCATCCACATGCCGCTCACGAATCCCATGTGCCGTGCCCGGGGGTAGTTCCATCGTGCGGTTTGATCCCCCCAGTAGTTCAGCCCGAGCAAGGTGCGCGAGAAGTAGACGGCCAGTCCGGCGTCCTGGTCTGCGAGCTCCCGCCTCAAGCGTAACGCCACCTCCTCGCGCACAAAGTACTCGTGCGGCTTTTCGATGGCGTAAAGCAGCATCGGCGCGGCGACCACCACAGCGACTGCGCATAGCAACAGCACGCGCGGCACAAGCGGGCGCAACTTTTTCCACCCCCGCGCCAGGCCGAATAGACTCAGAGCGATGACCACGAACGCTGGCACGACTTTGGCCGGCGTCCATGTGTAGAGGCACAGGCCCACATGGAGCCCGCACCAGGCAAAGTCGATGAATTGCCGCCGGCGCAGAGCCCGGACCAGCGTGTACAGCACCAGAATGACCACCAGCGGTATCTGCACCGCTGGATACGCCGAACGACTCAGCAGAAGATGCCAGCGGTTGATGGCCAGCAGGAGTGCTGCCAGCAGCGCAACCTGTGGGCCAAAGGTCGCTGCGCCGAGGGCGTACAGCGCCACGATGGTAACAATGCCGATGAGTGCGGAGGTGAAGAACAGGGTGAATGGGGTCATGCCGATAAGACGTGCGCACAGCGCCGTACAGTAAAACAGCAGGGACCCCCGCTCCGGAAAGTTGACACGGTACTGTCCATCAAGGATGGCGACCGTGTTGTAATAGTGGTAGTTGAGGTCCGGCCCGAGGTCAGCGGGGATCTCGTGCAGTCGGTAAAGGCGCAACCAGGCGCCCAGCAGCACAATGGCCAGCAGGATCAGCCAGCGCACCGGGATCCAGGCCCCGTGCTCCTTCCGCCAGCCCCGCAGCCCCCGGCGTACGTTCGCTTCCGGAGACACCCGTGACAGGTGGTGCAAAGCCACCAGCAGCCCACCGATCCACAGCATCAGGCCCATCGGGCGAAACTCGTTCCCGCCGAAATCAAGGCATCCCAGCAGGGCCACTCCCAGGCTGGCTATCAGGAGCCTCACCGACGGGGCAGGGACATCTCGGGCCTCGCTTTCGTCCGGCTGCGTTTCCAGTGGAGTCTCGCGCATCACCAGCACAAAGAAGACGGCCGCAAGCGCGTACAGTAGCACACCCACCGTGGCGCCCTGTTGGCGGTCGAGGCTGCGCTGTGCGGCAAAGGCCAGACCCAGGCTCAGGCCGGCCAGGGCGATGGACTGCCATGCCCCGCCCTGGACTCCAGCAACTTGGCGTTTCTGAACTCTCGCGTGCTCTGTCTCGGGCGCGATCTCTGCATCCGCCATCGCGTACGTCTAGACCTCCATCCGTGGGCTCAGGGTACTGGCCGCATAGACTTCAGTGACCATCGTCATCGCTCGGCCAGCACGGTGTAGAATGCCATCTGTCCGTCTGGGTACGTGTGCGTCCGGACGCTGGTGTGTGGGAAGAACGCGTTCAGGGTGGCGAGGCTGGCTCCATCTTCTGGATGAAGGATGAACAGTGCCGTTCGCCCCACTGTGGAGAGCGGTGGTTGGTCCGGGGCCAGGGTGTCTGCGAACGGGTACCAGCTTGTGCCCGTCCCCATGTGCATCTGCACCACGCTGCTGTCCAGCCAACTGGGCCATGCTTTAATGTAGGCGGACTGCTCGTCCCCGTAGTACTTGATCTCGTCGGCGATAGCCGCGGCTAAAGAATAGTTGGACATCTCGGGCAGGCGCGCCACATAGTCGTGGAAGTAATAGCGCTGGACTTCGGCCGTCTCATGGAACAGCAGCAACCCAACTGTCAACAGCAGCACCCCGTGTGCTACGCTCGCCCGGTGGATCTCCAAGGCCCACGTCCGGCGCCTCCCTCCCGCCCGCACCGTCAGCGCCACCCCGACCGTCTCCGCGCCGGCAGCATCAATCTCCTCTTCCCCGTTGTCTACTTCCTGCTGTCTGCTTTCTGCTGAAGGTCTTGCCATCTGTCTGGCGGTGGCTGCCTGCTGCGCTACGGCGACCGGCGCCGCCGCCAGCACCACCGCCGGCACAATAGCGCCGGACAGACGCAATGCACTGGGCGTGTCATTTGGCACCATGCTCAGTGCTGCGGGCAGGAGCAGTACAAACAGGGCGGTGAGCAGGAGCAAATGGTAGCCCCGGCGCCAGTGCCACAGGGCGTACGCCGCTCCCAGCACAAGCAGCACGCCGCTTACCAGGCCCATCTGGCGGGCAAAGGGGACGCTAAAACGCGAATCCCCATCCCCACGATAGTTGAAGGCTAGCAGGCAGCGCACGTAATTGGCGAGCGTGCCCGGGTTTTCTTCCTCGCTCTTTTCCATGGATTGCCACTGGTAGCGCTGGCGGGTCAGGTACTGTTCCGGGTTCTCCAGCACATAGCGTGCCAATGGGCCGGCAATGGCTGCCGCAACCAGCACAATCACCACCAGGCCCGGGAACAGGGCACGCAGCTGCCTGGGATGGTAGGTTAATAGCAGGCCCAGGACGATAGCCACTGGCACAAAGAGGAAGGAGCGGTAGCTGTAGATGCCCATCCCCAGCGCTACGCCGGCCCAGCCGAAATCGAGCGGCCGCCGCGTCCGCAGCGCTCGGATCAGAGCGTGTAGCGCCAGAGCAGTGCACAGCGGCATGGCCGCCGCGCGGAATCCGGTGCGGCTCAGCACGATGTGCCAGCGGTTGGTGGCCAGCAGAAACGCGGCCAGGAGGCCCGATGGTCGGCCCAGGACTTCCTGCGCCAGAAAGTACACCGCGACGATGGTCAGCGTGCCGAACAGCGCGCTCGTCAGATGCAGGGTCGCCTTGGTCATCCCTACAAGGCGTCCCACCAGGGCCACGCTGTAAAAAAACAATCCTTCGCGCCCCAGCCGCGCCGGGAAAAAGATTGCGTACTCTCCACGGGCAATGGCCAGCGAATCAAAGTACTTACTGGCCAGGTCAAAACCCATCTCCAGCGGAATCGCGCCGTTCAGGTACAGACGGAACCATGCGCCTAGCAGCACGATGGCCAGTAGCGCCAGCGCCGGCGCGGGCACCCACAGCCGCTTTCCGTCCCGTGCGGTGCGCAGCAGCCCGTCGGGCCGCAACGCAGGTGAGATCAGCCACAGGTACAGCAGGGCGAGCAGCACCCCGCCGCTCCACAGTACGACGCCAGCCGGCCGGAAGCGGTTACCGCCAAAATTGAGGCAGCCCAGCACGCTGATCGCCACCGTCGCCGCGATCATGGGCCGGGAGATCGTTGCGGGCTCGGCCGCGCCGTCGCGGTCCGCGGCTTCCAGCACAACGTGCCGGGTGAGGATGGCAAAGGCGATGCCGGCCAGGGCCAGGGTGGCCAGGGGCAGCCAGGGGGGCGAGTTGCCCACGTGCCGATCGAGGCTCCGCTGCGCCAGCAGGGCCGCGACGAGACAGAGTGCTACGCCCGTTAGCGTCCGGGCGAGAGTGGGTTGGGGCCAGGCTCCGCGCGACTGCAACTGTGCCTCTCCTTTGGCGTCCAGCGTGATTCTAGCGCAGCTTTCGAGCGCTGTCAATCGGCATTTTTGCCGCGGA
>JAEAME010000811.1_pt1 | contig 27296 bp, 24 predicted proteins | sample 8958731 | NCBI WGS metagenome assembly JAEAME01 (sample SAMN16933194, study PRJNA681113) | bioreactor sludge metagenome | isolation source: anerobic bioreactor sludge (Control) | place: India:Bengaluru | collected 2018-10-24 | reverse complement strand
CAAGACCACGGCCGCCCTGGGGCTGGCCCTGCGAAGCGCAGGTGCCGGCAAGACCGTTTATATCGCACAGTTTGTCAAGGGAATGCACTACAGCGAACTGGAAGCGCTCCGGCTGTTGCCCTCGGTGAACCTCAAACAATACGGGCGGGATTGTTTTATTGTCCGCGACCCTGCACCCGAAGACAGGATGGCAGCCCGGAAAGGTTTCGAAGAGGCAGCAGCAATCGTTCGCCTGAACCTGGCGGATGTGGTGATACTTGATGAGATCTCCATCGCCCTGCATTACAGGCTCCTGGAAACAGAGGAGGTCGTTTCGCTGATACGTGAAAAACCGGAATCTATGGAAATGGTGCTGACAGGACGGTATGCCCCGCCTGCATTGTATGAAATGGCGGACCTCATTACGGAGATGAAAGAAATCAAACATTATTTCAACCGCGGAGTGGAAGCCAGGAAAGGTATTGAATACTGAAACGGGTTGGTGGCGGAAAAGGGTATGGCCCCTCCGGTGCAATTAAAAAGAAGAGTAAAATCCACAACAATTAATAATGAAAAAAAGATGAAGAACACAGACGTATTGATTATCGGCGGCAGCGCCGCCGGAATGGTAACCGCACTGACCGGAAAAGCCCACTGGCCCGGAAAGAATTTCACCCTGGTGAAAAAGCAGAAGGACATGATGGTACCCTGCGGAATTCCCTACATTTTCGGGACCCTCGAATGCGTTGACAAGAACCTGATGCCCGTGGACGCCATGATGCAGAAGAACGGCGTGGAGTCGCTGGTGGATGAGGCCATCTCGATAGATACGGTGCGAAAGGAGGTTGGTTTCGCCAGTGGTGAAACCATTGCTTACAAGAAGCTGGTGATTGCCACGGGTTCCACGCCGGTGAAGCCGCGGTGGCTGAAAGGCGCCGACCTGGAAAACGTTTTTACGGTGCCCAAGGACAGGGACTACCTGGATGAAATGAAGACCAAACTGGGGACGCTGAAGGATGTGGCAGTCATCGGGGCAGGCTTCATCGGTGTGGAATTGTCGGACGAGCTGAACAAGCAGGGCTATCACGTAACCCTGATCGAGAAGCTTCCCCATATCCTGGGGTTAGCCTTCGATGAGGAGGTGGCTTTACCTGTCAATGAAATGCTTACCGCCCGGGGTGTCCGCATCATCACCGGAAAGGGGATCAGCGAGGTGAAAGGTACGGACAGGGTGGAGTCGGTTGTTCTGGAGGACGGAACCTCTCTCGCCATGGATGCCGTTGTCCTGTCGATGGGGTATGTGCCCAATACCTCTCTTGCGAAGAATTCGGGGATCCCGCTCGACGAGGATCATTTCATTGTGGTGGATGAATATATGAGGACTCCCGTGCCGGATCTGTTTGCCGTGGGCGATTGTGCCCAGAACCGTGATTTTGTGACGCGCCGCAGGGTGGTGACCATGCTGGCCTCCACGGCATGTGCCGAAGCCCGCATCGCCGGCATGAACCTTTTCAATCTGAATGTGGTAAAGACTTTCAGCGGAACCATCGCCATTTATTCGACCGCCATCGGGAATACCGGCTTCGGCACTGCGGGTCTAACGGAACACCGCGCGGAACAGGAGGGGTTGGCGACCCTCACGGGATTGTTCGAAGGGGTGAACCGTCATCCCGGAAACCTGCCCGATGCCCACAAGCAGATCGTCAAGCTTATTGCGGCTAAGAATTCGGGCGTGATCATCGGGGGTGAGGTGGTAGGCGGCATGGAAGCTGGAGAGCTTACCAATGTCATCGGATTGGCCATTCAGAACCGTATGTCGGTCAATTCCCTGCTTTCCATGCAAATAGGCACCCACCCCTGCCTGACCGCATCGCCGGCGGCCTATCCCCTTATCAAAGCTGCAGAGATGATAGCCATAAAAATGCTCCGGAACATGAAGGAGGCGTAACTCTCTTTTCCCTATTCCGCCGGCCGGTCCGTTGCAGACCGGCCGGTGCTTTCCATAAGTTCTGGCCTGTTACGTATTGTTTTTATTCAGAACTGCCGTAACTTTGATAGGATGGGATGCACATTTTTCACCCGGAAGTTGATGAATTCAGGCGCAGCGGTCTTTTTTCTTCTGTTTTCCAATGGATTGGCCGGGCAGCCCTGTGTGACCCTCAGGTTCGCTCAGCCTCCTGAGCTGCGTGTTACGGCCTCCGGAAGGGATACCGTAATTATGGAGGGGGGGCAGCTGCTCCTGGGAACCGGGATGACGGTTTCAGGAGGAGGAGGGAATTACCTTTACTGTTGGTCGCCGGGAGCTTCGCTGAACGATTCGCTAATCGCCCGTCCGATGGCGTCACCCTGTTCTTCGACGGTTTATGTAGTAACCGTAACCGACCGCAATGGCTGCAGTTTTTCGCTCGATTATCCTGTCACGGTAAAGCCCCGGCCGGAAAGCAGCGGTACCGTTGCTGGGAGCGGAGCTCTGGATTGTGTTCTGAACCCGAATCCCGGAAGTGGACTGTTCCGGGTTGATATTTCAGGGAGGCCGGCACAGTGGTTGGAGCTGTCGGTGACCGATTCCGGCGGGAAGCTGTGTCACAGGGAGAAAATCCGGTGGTTCGACGGAAATCAGACCCTGCTGTTGGATCTGAACCTTCCTGCCGGGATTTATCATCTTTCGTTGCATTCACCCGGGCAAGCCGCAGCCAAATCCTTTGTCGTATGGTGACCGGGGCGCAAATCGGGCGGCGGATGACGAGGATAGTCCTCGTCTTCCTGAGTGCGGCAGGGTGGGCAGCAGGAGCGTCAGGCCAGATTCTGGTAACAGGCGGCGACACCCTCTCCCTCAGGCGGGATTCGGTGGTACGTTTGACAGTCGGGGAGTTCAGGGGCAGCATCTGCTGGCAGCGGTCGGACGATGGCAAGCAATGGATAACCCTGGACCCGGCACCGGGAGGCCAGCTTACCTTTCCTGTGAACCGGGAGGCTTATGTCAGGGCCATGGTGACCGAAGGAACCTGCAATCCGGTATTTTCAGAGCAGGCAGTGCTTCTTTTCACGCCGCCTGAGGTGGCTACCGACTCCGTTGCCGTAATTACCCGGGATTCGGCAGACTGCCGGGCGACTGTGGTTTCAAGCGGAGGCGCCGCCGTTACGCAGCGAGGTTTTTGCTGGAATACCTCCGGAAATCCGACGATTGAAGACAACATCGTTACGGAAGGTGGCGGAACCGGCAGTTATTCCGGTTACCTGACCGGCCTGCCCCCCGACACAACCTGTTGTGTGAGAGCCTATGCCTTGAACAGCAAAGGGATCGCCTATGGCAGAACCCTCTGTTTCGTAACCGGCCAGGGCGAAGAAAACAGTGTCACCGATGCAGACGGAAACATCTATTCCATCGTGAAGATAGGCAGCCAGACCTGGATGAAGGAGAACCTCCGGGTGACCTGTGCCCCTGACAAGAGGCCGGTCACCAGTTTTCTGTTTAACGATGATCCCCTCAATGAGCAGGTTCATGGCAGGCTTTACACCTGGGAGGCTGCCATGAACGGTTCCACTGCTGAAAAGGCGCAGGGCATCTGCCCGGATGGATGGCATCTGCCAAGCGATGAGGAGTACAAAATCCTGGAGATGTCGCTGGGGATGACGCGGGAGGAAGCCGACCTGACCAATGTCTGGAGGGGAGCCACCGTGGGAACACAATTGAAAACCGGCGGCAGGTCCGGTTTTGACGCCCCCCTGTCGGGACTGCGTGCCTCCTCCGGCGGTTATTATTACATGGGTCTGGCCGCCTACCTGTGGAGCTCCTCCTCTTACGGCAGCAGCTATGCCTGGCGCAGGTGCCTCCAACTCAGCTATCACACCGTCGGGAGGTACAACACATTTCCCAAGAATTACGGTTTTTCCGTGCGGTGTGTAAAAAATGATTAGCAATCATAAAACAATAACAAACTTCCCGCAAAGGGAGTCTGCCGGGTGCGGAAGCTCGGCAGCCCCTCCCTGTTCATCGCGGGATGGTTTCTGAAATAGTCGTATGAAGCGGACCATTCTATTGTTGTTTTTTTTCGTTGCCCTTTTTTGCGCATGCGACAAGGAGGAGGAGAACGGCGACCCTTTTGAACCGCTGGTTTATCATTCGCTGATGGCCGAAAGAACCACCCTGACGGCCGGTGAGACCACAAAAATTAAAGCGTCGGCCAGCGGCAGCAATCTGGTTTACACCTGGTCGTCCACTCTGGGCGACCTTCTGGGCTCCGGGAGCGAGGTAATCTATGCCCCTTCGATATGCCAGGTGGGTACCAACAAAGTAACCTGTACCGTCAGCAACAACAAGAACCAGTCTGAATCGAAAACCATTGAGATTACCGTTGTCCTTTAAGCTGGGTTTGGCGGCACTCCTGTTTTTCATGGTCTTTCAACAGGAAACGGCAGCCCAGTGCCTGTCGTCGGTCAATCCCGTGGGGGGCACCGATAACCTGCTGGTATTAAAAAAGGAGAGCTGGCGGGCCATCTCTTTCTACCGGTTTGGCCAGGGATCCCGCTATTATGAGGGATCGCACCTCTCCGGTTTCAACCTGATCGACAGAGCCTGGTACAATTATTTGTCGCTGATCCTGGGATACGGGCTGACCGACCGGCTGACCTTCGAATTGGAAACCGGCTATTTCCTCAATAAAACGCAGGTTTACAACCTGGAACCCGAATACAGGCTTACCGGGAGGGGGTTGTCGAATTTTGTGTTTCTGGCGAAACACGGGCTATATGCCAACCGGGATAAAAGGGTTTATATCAACGGAGGCCTGGGGGTGAAAATCCCTTCGGCCCGCGACCTGCAATATGCTGATAATGTTAAGCTTCCGGTCGAAGTGCAGCCTACCCTGGGCTCTTTCGGAGCCGTTGCGACTTTTTCCCTGGTAAAGGAGGACTCCTTTCACGGGGTCCGCTGGTTCCTGACTTCGCGGGCTGAAACCCATCTTCCCAACCGGGACAATTATCTGCCCGGAACCCTGGTTTTCAGTTCGGCCTACCTGTCGAAACACCTGATGTTCCCTTGGCTGAAAGGCGATTGGACAGCCATATTGCAGCTGAAGAACGAAATCCGTACCTTCGACAAGATCGACGGACTCCGGAAGAATGCTTCGGGCAGCACCCTTTTTTTTCTTGTGCCCCAGGTCAATTACGTTCTTCTGGAGAAATGGTACCTGTCGGTACTGGTAGATTTTCCTGTATTTCAGTATTTTAACGGAACCCAGCTGGGTGCGGGGACCGGTTTTGCCTTTGTTGTGTCCAGGGTTTTAACCCTCTGAACAGAATTTAGGCCAAAATAAAGCCGGTGGAACGAAAGAAATCTCTTTTGGGGGTGTCTTATCAAACAACGGGAAGACCGGCGGAGGTATCGCTGCCAAGCGGTTCATAGCCTTTGCCGGGGTTGCAGGGTGCAACAGCAGGGATACGGAAAATGGCCGGTAGTGCAGGAAGAGGAAATCATACAGGGTTTGACGGCAGGCGAAGAAGGAGCCTTCAGAGAGTTGGTTGACCGCTACCGGCTGCGGGTTCTGAACACCTGTCTGGGAATCGTGCAAAGCCGCGAAGATGCGGAAGACATAGCCCAGGAGGTCTTTGTGGAAGTGTACCGCTCCATCCGGCATTTCAGGGCCGATTCGAAACTCTCCACCTGGATTTACCGGATCGCGGTGAACAAATCGCTCAACGTGGTGCGCAGGCGGAAAAGGAACAAATGGCTTTTCCCGCTGGAGGAGCTTCTGCATGGGGCAAGAACCGGTGACGCAGCGGCGGGGCTTTCCGTCCCTCCTTACAGTACCATGGAGCCGTCGGAACGGTTAGGCTCCATCCACCGGGCGGTCGATTCCCTGCCGGAGAAACAGCGCATTGCCTTCACACTCAGCAAATACGAAGAGCTTTCCAGCCGTGAGATATCGGAAGTGATGAAGCTGTCGGTACCCGGTGTGGACTCGCTGATCCACCGCGCAAAGATGAATCTGCAGAAAAAATTATGGACCGATTACAAAAATGGCAATCTGTAACCGCAAGATTTCCGGAGAGAGGGTGTCATAACAACAAACAGTAGGAAATGAACTGCAAAAAATGTCATAAAGAGCTGGTTTCTTACCTGGAGCATACCCTGGCCCCCGGCCGGGCGGCAGAGATGGAGAAGCACCTCTCCACCTGCGAAGGATGCCGCGCTTTTACAGCCTCCCTGGAAGAAAGCCTGGCTTCTCTGTCCGAATCCCGGTTTACGGAGCCCGATCCGTTTTTTTACACGCGGGTAAAGGCGAGGCTGGAGCGGGAGATCCAGAAACAGGAAACCCCAACGGGATGGGCCGGCATTTTGCGGCCGGCCTTTCTGTACCTCTTTTTGTTGGCAGCCCTGTTTGCAGGAATCGGGATCGGAACCTACGACTGGAGTGGAGACAGGGAGCGTTATCTCACGGAAAGCCTCGACCCATGGCTCAACGAACTTGAGGCAGAACCCCTTGAATCTTTTTTAATGGATTAACGGTATGAACTCACCTGTAAAAACCCGTCTGTTGGTATGGCTTGTCCTCCTTTTGTTTGTTATGAACGCAGCAACCATCGTGTCGCTGGTTATCCATGCCAGGAACACCAGCCGCCAGGAAACAGTGCAACAGCCGGAAGAGCGTTTATCCGCGCAGTCGGAAAAGGGCGCCCGTTTTTTTCGGGATTACCTGAATCTGAACCCGAAGCAAACCCTTCGGTTCAGGGAGATAAACCGGGAGTACAACCGGGCTACCCACCGCATTGCCGCAGATCTGGAAATGCTGCGGGTGGAGATGGTGGAACTTATGGGAAATGCCCATCCCGATACAATCCGGTTGTATGCCATTTGTCATGAGATAGGGTTGAACCATGAAAAAATGAAAAAGCTGACTGTCGGTTATTACCTGGGCATGAAGGAATCGTGCAACGCAGAGCAGCAAGTTAAGCTGAACACCCTGTTTCTGGAAAGGGTTCAGAAGGAAGATCCGGCAGGGTCGTCTCAGGGAAGGAGAGGATATCGCCGGAGGGGAGGCCGGGAGTGACAGGCGCGGGATGGAACCCTTTACCCGCATTGCTGCTGCCGTCTCTCCGCAAGCTACCCGGCGGCCTTCGCCAAGGCAGATCTCTTCCGGCCATGACCCGAGGAACCATCGGGAGTAGCATCCCGGCCGCAGCAGACCGGAAGTAGCCGAAGTAAACCAAATAAAGTAATTGTTAATTTATAATTAAAACGAAATGAGCAGGAAAGGATTGAGAATTGGATTGGTTGTACTGGCTTTGGCGATGGCAGCCAGTGTTGTTACAACGGCGCAAAGAGGTTACCGGGCAGGTTATGGCAACCGGCCGGCCGGAGGGTATTCATGCTGCGCTTATTTGCCGGGCCTTACCGGAAAACAGGAGGCTGAGATCACGAAACTGGAGCGGCAGCACCGGAAAGAGATGGATGAAATGAGGGCAGCCTGGCGGCAGTCGGGAAGCTATGCCAGCCGTGAGGAGCACCTGGCGGCAGTCGGGAAGAAAGTGGCTGACCATCGCAATGCAGTACGGAATCTGCTGAATGATGAACAAAAGGAGGTTTTCGACCATTACGGGTCCGGAAGGGGTCGTTTTGCTGCGGGAGCCGGAGGCAGGGGCATGGGCCGTGGAGCTGCAGGGGCTGCCTGGGGCCGCGGCGGCGGACGGTCCGGCTATCGAGGAGGAAGGTTCTGACGAATCCATGTCGGAATAAGAACGGAAAGGGGTTGACAGTTTATCTGGCAGCCCCTTTCCGCTTCCGGAAAGGCATTCCCGGATTCCTGAGTAAGGTGAAGGCAGGTGGCCTCCTTTTTTTGCTCCCTGAAGGGAGATAGGTTTTTTTTTTTATATTTAACCAGTCCTGAAGTATGTCCTGGCTGAGAAAGATATTCCGTTTTTATTACGATGGTTTCCGGAGCATGACCATCGGGAAAAGTCTCTGGGTTATCATCCTGATCAAACTGTTTATTTTTTTCATCGTTTTCAGGCTTTTGTTCTTCCCCGATTTTCTGAACCAGAAGTTTGGAAGCGAGGAGGAAAAATCGGACTATGTTCTGGAGGAACTAATCAATAAACTGCCATGATATGGATGTAGCACTGGTTGACTGGTCGAGGGCGCAGTTTGCCCTGACGGCCATGTATCACTGGATCTTCGTGCCGCTCACCCTGGGGTTGTCTTTTCTGATTGCCTTTATGGAAACCCTTTATGTGAGAACGGGAGATCCGGAGTGGAAGCGGATCACCAAATTCTGGATGACCCTGTTCGGGGTTAATTTTGCCATTGGCGTAGCCACCGGGATCATTCTGGAGTTTGAGTTTGGGACCAACTGGTCCAATTATTCCTGGTTTGTTGGCGATATCTTCGGTGCGCCGCTGGCCATCGAGGGGATTCTAGCCTTTTTCATGGAGAGCACCTTTATTGCGGTTATGTTTTTCGGCTGGAGCAAGGTGAGCAAGAAGTTCCACCTGGCTTCCACCTGGCTGGTTGCCGTGGGGGCCAATCTCTCCGCCTTGTGGATCCTGGTTGCCAATGCCTGGATGCAGTATCCCGCCGGTATGCATTTCAACCCTGACACAGCCCGCAACGAAATGATCAATTTCTGGGAAGTGTTGTTGTCCCCGGTTGCTGTCAACAAATTCCTGCACACCATCCAGTCGGGATTTGTACTGGCCTCCGTCTTCGTGGTGGGTGTCAGCAGCTGGTATCTGATGAAAAACAGGGAACTGCTGCTGGCAAAAAGAAGCATCGTGGTGGCTTCCGTCTTCGGCTTGATCATGTCGGTATTCATCATTCTGACGGGCGATGGGTCGGCAAGGCTCATTGCCAAATACCAGCCGGTGAAATTTGCCGCCATGGAAAACCTGTACGAAGGGGAGGAGAATGCCTCCCTGGTGGCGGTGGGGCTGATCAAAACCGATCCCTCCAGTCCGGGACAGAAAAAACAGGATTTCATTTTCAGGATCGGGATTCCCGGTTTTCTCTCCTACCTGGCGTTTCAGGATTTTGATTCTTATGTTCCTGGGATCAGGGATTTGATCTACGGGAACCCGGAAAGGGGAATCATCTCAACCGCTGAGAAGATGGAAATGGGCAGGAAGGCGGTGTCGGCCCTGAAAAGCTACAAGGAGGCACAAAAAGCGGGGAACCGGGCTTTGGCAGACAGCTCAATGACGGTTCTGAACGAGAACTTCAGGTATTTCGGTTATGGGTATCTGGAAAACGACCATGATGCCATTCCCCCGATTAAGCTCTCCTTTTATCCCTTCCGGATCATGGTGATGCTGGGGTTCCTTTTTGTGCTGCTTTTTGTGGTTTCGCTCTGGCTCGTGCTCAGAAACAGGATGGAGAACAAAAAGTGGTTTTACCTGGCGGCCATTGCCTGTATACCGCTGGCATACCTGGCCACCCAGATGGGGTGGATCGTGGCGGAAGTGGGCCGGCAGCCCTGGATCATCCAGGATGTGATGCCTACCTCGGTTGCCGTTTCAAAGCTGTCGGCAGGGTCTGTCAAGCTGACCTTTGTCCTGTTCGCCGTCACCTTTACGCTTCTGCTTATTGCAGAGATCAAAATCATGTTGAAACAAATAAAAAAGGGACCGAAGGAAGGAGGGACCAGCCATGTTTGAAAATATGTCACATCTGGCGTTGCAGCATTACTGGTGGATTATTGTCTCCCTGCTGGGGGCGTTGCTGGTATTTCTGCTTTTTGTGCAGGGCGGTCAGACCCTGATCGGCCGTTTGGGAAAGGATGAGACCCAGAAGACCATCCTGGTGAATGTGCTGGGCCGTAAATGGGAGTTTACCTTCACCACCCTGGTTACCTTCGGCGGGGCTTTCTTCGCCTCTTTTCCGCTTTTTTACAGCACGAGTTTCGGAGGAGCCTACTGGGTATGGATGCTGATCCTGTTCGCTTTCGTGTTGCAGGCCGTGTCGTACGAATTCAGGAGCAAACCCGGCAATTTCCTGGGGAAACGCACCTTTGAGGCATTTCTCTTTGTCAACGGCCTGGTGGCCACCATTCTGCTGGGGGCTGCCGTTTCAACCTTTTTTACCGGCTCCCGCTTTTCGGTCGACGAAAACAATTTCTCGCAATGGGAAACTGCCACCCATGGGCTCGAGGCTGTCCTGAATTTCCAGAACGTAGCCCTGGGGCTGGCTGTTTTCTTTCTTTCCCGAACGCTGGCCCTCCTGTTTTTCATGCAGAATGTAGACCATCCCGATATCATGGCCCGGACCCGGAAACAGCTCCTCTACGAGGCCATGCCCTTCCTCCTGTTTTTCCTCGTTTTTCTGGCGGCGCTGCTTCTGAAAAGGGGTTTTGCCGTCAATCCCGATACGAAGGAGGTTTTTATGGAACCTTACAAATATCTCCATAACCTGTTGGAAATGCCCCTTGTGGGGGTATTGTTCCTCCTGGGGGTGGTGATGGTCCTTCTGGGCATCGTCCGTGCAGGCTTTTATTTTGAGGCCTGCAGGGATAAAGCCATCTGGGTGTCAGGCATCGGAACCGTACTGACCGTGTTTTCGCTCCTCCTGGTTGCCGGATTCAACCATACGGCCTATTATCCCTCCACCTTCAACCTGCAGGATTCGCTGACCATCGAAAACAGCTCCTCCAGCCATTACACCCTAACCGCTATGAGCTATGTCTCCCTTTTTGTGCCCTTCGTGTTGGCCTATATCTTTTTTACCTGGAGGGCGCTTACGCGGAAGAAGGTCGACAGCGATGAACTGAAACAGGAAGGACATGTTTATTAACCCTTAAACCGACTGACCATGATCAAGGAAATACTTTGGCTGCTGAGCGTGCCGGTCGTAATCTGGATCTCCTACCTGCTCACGCGCCTGGCTCTGAAAAAGCTGGAGAAGCCTGAATGAAAAATGCCCTCATGCAGTTGCACCGCATGAGGGCATTTTAAACTGTCACCGGAAGCTGCCATTGCCCAACAGCACGGCAGACTGCCGGGTATGAAACTTTCTGTTATTTAATTCAGGTCTATTTCTTGGGGATGTTCTTGACGACCTTAATTTCGTCGCTTCCCGAAAAGGTTTCGCCGTAGATGGTTTGACCGGTGAGCACCAGTTCGTTGTATCCCCCGATGTTCAGGGGCAGCGCTTTTACCGCACTCATCCGGAACTTGGCGACGAAATCACCGCGGTCGTCGGCTTTCCAGTGCGAAATCTCAAGTCCGTTGAGGGTGACTGAAGAACCCACCACAAGCCCGTAGTCAATGGTGGTGTGGATAGTAACCACCTCCCCCTGATTGTTGAGGTTCAGTACATTCGGGCTAACCTGGATTTCGATCGTAATATCGTCGCCGATTGCTCCGGTTGAGGATTGGAACATCAGAAATCCGGCTGCCAGAACCACCAGGAAAAACAATTTGGATACCGTCTTAATCTTCATTGGGATAAGTTTAGATTATTCTCCTGCAAGTTATGATAAATCTCAATCCATCCGGAAGTTTTGGATATATTTTTTTCAATGTGAATAATGGTTATTGGAGAGTCATCTGACTGGTTGTACGAATGATGATGCTGCGCGGCAGGATTTATCCGGCATATTTAATTGCGGAGTTTTTATAGTACCGTACGATTTTCTTTCTGACGCTTACAAACCGGAGGATGCCGGCCAGGGCAAACAGTATACCGAATACAACGGACGGGTATCCCAGCCATTTGATATTCTCGAGGCCCTCAATCTGAAAAAAGGCCGCTGCCGCCACCACCAGGCTCAGGGATGCCCTGACGTAAGCCAGAAGGGTTCTTTCGTTGGCCAACCGGGTTCGCTCCAGGGCAAGGTAGTCGCGAAGAATGATTTCTTCCCTGTTTTCAAATTCAGTACTGCGGTTCGTTCTTTTCAGCATTGCGGCACCCCTTTCAAGTGGAAATTGTAGAAAGACCTTTTTCAGATGGAGTTGACCCACCGTAACTGTTTATTATTCTCCCGGATATTGGAGAAACCAATGACTATATAACCATGAAAATCTGATGACTTGAAAATAGTAATTTTTTTTGGTTATGTAAGAATGAAGCGGTTTTGTTCAGGTGAAGTGCGCTGTCTTCAGAAGACAGGGAAGCCGCAGTTCCTTTTCCGAAAGAATGGAAACAACATGCCGGGTTTATGCCAGACAATCGGAGCAAGGAAAGTCAGGATCATGTCAGACTAAGCCTTTGTTTCACCCCGGGACAGGGTGACGGCTGCGAAGAACATCCAAACGCTTTGCGCGGGAATAAAAGCAGGTCAATTGCCGGGATTATCTTTAACCTTTCTGTAATACTGCTGAAACAATCCTGTAACAAGTGTCCCTCACCTTTGCGGGTGAATTTCAAAAGTCATGCGGGCAGTCAGAATCTTAAAGGAATTCCGAAAAGTTCATCCTTCCGGCAAATCCTCCTCTCTATATGGAACTTTCATCAGGAATTCCTCACCAGGAAAATCTTCCGGTGACAAAATGCCCGGACTGCCGTATTTCTGTCCTGCATCCGCCTGTTCTCAGTTGAAAGGAGGGCTGGAAAGAGCGCTTATGGGCGTTCAGGTTTTTTTTCTGTTGTTTTTTTTGCTGTTTATGCAGAAGGGTGCCACTGCGGGGAACATCAGGGGAACGGTGCGGGATGGTAAAACCGGGGAGACCCTGGTCGGGGCGCAGTTGCTCATTCAGGGGACTACCCGGGGGACGATCACCGATTTTGACGGGAATTTCACCATTCCCGATGTGGCTGCAGGGAGTTACAATCTGGTGGTGGCCTTCATTTCGTACGAGAATAAGATTGTGAAGGTGGAAGTTCATGAATCCGTAGAGGCCGAACTGGTTATTGAGTTGCAGCCTGTCTCCATCGATGTGGGGGAGGTGAAGGTGGTGGCCCGGAAGCGGAGCAACACCGAGGTAGCCCTGATGAATACCCTTAAATCGGGAAGTTTGATTGTCAGCGGGATTACGGCGCAACAGATTTCAAGGAGCCAGGACAAGGATGCGGCCGAGGTGGTACGCCGGGTGCCGGGAATCACGATCACCGATGGCCGGTTTGTGGTGGTGCGCGGACTGGAAGAGCGGTATAATTCGGTGATGCTGAACAATGCCACGGCACCCAGTTTCGAAGCCGACAAACGGGCTTTTTCGTTTGATGCCATTCCCAGCGGACTGATTGATAACATACTGATCTATAAGAGCCCTGCTCCGGAGCTGCCTGCCGATTTTGCAGGGGCGGCGATCAACATTCAGATGAAAAATGTGGCCGATGAGAACAGCCTCAGCCTGATTTACGGGGCCAAATACAACGAAGGGGCGACCTTCAATGAGGATTTCCTCACCCATGCGGGAAGCAAGACCGACTGGCTGGGGTGGGATGACGGTTCGAGGGCTTTGCCTGCCGGTGTGCCTTCTCCCCAGGCTTTTGCCGTTCTTTATGACTGGCCCGACGCCGCCAGCTATCTTGACCGTACAGGCAAGATCAACGCCATTTCTGCGCTTTTCCCCAACAATTGGGAGGTATCGGCGAAAGCGCCGCTTCCCGACCAGAATTTTTCGGTCTCCTTTTTACGGCGTTTTCTGATTGGTAAGGTCTCGGTGGGAAACATCACCTCCCTGAATTACGGATCGTCGACCAGTTTCACCACCAACCAGCGGGTGGAGTACCAGAATTATGACGAAACCCTGGGGGAGTTGATACGGAATTTCGATTTCACCGACCAGCAGGCCAAATCGGAATATAAAACCGGGATCATCCAGAATTTCAACATCCTGTACGGCAAGAACCAGAAGCTGGAATTCCGCAATTTTCTGAACCAGATGGGATCTTTGACGACCACGCAGCGCGACGGGGTCAATTATTACAATGTGGAGACCCTGCGGATGTTTGACCTGAAGTATGACAGCCGTCTGGTCTATTCGGGTCAGCTGGCAGGGGAGCAGACCTTCAACAAGGAGCGCACCAGGATCAATTGGCTGGTAGGGTATGGTTATACCAACAAAAACCAGCCCGACAACCGGCGGCTCACCCAGGTGCTGATTACCGATGAGGCCAGTGAACGGTATAACCAGTATTACCTGCGCCTTCAGAATGTGCCCAATCCCTACCTGGCAGGGAGGCTTTGGATTGATATGGATGAGCGGATCAAGGATGGAAAGTTTGATCTGACCCACCAGATGAATTTCTCCTTTTCCCAAACGCCGTGGCAGCTCAAAGCAGGCGGGTTTTATGAAAAGAAGGAACGGTCGCTGGATTCCAGGCTGGTAGGGGTGGTCGCCCTGCGCAATCCCCCCGATCTTTTCTTCAATCCTGTGTCCGACATCATGAACCAGGATAATTTCTGGTTTGACCAGACGGCTCCCTACACGCAGCACGGACTTTCGTACCGTGACAACACCAGGGCTAAAGACAGCTATGATGCCACCGATATGCTGACGGCGGGATATGTGGCGCTTTCACTGCCTCTCACCCCCGAAATCACCCTTTACGGAGGGGTTCGTCTTGAAAACTGGAACCGTGAAATCACCAATTTCTTTGAAATGCGGGAAGATGCCGATAGAACACCCATCATGCGCGACACGCTCGATGTTTTTCCGTCGGTGAACCTCACCTGGAACCTGACCGATTCCCACCTGTTCAGACTCTCCTACGGCAAAACCGTCAACCGGCCCGAATTCAGGGAGATGGCCCCCTTTGACTATCAGGATTTTGAATTGTTTGCCATTGTCTACGGAAATCCGGATCTGAAGAGCGCCTATGCCGGCAATTACGATCTCCGGTATGAATGGTATCCGCGACAGGGGGAAATGATATCGGTGGCGGGCTTTTATAAGAGGTTTACCGATCCGATCGAGACTTTCCTCCGGCCATCGGGGACCACCTACGACTACTTCCCCTACAACACCGAGGAAGCATACAGCACCGGAGTGGAAATCGATATCAGAAAACGGTTTGAAGGGTTGGAGCATGCCCCGGGATTGCTGCGCTTCATGAAAGACCTTACCGTGGTCTTCAATACCTCCCTGATCAAGAGCGCAATCAACACTTCGCGACAGGAGTTTACGCGCGACACGCTCCGGGTGATGGCCGGCCAGTCGCCTTATATCGTCAACCTGGGCCTTTTTTACAACAACACGGAGAAAGACCTTGACATCAACCTGAGTTATAACGTCGTGGGAAAACGGATCGCCTATGTGGGCACCCCCACGAACCCCCATACCTGGGAGCTCCCGCGGAACGGGCTGGACCTGACATTCCAGAAGGGTATCGGGGAACATTTCAGCCTCAAGGCGGGAGTGAAGGATATCCTGAATGAACCGGTCAGATTCGCACAATACCACGGTGTGAACGAAGACAAGGTGGCGTATACGCGCAATTACACCCCCAACCGGCAGTTTTCGTTCAGCCTGATATGGAAACTTTAAAAATCTTAAGTCTTAAATGCAAGGAAGTCAGAATATGGAAAGTCTTTAGTATTAAGAGATTAAAAGGCCAGAGAAAATAAACCAGAGACATTTAAAAATCAGTTCATAACAGATAGTCAGAAACTAAAAAATCAGAGACATGAAAAGAATTTTACTTGCCATTATGCTGATGATTGCTGTGATGGTGCAGGGCACGGCGCAGGAGATCAACCATGCCTTCTTTGAGAAGGTGAGTTATGTGGGTGCCTTTGACGGGGTGAACGACTGGACGGAAGGATGGGCGAACTGGGATCCGGTGAACACGGAGTACGGGACGCCTGCGGTGACCAAAGGGAACGGGCAGTTTACGCGAGCCGGGGGGTTGCATATTACCGCCAGTGAGACCTGGAGCGGATTGATCAAATTGGACGGCTGGGTGTATGTGGATGCGGGTGCGACGCTGACCATTGAACCGGGTACGGTGATCAGGGCGACCAACAAGAGTGTTTTGTCGGTTGAACGGGGTGGGAAGATCCTGGCCGCAGGCACCAGGGTGCTGCCCATCGTCTTTACTTCTTTGCAGGGGGCCGGTTTCCGGGCCAACAGCGACTGGGGCGGACTTGTGCTCAACGGTTATGGGATCAACAATTTGCCGGGCGGCACGGGCGTGGCCGAAGGCGGCATAGGTTCCGAATACGGGGGCAGCGACAATGAAGACAATTCGGGGGTGCTGACCTTTGTGCGCATCGAGTTTCCGGGTTATGAAGTGGCCACGGGGAGCGAGGTGAACGGACTGACCCTGAATTCGGTGGGGAGCGGCACGCTCATTGAATACGTCCAGGTTTCCTACTCGGGTGACGATGGTTTCGAATGGTTTGGCGGTGCGGTGAATCTGAAGCATATCATCAGTTACCGGACCGAAGACGATGATTTTGATACCGACAACGGATTTTCGGGGATGGTGCAGTTCGGGTTGATCCTGCGTGATCCCTCGATTGTGGATACCGATACGGCGAATGCTTTTGAGTCGGACAACAACAGCAGCGGTACGGAGCTGACGCCGGTGACCAAAGCGATATTCAGCAACATCAGCGCCTTCGGGGCGTCGAAAGACCAGGCTACGTGGACGGGGAATCCGCAGAACCATAAGGACGGGGCGGCGATGCGCATCCGCAGGGCGAGCCGGTTGTCGATCTATAACTCATTGTTTTTGGGTTGGGGCAAGGGAGTAAGGCTGGAGTCCTCCTTTACGCACAATGCGGCGGTATCGGATGAGCTGGCTGTGGAAAACATTGTTATGGGAGGCATTTACGGGAAGAAATACGGGGATGCCTCGGTGATGACGGAAGCGGAAGTGGAGAACTGGTTTCTGGCAGCGGCGCGCAAGAACAGGATGCTGGACAGCGATGCCGAGGCGAAGATTGCCGACCCGTTCAACCTGGCGGCACCCAAATTCCAGCCCCAGTCGGGCTCCCCGGTTTTCAACGCCTCCTACTGGGTGCTGACCAGTTCCGGAGGAATTTCCACGGACCATGGAACTGCGGCCCTCCGCAATTATCCCAATCCTTTTAGTGGTTCTACCATGATAGAGGTCGGCGTGCCGGCGAAAACCAATGGCACTCTGGTGGTGTACACCATGTCAGGTACCGAGGTGACCCTTCTCCATTCGGGTGTATTGCAGGCTGGTACCCATCATTATACCTTTAATGCCGGAAATCTCCCGAAGGGGACATATCTGGTCAGGATGATTACCGGACAGGGGATTGAAACGGTTAAGATGCTGGCACAGTAGCCGGGGTGGTCAAAACCAGTGCATGGTTAATCACTGGCTGATTTAATGGTTATATTTGTCCTTAGCGGTAACCCGGAGCCAGTGTATTCCGGTGGGTTCATCGCTCTGATTTGACTCATTAGTTATGAGAAAACTGATAGTGTTCCTGGGGTTTGTTACCTGTCTTACCATTGCCGGCCGGAGCCAGGAAGTGACGGAAGCCGACGGGATCTGTTATTCCGGGGGGAAACCTTATACCGGGAAAACGGTAACTTTCTTTGACAATGGATCGGTGAAAATGGAATCTTCCTTTAAGAATGGGAAGAAGGAAGGCCTTTTCAAAGTGTGGTTCGAAAACGGGCAGTTGAACGAAATCAGACATTACCGCAAGAATGAGATGGATGGTGTTTGGACGACCTGGAATGAGAAAGGTATCAAAGTGGGAGAAGCCGGGTACAGAAAAGGGAAAAAACATGGGCGGTGGCTGGTCTGGAGCGACGACGGGGCCCTGGTCTATGAAATGCACTACCGGAAGGGTGAAAAAACCGGTCTATGGAAAAATTACGATGAAAGGGGAGAGGTGGTGAACACCAGAAGATTCTGATGCTGATTCAAACACCGGTGGGGGGAGTGGCGGATTCACGCTGCTCCCCCCGTTTTTTAACATATTTGTAACAGTTTTGCGAACAGCATGTAACAGTGCTGGCCGATTTTTGCAATGTAAACAGGCGAGTCATGAAAAAACTGTTCTTCGTACTGCATCTGTTACTGACGGTATCGTTGGTTTCTGCTTCAGATGACAAGGGTTCGGGTGGCGGCAAGGCAAATCCGGCAACCGGATCGGAAGCCGCCGTGATGGAAATCACGGGCAGGGTGGTGGACCAGAATACCGGGGAAGCCCTTACGGGGGTAAGAGTATCACTCGAAGGAACAGAAGTCAGGGTTTACACCGATTTTGACGGCCGTTTCAGGTTTGAAAATCTGACTCCCGGGATGTACAATCTGTCAGCCACCTACGTGTCTTACAACAGGAATCTGGTGGAGAAAATCCATCCTGTGAAAGAGGCTACCCCGGTGGAGATAAAATTAACATCCAGCCGTTAGTAAGACGGCACGCAGGACTTTCCAGGAAGGTGAAGCACTTTCCGGCATAAAAGCGCAACAGTCATCCCTTGGACAGGGGATGGCTTTTTTTTTGCCGGAATCACCAGTCAGGCGGCCCGGGGTGGTACATTCTGCAGGGGTTATTATTCAGCCAGCGTTGAAAGGCGGGTCCATCCGCTGATCCAGTTGCTCTCCCCGAAGGCTCCCCTGAAATCGGTGACCTGGAACCATGGGGAGGGAGGGGTGGACAGCGAGCCCCTGATTTTTTCGGCTGGCTGATATCTGTTATTTCCGGCATCGATGAGCGGGTCGGCGATAAGGTTACCGGCGGGGGTGAAGGCGCCGCTCCAGAGGCCTTCTTCTTCCGCGCTGAAGAAGCCTGACAGGCGGAAAAGTTTGTTGGGGTTGTTACCGGCCACCCGGAAGAAATGGTTGTTGGCTACCGAAAGGTTTCCGTTGATCCATTGGCTGTAAGAGTCGTTGGTAAGGTTGGAGGCTTCCAGTGAGATGCCGTTGAGTTTGTTCACAAAGAGGGAGTTGGCGATATGTCCGCCGGCGCTCCGTGTAAACTCGATGCAGTGTCCGGCCCCGTTGGAACCGTTTCCGGCGAAGGTGGCGTTTAAAATATGGGGCTGAGGGAAAAGATTGCCGGAGGTAAGGGTGCCTCCCGAGATTTCCAGCAGGTTGCTTCCTGTAAAGTCCTCCTGGAGTCCCAGCCAGAACTGTCCGTATCCCGACCAGCCCATATCGAGGTCAAATGCATCGTCTCCGCAACCCCAGACAACCACATGGCGGAGGTTGACATTTCCGCCGAAAATCTCAACGCCGTCGTCTGCATTGCTGAAGACCTCTACATAGTCTATTTCGGTGGCTTTGCCGACGCCGGCCAGGGTTAGTCCGTTGATTTCATTTCCATCGCCGATATTGGTGCCGCCATGCCGGATGGATACATATGTAAGAATCCCTGAGTTGCTGTCCGGATCGGTGCCCCCGAAGTAGGCACGGGGTTCTGCGGGGGGTATTCCTTCGATGTAGCCTTCTTTGCCGGGGATGTTGACCGGTGCGTTGCCGAGGAGGATAATTCCGCCCCACAAGCCTTTGCTGCCGGCGGGAAGAGCTTCCTGAAGGTCGTCGCTTTCGGCGGTAAAGACGATGGGCTCGGCAGGGGTTCCCCGGGCTATGATCCTGCCGCCGCGGGCCACAACAAGGGCGGAGGCGTTTTCACCCTGGCCTTCCCTGAAGCGGACGACCGTCCCCGGCTCAATGGTGAGAACCTGTCCGTCGTTGACGAACACCAATCCCTCGAGAAGATAGTCGTTCCCCTTTTTCCAGGTGACGGTGCCTGTTCCTGCCCCAAGGTCCCTGAAAAGACCGCGTTCTTCCTCTGCCAGGTAGTCGCTTTTCCGGCAGTAAAGCAGAACCGCAGAAAGAAGGGCTGCCAGAAGCAGGAGGGTAAGGCGGTTATTCATGTCAGAGCCGGATTTCCATGTTCAGGTAGATAAGGGCGCGGGTGTCGAGATTGGCTGCCCAGGGTACCCAGTCCTGGTAACTCAGGGCTATTTTCACCGGTTTTAAGGGTGAAAATTCAATGCCTCCCGTCAATGAGGAGCCATCTTCGGCGAGATGCCAGGGCGTTGTTTGTCCGTCGGGGATGTTGGAATGTAACTGGTCGTAGCGTGCGAAAAGCTGGCAGCGGTTCCCGATGTCGCATCTTCCGTAGGCCGACCATCCGAAGAGGTCGTGGCCGCGGGTGAGGGCATGGTTATGCTGGTAGTTGTATTCAAGGGTCAGACTGGCTTTTTTCAGGAAAGGGGCGGAGGCAACGGCGGCCCAGCTGACCTGGGATTCCCCGTTTTTCATGAAGTCGGCGTATACCCTGCCTGTCCGGGAATCCGGCCGGCCGAAGGTTACGCCGGCCCCGTATTTAAAGGAGTCGTCCATCTGGAGGCGGGTAAAGCCCTCGCCGTTCATCATGGTCACATCGCCGCTGAGCAGGGGGGAGATCTGGCAGACCATCCGGATGCCCAGATCGGCTGAGGCGCCCAGTTTGAATTCATCGGCAAATGCTTTGCGCAGATAGCGTCTTCCCCAGAGCTGCTCCTGGAGTTTGTAATGGAGGGTGCCGATCAGCCCGAACTGCAGCTCCCATTTCCCCTTTTCCCATTCTGCATAGGCAAATTTGAAGTAGGCGTAGCGCCGGAGTTTGGAGAAAGGGGAGATATCGTCGGGGCTTCCGATGTCGAGGGTAATGCGCCCGCTTGTTTCCGGGGTCATGAAATATTCATATCCAAGGTAAACCCGGGTGATCTCAAAGGCGGCATCCGATCCGGGTGTCCGGGTGATCCCCTTGTGGAAATTGCTATAGATCACTCCCGAAACCTTGCCGGAAGGTTCGAATCCCTCCTGCTCCTGGCCCGGAAGCCTTCCCGGAGCCGTCAGCAGGAGCAGCATCAGTCCGGTCAGGATATTTTTCATGCCCGACATCATTTATCTAACTGCAAAGAAACTTTTTTTCGTAACATTTGTGTAACAATTCTGTAACAGCTCCGTGGTAAAATTGCATTTTCGCCGTGTCTCCCGTAACAAGCCGGTACAGGCCGGATCTGTGGGGTACCGGTGATGCTTTCCTTCCTGCCGCTATGGGTGATATTGTTTACCGGATTCTGGTTGCCGAAGATGAAGAAGACCTGTGCGAAATCCTTCAGTTCAATCTTGAAAGTGAAGGGTACCGGGTGGATGTCGTCCATTCGGCCGAGGAAGCGCTGAAAAGGGAACTTTCCTCATACGACCTGCTGCTGCTGGATGTGATGATGGGAAAAGTGTCGGGATTCAGCCTTGCGCAGAAAATCAGGAAGGAGATGGAACTGGATACGCCTGTCATCTTTCTCACCGCCCGGAATACGGAGAATGACCTGCTGACAGGCTTCAGCTTAGGGGCCGATGATTATGTCACGAAGCCTTTCTCTCTCAGAGAATTGCAGGCAAGGGTGAAAACCGTGTTGAAGCGTGCGGGGAGAAAAGCTGCCCTGGCGGAGGATACGATTTTACAGTTGGGTGATGTGGCCATCGATCCCGTTGGAAAGCAGCTGATCATCGGAAATGAAAAAATTGGGCTTACGCGCAAGGAGTATGAGATTATCTCGCTGCTGGCCCGTCATCCGGGTAGGGTTTTTTCAAGGGAGGAGATTCTTGGAAGGATTTGGGAAGCCGGTGTGATTGTCACCGACAGGACGGTGGATGTCAACATGGCGAGGTTAAGGAAAAAAATGGGTGCCGGCAGCTGCCATCTCCGGAACAAACCCGGTTTTGGCTATTACTTTGAAGTCTGACCCGATGGAACGGCGGGGTAAACTGGCGGTCATCAGAAGCATACGGACAAAGCTTTTTGTCTATTACATTCTTCTTCTGGCGGTATTTACGATATCGGTGCTGGTGTTCCAGATAAAACGGGAACGGCGTTACAGGATTGAAAGTCTGGAAAGCCGGCTGGAAACCTATACGGAAATGGTGGGGCGGTTTATCGGAAGCCACGGCTTTTCCCGGGAGGCCGGATACGCAGCCCTGGATTCCCTCAGCGGTCTTATTCCTCCGCCCGAGATCCGCATTTCGCTGATCAGTGCCGGGGGCATGGTTTTGTACGATAATCTGGTCAGGGACTACCGGGAAATGGAAAACCACAGGAACCGGCCTGAGGTGGTGATGGCGCTGGCCCGGGGCCGGGGTTACGATATTCGGGAATCGGCCTCCACCCGTATAGCCTATTTTTATTATGCCCGAACCTTCCGCGACCTGGTGATACGGGTTGCCGTGGTTTACAACCGGGAGATCCGGAACTCCCTCCGGATGGAACATATGTTCCTTGTTTACCTGCTGCTTCTTTTTCTGCTCTTTGGTTTGTTGCTCTGGCTGATCGCCCGGCGGCTGGGCGATTCGGTCTCCAAACTGAAAGATTTTGTCATGAAGGTAAGCCGGGATGAGGAACCCCCAGCCGGCCTGGAGTTTTCAGAGGACGAACTGGGCAGCATCAGCCGGGAGATCACCCGGCTGTACGAAAAGACCCGGAAAGCAAAGGCAGATCTGAACCTTGAAAAGGAAAAGCTGATCAGCCACCTCCATGTCCTGCGCGAGGGAGTAGCCTTTTTTTCGCCCCGGAAAGAAAGCATTTTGTCGAACAACCATTTCATCACCTATGCCAATGCCATATCGGGCGAACTGTGTTTATCGGCCGAGGAGGTTTTTGCACAGGAAGGGTTTGAACCGGTCAACGCTTTTGTTGACCAGGTTCTAACAGCCGGGTCTGCCGCCGCCGGAGAAAACCCGCGCCGCGAATTTTCGCTGTCGCGAGAGGGGCGCCATTACCTGGTGCAATGCATATTTTTCCAGGACCTTGGTTTTGAGCTCCTGATCACCGACATCACCCAGATGATGAAAAGGAGCATCATGAAGCAGCAACTTACCTCGAACATCGCTCATGAGCTGAAGACCCCCATTTCGTCGGTGAAGGGGTATCTGGAAACTATTCTGAACAATCCGGGTCTGGAGCAGGCGCGCTTACGGTATTTTATCGACAAAGCATTCATGCAGACAGAGCGGTTGTCGCTGCTGGTGAGTGATATTGCCCTGCTGAATAAAATTGAGGAATCCTCGGATCTCTATCCGCGCGAAAGGGTGCTGGTGGCAGAGGTAATCGGCGAAGTTGCAGAAAGCCTCAGTGATCCCATCAGGGCAAAAAACATCAGGGTGGAGTCGCTGGTAGGGGACCATGTCGTTTTAAATGCCAATCATTCGCTGGTTTTCTCGATTTTCCGGAATCTGCTTGAGAATTCCGTTCATTACGGAGGGGAGGATATTACAGTGACTATCTCCTGCTATCACGAGGAGGGGGCCTTTTATCATTTTTCCTTTGCCGACAACGGTTCGGGTGTGGAGGAAGAACATTTGCCGCGGCTCTTTGAGCGGTTTTACAGGGTTGATACAGGCAGATCGCGTAAACTGGGCGGTACAGGCCTGGGGCTGGCCATCGTGAAGAATGCCATCCTGGGATTCAGGGGCGATATCTCTGTCCGCAAGCGAATGGGTGGAGGACTGGAATTCCTTTTCTCCCTTCCGAAGTAAAGTCCATGGGAGCCACGGCGCACAGCCGCAATATCTTCTTCTTCAATTTCTTCTCCTTCTTCTCCGTTTTGTGCATCAAGTCTTATTATCCAATTGTGCTGTTTTTTCCGCCTTACTTGTTGTCCGGTTTTTTCGTGGCGTAGTCAGCTTTTTCTGATTCCGGACCAACTGTTCTCCGGTGCTGTTTATAGATCGTTCTGCTCCGGAAACTTAAACGGAGGAGGTTGTTCAGGAAGCCGGCTTCTTCACGAATAATAAAACAAAGAGGAAGACGATGATACCAGCCCCGGCAGAGAGGAGAAAGGCGGGTGAAGCGCCGCAGTTGTTCCAGATCAAGCCGGCCACCGTACTGGCAACCATCAGGGAAATGCTCTGGAGGGAGACATACAGGCCAACAGCAGTTCCGGCCTCTTCCTTGCCAACCAGGTTGGTGATCCAGGCTTTCGAGATTCCTTCGGTAGCCGCCATATAGATGCCATACATTCCAAAGATAGCATAAAATACTGTGGTGGAATCAGATAATGCCATTCCTGTATAGGTGGCTGTATAAAGCAGCAATCCGGCAAGGAAGACCTTTTTCATATCGAACAGGTCAGCCAGTCGTCCAAGCGGGAAAGAGGACAGCGCATAGACCAGGTTGAAAAAGATATAAACCATGATCGCCTGGTTTTCATTGCCGGTTGATTCTTTGACTTTCAGGATCAAAAGCATGTCGGAACTGTTGAAAAGGGCGAACAGGATGAGGGGAATAAGCAGTTTCCGGTATCCGGGAGGTGCCTTCTTCCAGTATCTGAAGTAGGAGAAAAAGCCCATCCCGGTTTTTATGGTTTTGTTTTGATGGGTAGTTCCGGGGTGCTCTTTAATTAGGAAGGTCAGGAGTACAGCGAAGATTCCGGGAATAAAGGCGACGTAAAAAAGGGAGGTGAGTTTTCCGGGGTGCAGGGAGAGGTAAAGCAATGCGATGAGAGGGCCGAAGACGGCGCCCAGTGTGTCCCAGCCCCGGTGGAAGCTGAAGACCCTGGCTTTGGTTTCAGGGGTGGCTTCTGCTGAGAGCAGTGCGTCGCGGGGGGCTGTCCGCACTCCTTTGCCCAGACGGTCGGTGGTCCGGGCGAAAAATATCCAGAGCGGGACTTTCAGAATGACCATCATCGGTTTTGACAGGGCCGACAAAAAATAGCCCAGCCTGATAAAGGGCATTCTCTTACCCCATTGGTCCGACCACTGTCCGAAAAAGCCCTTGCTCAGTCCGGCAACTGCTTCGGCAATTCCCTCCAGCACACCGATCAGGAAAAAGGAAAATCCGATGTTACGCAGATAGACCGGGATCACCGGGTAAAGCATTTCACTGGCCACATCGGCAAACATGCTGACCAGCGAAAGGAGCCAGACTGTCCGGGATATGATCTTATTTCTCATGTTTCAGGCTGAATCCGCTGCGGGCAAAAACAATCTCAAAGGTATGGTTTTCCACGGAAGGAACACCGGCTTTTGCGTGTATGTACCCATCCGGAAACAGCCTGCCATGGATTCCGGCGGGCATATTGAATCAGGCAGGTTTGGGTGCTTAGCCAACAATGAAGCAAGTACATTGCATATGGCTGGTTGGGTGGAGCCGTCTGCCGGAATTATCCAGGCAAATCGGGACTCGTTTCGCCGACTGTTCTGCAAGTGCACACGCGGCAAGACACTTTTGAGTTCTTATACGGAGGAGGATTGACTGTTTCTTTACGGCGGGGAGTCACCATCCGGAACGTTGCTCGCGGTGAAATTCCGGTGAAAAGAGGAATCTGAGGCGCTGAGGGCAATAAAACCAAATGCCTGGGAATTGTCCTTCCTTTACCGGGGATTACGAAGATTTTCCATTCCGTGGCAACCGGGGGAAAGTTGCTCCTTTCATATTGATTTACTACCTCTGACAGGGAAAATTGTTTAGCTATTCCTTATATTTGTTATGAGAAGATTGCCGAAATGGACCGTTATCCTGAGGTCAGGCTCGTGGCTGTTACGGAGGGTCATGAGCGCCGGATCTGTTTGCATTTCGATCCGGACGATACGATTGAAGCACTAACCGCGACTTTGCCAGGCCGGAGTTGGAGTAAGGAACTTCATAGTTGGTCGGTTCTTAACAATCCGGAAAATCTGCGGCTTATTTTCCGGGTTTTCAGGGGAAAGGCTTATATTAATACGGAGGGGGTCTTTGGACCAAAGGAGAGGCAGGTGGTAACTGAAGTAAGGAGAAAAGAAACCGGGGGTCGTTCAAATCCAGCTGGTCTGTTGCCTCCGCTTCCGCAGGACACCAAACGGAAGTTGTATGATTTTGAAAAACGGATGAGACAGATGCGGTACAGTGAAAATACAATCCGGACCTATACGGGAGGGGTCGCGACATTTTTTCGTTACTGCCATGACAAGGATCTTGCGATGCTTTCCAATGAAGATCTACAAGCGTTCAATTACGGGTTTGTGTTGAAGAACCATTACTCCTCTTCCTGGCAGAACCAGGTTATCAATGCGGTGAAGTTGTTTTACAGGAAGATGGAACGCCGGGAGATGATTCTGGAGGAGATTGAGCGGCCCAGGAAGGAGATGCATTTGCCCAATGTTTTGAGCAAGGAGGAGGTGAAGCGAATCCTTGGTGCTCCGGTTAATTTGAAGCACCGGGCCATGTTGGGTCTGATTTATGCCTGCGGATTACGGCGGAGCGAATTGATCAATCTGAAACCTGCTGATATTGAAAGTTCGCGTGGTTTATTGGTTGTACGGCAGTCTAAAGGAAATAAGGACAGGGTGGTACCCATATCCCCGAAAGTGGTAGAAATGCTCAGGGAGTATTTTAAAGCCTATCGGCCCAAAGAATGGCTTTTTGAAGGGCGGGTAGCAGGGGAGCACTACAGCAGCACCAGTTTGCAGGAAGTTTTGAAGAAGTGTGTATTAAAGGCAGGGATACGGAAACCGGTCACACTGCATTGGTTAAGGCATTCTTATGCCACCCATTTGCTGGAAAGCGGGACCGACTTGCGGTTTATTCAGGAATTGCTGGGGCATAAAAGCAGCCGGACCACTGAAATTTACACCCATGTAAGTCAGAAAAGCATACAACAGATCCGGTCTCCCTTTGACGATTTGTGATGTTTTCCAATTTACACATCGTTGCAGAGATGGGGAAAACCGTACAAAACATTGCTATTTGGAATAATAAGTACTATTTTTCCGTATGTATAAATAAGTTAGCTGCAATATTAGGAAGCTGCCACATAATTTTATATATTTGCAAAATCTAAAACTAAACAGTCAGTAGGGATGAAAAAATAATTTCTTTCACATATAGATAAAAAAGTACAGTAGAATATTTTGCTGTGAGTGTTTCATTTTTTATAAAGAAAGAAATTATGTTGACTTTACATAGTGTATCATATACACACCCTAATAAAGATTTGCTGTTTACTGACATCAACCTAACGATAAACAACCACGACAAAATAGCTTTGATTGGTAGCAACGGAGTTGGAAAATCAACGTTGTTGAAAATTATTGCTAAAGAATTAGAACCGTCAGGCGGTAAAATAAATGTTGATGCGGAACCGTATTATATCCCACAAATTTGCGGACAGTTTAACCATTTGAGCATTGCTCAGGCATTAAGGATTGAAAATAAGTTAAATGCCTTAAATGAAATTTTGAACGGAAACATAAGTGAAGAAAATTTCAACCTGCTTAATGATGACTGGACATTAGAAGACCGTTGTAAAGATGCTCTGAACTATTGGCATTTATCCAATTTAGACTTGTCTCAAAAAATGGACACCCTTAGTGGAGGACAGAAGACAAAAGTTTTTCTCGCAGGCATTTCTATCCATCAATATGAGTTGGTTTTGCTGGACGAACCAAGCAATCATTTGGATATTTTTGGCAGGCAACTGTTGTATGATTA
>JAEAME010000809.1_pt1 | contig 27340 bp, 18 predicted proteins | sample 8958731 | NCBI WGS metagenome assembly JAEAME01 (sample SAMN16933194, study PRJNA681113) | bioreactor sludge metagenome | isolation source: anerobic bioreactor sludge (Control) | place: India:Bengaluru | collected 2018-10-24 | reverse complement strand
CCCAAGACGTTCGTTTCGGGCACGATGGGGAACGTGAGCTTCATCGCCAGTCAGCACATCGACGGCCGTCGCGACGTCTATACTCGCGAATTCCGTTTCGAGCTGACCGTGATGGAAAAGCCGCAAGTGCTCGTCCAATCGCAGGGCCCGATCTACGAGAAGAAACGGGACCAGGATGCCCAGAGCAGCTTTGACCATGGCAGCGAAAGAGCCCAAGTGTCCGATCCGGTCGTCGGCTTTGACCCGCCGCAGATGACGAAGTATCCTTGGGGCAGCGGAGTGACCCAAAGGGTCATCCACAAGTACGTGGGCGGCGGTCAAGGGCCGGACGAGATCGAGTTCAGCTGCCATTACTTCGGCTTGATCGTGAGCGGCAACGTGTTCAAGTTATTCAAGTTGTCCGTCTCGGGAGTGGATAGCCGCGAAGCGGCCGATCAGTGGGCGATCAAAGCCGCGGAAGCGATCGCCACGATCGCGCCGGCCGATCTCGGCGGCAATTAAGACAATACCCGCAAGGACGCGCCATTCAATTTTCAGGGGATTCCCAATATATTCGGGTTGGATCGAATCCCATGGAGAAGGCGCTCTGATTATCGAAGAGATGACCCGCCTGGGGATCATCGAGGCCTACGCCAACGGCGGCGGCATAGCCAAGGACGACCGGGAACGGACCTGCCGCCTCCTGGAGAGCGATGCCGCTGACAGGGATGTCCTGGCCGGTCTCCTCGAGAGACGCGGCCTGGCGGGAAAGCCGAAAAAGCTCGAAGGCGGCAAAGACGAAAAGTAAGACGGCGGAAACCGTTTTCGAGAAGAAGCGCCGCCGCCTGTTGGCCCGATCGCCGTTCGTGACAAAGACCGAGATCGTCGTCGATTTCCGAAAGGCTGCCGCCGGCATCCGCGGGAGCTCCGCCCGACGGGGTTGGCCGATCTAGCTCCGGGCAGAAATATTCTTTCGGTTAAATAGCAGATACCCGCAACAGATGATAACGATCAAACCTATCAGCTTAAATAGCGCCAGCAATGAAATCAATTCGGGAATACCGAATTTAATGAACGAAAGAGTCATCCCTATTAACGGTATCACAAGTCCCAGATATACGGGGTAGATCTGCCTGTTAAACAGCAAGATGCCGATGGCCGCGTAAAAAATACCAAAAACCAGTAGGCCGGCACCTCCAGATACGCCAGGGTCTTTTAAGTACTGGACGACGTGTAAGACTCCTGTTATCAAAAGGAGAATCCCCGCAGTAAACCGGATCTGTTTCATAGTTTAGACCTACCACAGATAACACGCGAACTCAAGTGTTTCGGCATGATAATCCAGTGTCAAAGCCGAGGCCCCGACCACGTCCCACCGGTCTGAATTGACCATGTGATCCAGGGATGGATTCCTTGATCCAGAGCTAAGGATGGAAATGTCTATTCCCCCGACGGATCGGAGTCCGCAAATCTTCGCGCAAGAATGAAATCCCAATAGAAAACGCGTCTAGAGCCGGAAGTGCCCGGCCTCGACGAGCTTGAAGAAGGCCCGGGCGCAGGCGCCGATGTCGTTCGAGGCGTCGTGGGCCCCGTCGTAGGAGCAGCCGAAGCAGAAGCGGTGGAGCTCCTCGAGCGTCGGCCACTTGTACCCGTATCCGCCGGGCCGCTCGAGCCCGCAGAGCTCGGTCGTGCCCTTCATGGTGCAGATGAACGGCAGCTCCAGGAAGCCGAGGGGCTTGCGGCGCCGGACCAGCTCCCCGCCGATGACGCCGCGGTCGTAGTCGAAGTTGTGGGCCACCAGGGTCGTCTCCGGCCGCCCGGCCACCGCCAGGAACTCGTCCAGGACCTCGTCGAGGTCGCGCCCGACGCGGCGGGCCTGGGCGTCCGAAATGCCGTGGATCCTCGTCGCCTCGGCCGGGATCACGAAGCCCTCGGGCCGGACGATGTGGCAGCCGGACTCGCCGGGATGTCCGCGGCGGTCGAAGACGGCCCAGGCGATCTGGACCAGGCGAGGCCATTCCTCCGCGACCTCGGGCGAAAAGTAGCGGACCCGCGGCAACCCGGTCGTTTCGCAATCGAAGAAGAGGAACATCGCCCCTAGGGTTATCCGGAACGGCAGCCGCTGTCAAGACGCGCGGTCCGCGCCGCGGCCGCGCCCCAGCCGCGGCCCGGCCGTTGACAGGCCCCCGGCCCCGGAGGTACATTCCCTACACCGCCCATGGCCGGCCCCCGTTTCCCGCTTCGTCCCCAGCCCCGCCGGGCCGCCGCCCGCCGTCCCGATCTAGAGGAGGAACGATGATCATCCGTCCCCGGCTTTCGTCCGCCGCGCGGCCGGCTGTCGCGGCCGCCGTCGCCCTCAGCCTCGTCATCCTGTCGGCCGCCTGCCGCCCGTCCGGGTCCCGGGCCCCGGACGAGTTCGCCGGCGTCACCCAGTTCGTCGCCAACGGCTCGTTCGAGGATACGGAGGGGGACAAGCCCCGGGGCTGGACCTCCCGGAGCTGGCAGAGGGACGGGGACGCCGTTTTCGCCGTCGGGCCCTTCGCCGGCGGGCCGGCCGCCCATTCCGGCGACCGCTGCGTCCTGATCGCCTCCGAGAAGGGCGTCGACGCCTCCTGGGCCGCGATCGTCCCCGTCCGCCCCTATTCCCGCTACCGGCTCTCGGGCTGGATCAGGACGGAAGGGCTGCTGGCCGGCACCGGCCGCGGCGCCCAGATCAACGTCGACGGCCGGGAGGAATGGCGCACCCCGGCCGTCACCGGCACCCAGGACTGGACCCGGGTCGAGGTCGAGTTCGACGCCGGGGCCAACGACGCTCTCGAGGTGACCTGCCTCTTCGGGGGCTGGGGCCGGTCGACGGGCAAGGCCTGGTTCGACGACGTCGAGCTCGTCCGGCTCGGCGGCAAGGACCTGGGCACGCCCAAGGTCGTCATCAACGGCGCCAAGACCGGCGCCCCGATGTCGAAATACATCTACGGCCAGTTCATCGAGCACCTGGGGCGCTGCATCTACCAGGGCCTGTGGGCCGAGATGCTCGAGGACCGCAAGTTCTATTGGCCGGTCGGGGAGGGCGAGTCGCCCTGGACCTCGGTCGGAGAAGGGGCGCGGGTCACGATGGACAGGGCCGCCCCGTTCACGGGCGCTCAGACGCCGCGGGTGACGCTCGCGGGCCAGGGCCCGGGAGGGATCGCCCAGGCGGACCTGGCCCTTGTCGAGGGGCGGGACTATGTCGGCCGCGTCGTTCTGGCCGGCGACCGTTCCGCCGCCCCGGTGAGCGTCTCGCTCGTCTGGGGCGACGGGCCCGGCGCGCGGCAGACGCTCGCCGTCCGGGACCTCGGCCGCGACTTCAAGACCGTCCCCTTCGCGTTCACGGCCGGGGCCTCGACCGGGAGCGCCCGGCTCGAGATCGTCTCGTCGGGCCGCGGCTCGTTCAGGATCGGCACGGCCTCGATCATGCCCGCCGACAACGTCCGGGGCTTTCGGCCCGAGGTCGTCGCCCTCCTCAAGGAGCTCGATTCGCCCGTCTACCGCTGGCCGGGGGGCAATTTCGTCAGCGGCTACGACTGGCGCGACGGCATCGGCGACCGCGACCGGCGGCCGCCCCGCAAGAACCCGGCCTGGACCGGCGTCGAGCACAACGACGTCGGCCTCCACGAATACATGGATCTGATGGAGCTCATCGGCGCCGAGCCGTACATCACGGTCAACAGCGGCCTCGGCGACGTGACCATGGCCCTCGAGGAGCTCGAATACGCCAACGGCGGGCCGGACACGGGGATGGGCCGGCTGCGGGCCGCCCACGGGCGCCCCCAGCCGTGGGGCGTCAAATTCTGGGCCATCGGCAACGAGATGTACGGCGACTGGCAGCTCGGCCACATGCCCCTGTCCGATTACGTCAAAAAGCACATCCAATACGCCGTGGCCATGAAGGCCATGGACCCGTCCGTCCAGGTCGTGGCCGTGGGCGCGGTCGGCCGCTGGAGCGAGACCATGCTCCTCGAGGCCTCCAATCACATGGACCTCATCAGCGAGCACTTCTACGTCCAGCACGGGCCGGGGCTCTTGAGCCATGTGGCCCAGATGCCGGCCGAGATCCGCCGCATCGCCGACGCCCACCGCGGGTACCGGGCCGCGATCCCGACGCTCAAGGCGAAAGCGGTCCCGGTGGCCCTGGACGAGTGGAACTACTGGTACGGGCCGCACGTGTACGGCGAGCTGGGCACGCAGTATTTCCTCGAGGACGCCTTGGGCGTGGCCGCTGGATTGAACGAGTACGCCCGCCAGTCCGACGTCTATTTCATGGCCAATTACGCCCAGACCGTCAACGTCATCGGGGCCGTCAAGACCTCGAAGACCGCGGCCGTGCTGGACACGACCGGCGTCATCCTGGCCCTCTACCGGAATCACTTCGGGACGCTCCCGGTCGCCGTCGGCGGCGCCCCCGAGCCGCTCGACGTCATGGCCTGCTGGAAGGACGAGGCCAAGGACGTCCTGACGCTGTCGATCGTCAATCCGACCCGGCGGGCGTTGGACCTCCGGCTCGCCGCCCCCGGGCTGAGGCTGCCGGCGACGGCCCGCCTGTATCTCATCGGCGGGCTCGATCCGCGGGCCTGCAACGTGCCGGGGCAGGAGCCCCAGGTCAAGGTCCGCGAGACGGGCGACGCGCCGTTCGGGCCGAAGATCATGGTCCCGCCCATCAGCGTCTCGCTCTACGAGGTGCCGATCGCCAAATGAGGCCGCGGCCCGGGCCGCCGGACCGTCCGGCCCGGCGCCCGAGCCCCCGGCGGCCAGGCTAATGCCGAGAACTCGACAAGGAGGTCGAACGTGACAATGAACCGCCGCTCCCGCCAGCGCCTGGCCCCGGTCGTGGGCCTGGCCATCGTCTTTGCCGCCGTCCTGGCCGTCCGCCCGGCCCCGGCCCAGCAGAAGGTCCACGAGGAGTACACCAAGAAGATCCTGGAGTTCACGACCGACCCCTGCTTCGCCACCCCGTATGTCGATCATCTGCCCTACGCCCCGGGCGTCCCGACGCCGCTCGAGGTCCTCGGCCATATCGCCGGGGCGCGCGACGTCCTGACCTACACGGCCGACATCTATAAGTACATGCGGGCCCTGGCCGCGGCCACGCCGCGGGTCAAGGTCTTCGACATCGGCAAGACCGAGGAGGGCCGCGACTGGATCGTCGTCGCCGTGGCCGATGAGGAGACCCTCAAGAACCTTGGCGCTTACAAGGCCATGATGGCCAAGCTGGCCGATCCCCGCACGCTGTCCGAGGCCGAGGCCAAAGAGCTCCTGGCCAAAGCCAAGCCCATCTACTGGGCCACCGGCGGCCTCCACTCGAGCGAGACGGGCTCGCCCGAGATGCTCATGGAGCTGGCCTACCGCCTGGCCGTGGACGAGTCGCCCTTCGTCAAGTCTATTCGGGACAATGCCATCACCCTGATCACGCCCGTCCTCGAGCCCGACGGCCGCGACAAGCAGGTCGACATCGCCATGGCCAAGCGCAAGGACCCCAAGGCCAACGTCCCGGGCCGGCTCGTCTACTGGGGCAAGTACGTCTCCCACGACAACAACCGCGACAACCTCGGGCTGGCCCTGAAGCTGAGCCAGCACATCATGACGACCTTCCTCGACTTCCACCCGCTGGTCATGCACGACCTCCACGAGTCGATCTCCTACCTCTACATCTCGACGGGCACCGGGCCCTACAACGCCTGGCTCGACCCGATCACCATCGACGAGTGGAACCTGCTGGCCTACCGGGAGGTCAACGAGCTGACCAGGGCCGGCGTGCCGGGCGTCTGGACCCAGGGCTTCTACGACGGCTGGGCCCCCAACTACGCCTTCTACGCGGCCAACGGCCACAACGCCATCGGCCGCTTCTACGAGACCCAGGGCGTCAGCGACGGCTCGACCCGGGTCGTCTCGGCCTCGCCCGACCGGGCCTGGTACCGGCCCAATCCGCCGCTGCGCTCGGCCCTCTGGTCGCTGCGCAACAACGTCAACCTCCAGCAGAGCGGGGTCCTGGTGGCCCTCAACCACGTGGCCACGCTCAAGGACAAGTTCCTGGAGAACTTCTACCTCAAGGGCCGGCGCTCGATCGCCAAGGCCCGGGCCGAGGGCCCGGCCGCCTACGTCTTCCCCGGCGACGACCCGCGCCCCGGCCAGCAGGCCCGGCTGCTCCGCCAGCTCCAGGCCCAGGGCGTCGAGGTCCACCGGGCCGACAAGCCCTTCAAGGTCAAGGACGCGGACTACCCGGCCGGCAGCTACGTCGTCCGCATGGACCAGCCCTACTCGCGGATGGCCGACATGTTGCTCGACCGCCAGTACTTCAACGTCAACGATCCCTCGCCGTACGACGACGTCGGCTGGACGCTCGGCCCGCTCTACAACGTCAAGACCGTCCGGGTCGAGGAGGCCGCGGTCCTGGACGCGCCGATGACCCTGGTCCGGGGCGAGGTGAAGGCCCCCGGCGGCGTGACGCGGCTCGGCAAAGGCGCCATCCAGGCCTACCTCGTCGATCACCACGCCGACAACGTCCTGGCCACGTTCCGCTACGCCCGCCGGGAGCTGAAGATCCAGGCCGCCGAGAAGGACTTCGAGGCCCAGGGCCGGAAGTTCCGGGCCGGTTCGTTCATCCTCAAGCCCGGCGAAAATCCCCCGGATCTCGGCGCCGTCCTCGACGAGGCGGGGAAGGCCATGGGCTTCGTCGCGGCCGCCGTGCCGTCCGTGCCCGACGTGCCCGTCCACGAGGTCGGCGCGCCTCGCGTGGCCGTCATGCACACCTGGCAGAACACCCAGAACGAGGGCTGGCTGCGCATCGCCCTCGACGAGTCGGGCATCCCCTACGACTACATCTCCGTGCACCAGGTCCGCGACAACGCCAAGCTCCGCGAGAAATACGACGTCATCCTCTTCGGGCCTTCGTCGCCGGACCCCTTCGGCATCGTCAACGGCCTCGGCGGCGACAAGCCCCTGCCCTGGAAGAAGACCGACCTGACCCCCAACATCGGCGTCGAGGACGCGACCGACGACATGCGCGGCGGCCTGGAGCTCGACGGCGTCATGCACCTGCGCGATTTCGTGCGGGACGGCGGCGTCTTCGTCACCATCGGCAACAGCTCGGTCCTGCCCATCCACTTCGGCCTGGCCCAGGGGCTGGCCATCCGCGACACGGCCAAGCTCTGGGCCCGCGGCGGCGTGTACCAGGCGGCGATCGGCGACCGCACCAGCCCGCTGGCCTACGGCTACGACGACCAGCTCGGCATCTACTTCAGCCAATCGCCCGTCTTCGCCCTGGGCGGCATGAGCGGCCGGAGCCGGACCATGACGCCGGCGGCGGCCGGCGCGGGCGGCCGGGTATCGGGGCGCGGCGCCGCGAACGACCCGGACATCGTCCAGGGCCGGCCCCGCGACCTGGGCCAGAAGGCCATCGAGGAGTTCCGCAAGGCCGAGAAGGCCGCGGCCAAGGAGGAGGCCGAGGAAGGGCCCCGGGCGCCGGCCCCGACGGTCCGGCCGCGCGTCGTGGTCAGTTTCGCCGGCAGCGCCGCCGACCTGCTCATCAGCGGCGGCCTGGCCGGGGGCGAGGAGCTGGCCGGCTCGCCGGCCCTGGCCGACTGCGCCATCGGCAAGGGCCATGTCGTCCTGTTCAGCTTCAACCCGGCCTGGCGCAGCCAGACGCACGGCTCCTATTTCTTCATTTTCAACGCTTTGCTGAACTGGAAGAACCTGGACGCCAAGGCCAAGTGAGCCCCCGCCGTCCTTGACGGGGCCCGGCCGGAGGACTATAGTTGACCTCCGGCCGGGGGGATGGGGAGCGTTTGAGGAGCGCCCGTGTTCAATACGTCCGATCTGAAGAAAGGCGACGTCGTCAAGATCGACGGCGAGCCGCACATCGTCGAGACCATCAAGGTCCAGAAGCCGTCCGCGCGCGGCGCCGCGACCCTCTACAAGATCCGTTTCCGCAACCTGCAGTCGAAGCGCAAGATCGACCAGTCGCTCCGCGGGGACGACATGTTCGAAGAAGCGGACTTCGAGCGCCGGCCGGTCCAGTACCTGTTCGGCGACGAGGCGGGCGTCACCTTCATGGACCTTCAGGACTACAGCCAGTTCACGCTGACGAAAGAGGAGATCGAGGAGGAGTGGCCCTACCTGACCGAGGGCGTCGAGGGGCTCATTTCCATCTCCTCCGAGGGCCGGGTCCTCGGGCTCCAGATCCCGACCTTCATCAACCTCGAGATCGTCGAGACCGCGCCCTCGGTCAAGGGCGGCTCGGTGACGGCCCGGACCAAGCCGGCGACGCTCTCGACCGGCCTCGTCGTCCAGGTGCCCGAGTACATGTCCGTCGGCGAGCTCATCCGGGTCGACACCCGCACCGGCGAATACGCCTCGAAGGCCTGAAGCCGCGGGGATCGCGAGGATCGTCCCTCGCCGTCCCGGGAAGGACGTCGATGTTCGGCCGAAAAAAGGCCTTTACCCCGAAGAGGGACACGGCCGCCGCTCCGCGATGATCAACAACGGATACGCCTATCCCGACCGGATCGGACGCGCGAACGCGGGCCTGACGGTCCTGGCCTTTTACGCCCGCCACTACCGGCATTCGACCGAGGCCGAGTGGCGGGAGAAGATCGGCCGAGGCGAGATCACGCTCAATGGCCGGACGGCCCGGCCCGACGACCGACTGGCCGCGGGCGACCTCCTGGTCTATCACCGCCCCCCGTGGGACGAGCCGGAGGCCCCGACGGATTTTGGCGTCCTGTTCGAGGACGAAGACGTCCTCGGTCTGGCCAAGCCGTCCGGGTTGCCGGTCTTGCCGGGCGGCTTCTTTCTGGAAACGACGCTCCTCCATCTGGCCCGGCGGCGCTTCGGGCCGTCCGCATCGCCTCTCCACCGCCTCGGCCGCGGCACGTCGGGGGCCATCCTCTTCACCCGCCATCACCGGGCCGGGCGCCTGCTGGCCAAAGCCATGTTCGAGCGCCGTATCCTCAAGGTCTACCTGGCCCTGGCTTCGGGGGCGGCGATGCCGGACGCTTTCACCGTCGACGCGCCGATCGGCCCCGTGCCGCACCGCCTCCCCGCGACCGTCAATGCCTACCGTCCCGGCGGCCGGCCGTCGGTCAGCCACGTCCGCGTTCTGCGCCGGGACCCGCAGCGCGGGGCTTCGCTCCTCGAGGTGACCATCCCCACGGGCCGTCCCCACCAGATCCGCATCCACCTCGCCTACGCCGGCCACCCCCTCGTCGGCGACCCGCTCTACCTTCCCGGCGGCCTGCCCCGGGCCGACGGCCTCGACGACGAATGGACCACGACGCCCGGTGCGACGGGCTATCTCCTCCACTCCTGGAAGATCCGCTTCCCCCATCCTTCGCGGGGCGAAGACGCCGAAGTCGTCTCGCCGCCTCCCGCGGCGCTCGATCCGGACCGGATGACGGACGAAGGCTCTTGATCAAAGAGAGCCCGGATGGGCGGCTCTTTCGCCGGGATCAGGACGTTCTCTTGAACACCAGCCGGCACTCGCTGGCCCGATAGGGCTCGCTCACGTATTCGACGGCCAGGGACCAGCCCGCGGCTCGGGCCCGGTCCTTCCAGATGGTCTCGAAGATCGCGGCGTAGTCGAGGAACGAGATCTGTTGGGCGAGATGGGCCGATTCCTCGTAGAGCCGGAAATAGCGGGGCGACATCTTGATGACGGCTTCCTGGTCGTCGAGCTTCTCCAGCGTGACCTTGTTGCCTCGGAGGTTGGACTGCTCCCAGCAGGCGTAGAGGATGAAGGCCCGGCGGGGCTCGACGAAAGGGACCCAGGTCTTGGCGGCCAGGGCATAGCCGTTCCCGTCCTTGAAGACGTCCAGGGCGAAGGCCTTCCCCTTGATCTCCGATAGGAGATTGAACAGCCGGATCTCCCGCGACCAGGCGGTTTCCTCCCGGATGTGGGCCTTCGTCTCCTCGTCCACGTCGGGGAACGACGAGGCCGGCAGCGGCCCGGTCTTGTCGAGCCGGATGGTGATGGCCTCCAGGTGCCGGAAGAACCAGGCCCCGCCCTTGATGAGGAACGTCCAGCAGTAGGTAGCCGACTGGCCGTCGAAGGTCAGGGGGATCAGGTAATGGATGTGCTCGCCGACGCGATGGGCCTCGGGCGCCCGCTCCCACTCCGCCCAGTCCGCCTTCCGGCGCATCTCCTTCAGGAAGCCCATGATCGGCGCCCGGAGCTCCTCGTAATAGGGCCGGACCTTCTCCGGGCCGGGCCCGCCGGCCTTCAGGACCGCGACGAATTCCCGCCAGACGGCCTCGTCGTCCGCCGCGGGGGCCGCCGGAGCGGCCACAACGGCGACAACGGGGACGGCGGCGAACAGCGCCAAGAGAATGGCCGCCGGGACGACCCCGGCCAGGCGGTGACGAGCGTCCAACGCCTCCTCCTTCTCCTCCTCGGCCCGGTTGCCGGCCCGTCCGGGCTATCGGATCTTCTTGGCGTCCCGGTCGAAGCCGTCCTGGTAGAGCGTTAGGCCGGTCACGGTCCCGGCCGCGTCCTTGACGAAGGTCACCCGGATGTCGGCCACCCGGTGGATGAATTCCGTCGGGCTCAAGGGCAGGTACTCGAACGCCGCCTGGCCCGTAGCCCTGATCTTGAGCTTGCCCGCCTCCACCGCGACCGTCAACGCGAAACCCGGGGCCAGTTCGTAGTCGCCCTCATAGGCGCGCAACACCGTTTCATCGACGGCCACGGCCCGGCGCTCGACCGGCGGCTTGAACCGGCCCGCCGGCCACTGCGGCTCGAGGGCGTGCAGACCGAGATCGTCGACGCCGAAAGCGGTGTTGCAGAGCACGACGACGCCGGCCTTCTTGGCCGGGTCGAACCCGGCAAAGGACCGGTAACCGCCCGTGCCCCCGTTGTGCCAGACGATCTCCGTCCCGAACCTCTTCCAGACGTGCCAGCCCAGCCCGATCTCGAGGTCGGGCGTCCCGGTCGGGCGCCGGTCCGCGAGCATCAGGTCGAAGGCCCGGCGCAGGGGCGTCTCGCGCCGGCCCATGGCCGCGGTCAGGAACTTCAGCATGTCCCGGGCCGTCGACCGCAGGGCCCCGGCCCCGGCCAGGGCGTCGAACCGCCAGTTTTTGACGGGCTTGAGGACGGCGTCGAAGCCGGGCGCCAGGCGGGCCGCCAGCCTTTCCGGCAGGACGATGGCGCTGTCGGCCATGCCCAGCGGCTCGAGGACGCGCCGGCGGACCATGTCCTCGTAGCTCGTCCCCGCCTTGAGGGCCAGGGCGTGCCCGAGCAGGCCGACGCCGAGGTTGGAATACTCGAATTTCTCGCCCACGGCCCGCGGCAGTTTGCAGACCGCCAGGAACTCGTAGAGCCGGGCCGGGCCGTAGTCGGCGTACGGATCGCCCATGTCGGCCGGCTTGAGATTGCCGGGCATCCGGGGCAGCCCCGAGACCTGGTTCGAGAGGTCGCGCAGGGTGATGGCCCGGCCGTCCCGCTCCGGCACCCGGACCTCGGCCGGCAGGAGCCTGGCCACCGGGTCGTCGAGTCCGACCTCGCCACGCACGACCATGTCGGCCAGGACGAGCGAGGTGAAGACCTTGGTGATGGAGCCGATCTCGAAGACCGTGTCGGCGCCGGGCGCGGCCGCGCCCCCGGGCGTCATGGAACCGGAGGTGACATAGCGCTCGCCCGCCTCGTCGACCAGGCCGACGACGATGCCGGCGGCCTTCCGGGCCTCGCCGGTCCGGTTGGCCAAAAGGCCTTGGAGCTCGCCCGGGTCCGGGGCGGCCAACAGGAGGGCCGTCCCGACGACAAGCCCGCCCGCGACATGGCGCCATTTCTTCATGTCTTGTCCTTCTTTTCGTTCTTCCAGTCCTTCATGACCTCGGCGAAGCAGGACAGGCCGCTGGGGATGCAGGCGCCGTAGCCGTGGCCGGGGAAGGTCCAGGCCCCGGCCAGGTAGAGGTTCTTGATCGGCGTCCGCTGGGGGAAGCGGCGCTGGCCCGAATTATCGACCGTCTGGTCCCAGCCGTAGATCGCGCCGCGGGGATTGGAGGTGAAGCGCAGGTTGGTCAGCGGCGTCGCCACCTCGACGACCTCGATGGCCCGGCGCAGGCCGGGCAAAAACCTCTTCTCGACCGCAGCGATGAGGATGTCGGCCAGCCGCATCTTCTCCTTGGTGTAGGCGTCCTTGTCGCCGTAGAAATAGCCGGTCTCGAATTTTTTCCAGTAGTCGTAGCCCTGCGTGGCGATGATGTTGATCGTGTTCTTGCCCTTGGGCGAGCAGCCCGGCCAGACGTTGTCGTAGAGGGTCAACCCGAAGCCCGGGTCGTCGGGGAGGCCGCCGGCCATGGCCGCGGCGTAATCGGCCTCGACGTCGTAGCCGGTGTTGCAGAAGATCTCGCTCTCCTTGATCCCGGCCTTGCGGACGAGGTCGGTCTTGAGGCCCATCCAGACCAGGAGCGTGGAGAAGCTGACCTGGAGCTTGTCCATGCGGGCCAGGGTCGGCTTGAGGACCTCCTGCTCCCCGTCGAGCATCCGGGTCAAGGTGTCGATGGCGTTGGCGTTGGAGACGACGGCCCGGCCGTGGTACTCGGCCCCGTCCGCGGTCCGGACGCCGACGGCGGCGTGGTCGCGGGTCAGGATCCTGTCCACGCGCGTGTTGAGCTTGACGTCACCCCCGTTCTTCTTGATCAGCCCGGCGAAGGCGTTGCTGATCGCCTGGGAGGTGCCGGCCGGGTAGAAGCCGCCGCCTTCGAGGTAGCCCATGAGGGGCATGGCGTAGTAGAACGGCGAGAGCCTGGACGGCGGCAGGCCGAAATAGCCCCACAGGCCGGAGATGACGGCCTGGAGCTTGGGGTTCTTGACCCGCTCGTCGAGCATGGCCCCCCAGGTCCGGTTCATGTTCTTGAAGAGGAAGGGGAACTTGACCGGGAAGTTGGCCATGTCGGCCTGGGCCCCGGGGCCGGACAGGCGCCCGACGTCGTCGGCCAGGCCCTTCATGTCGGCGAAGATGGCGTCGATGGCGGCGCCGTCGTCGGGAAAGCTCTTCTTGAGCAGGGCGATGTAGCCGGCCAGATCGCGGTCCGGCACCCGCAGGTCGAGGTCCGGATAGACGACCCGGTAAAGCGGCCTGTGCGGCGAAAAAACGACGTCCTTGATCTCGGGGAAGCCGCCGATGAGGTTGGCGATCCCATCGCGGAGGCCGACCGTGGTCGAGTGCAGCGAGACGTCGAAGGTGAAGCCGCCGGGCCGGCTGAAGGACGAGGCATAGCCGCCGGGCACGCTGTGCTGTTCGAGGACGAGGACCTTGTATCCCTGGCGGGCGAAAGCGGCCGCCGCGCTCAAGCCGCCCAGGCCGGCCCCTATGATGATGGCGTCGTAGGTCCCGGGCGGGGCCGGAGCCTGGCCGTGGCCGCCCCGCGGGAAGGCGCTCCAGTCCCAGGCGGCCAGGGGCAGGCCGGCCAGCAGGCCCTTCAGGAAATCGCGGCGTTCCCAGGCGTTCGGCGACATGATCGGACCTCCATTCTCCCCGGCCATCCGGTCTGGTCCGAGTGTACGCCCGGGGCGCGGGGGAGTCAATCGCGGCCGGTCCCAGGGGGAGGCGGGGCCGTCTCCCGGGCCGCGTCCGTTTGACAACGGGGCCTCATCCCCTTAGGATTGAGGCGGATACGCAATAGCCCGACCGCGGTTGGTTCGTGCCGATGAAGAAGTGTGCCTTACGGTCCCTCCCCTGGCTGGCCCTCGGCCTCCTGGCGGCCGGACTTCTGGCCGCCGCGGCGGCGGGCCAAGGCGGCGGTCCGGCCGGCGGGGTCGAGCCGTCGGGCGCGACCCGGCCGGCCCTGCGCTTCGCCTGGCTGACCGACACCCACGTCGGCTCGGACCGGGGCGCGGACGACCTGCGCATCTCGGTCGGGGACATCAACACCCTCTCCGGCCTGTCGTTCGTCCTGGCCGGCGGCGACATCACCGAGATGGGTTCACTGGCCAACCTCCGGCTGGCCAAGGACATCCTCGACGGGCTGCGCGTGCCGTATTACATCATCCCGGGCAATCACGACACGAAGTGGTCGGAGTCGGGGGGCTCGGATTTCGCCCGCCTCTGGGGGGCCGACCACTTCGCCTTCGAGAGCGGCGGGTTCCGTTTCATCGGGATGTCGCAAGGGCCTGTCCTGCGCATGGGCGACGGGCATTGGTCCCCGCAGGACGTGCGCTGGCTGGACGGCTTGCTGGCCGACAGGACCGCGGCGGCGAAACCGATCATCTTCTTGAGCCATTACCCGCTCGACCCGAGCATCGCCAATTGGTTCGTCGTCCTGGACAAGCTGAAGGCCGCGCCGACGGCCGCCGTGCTGGTCGGGCACGGCCACAGGAACCGGGCCCTGGACTTCGAGGGCCTGCGCGGGGTCATGGCCCGGGCCAATATCGGCACCAAGGAGGCCGGGCCGGGCTACACCATCGTCGAGATCGGGCCCAAGGCCATGACCTTCGCCGAGCGGACCGGCCGCAAGACGCTCCCGCCCTGGCACCGGATCGAGCTCGAAAAGGGCGGCCTGCCGGTCATCTCCGCCGGGAAGCCCGCGGCCGGGACGGCGGGGGCCGCGCCGGGCGCGCCGGCCCGCCCCGATTTCGGCGTCAACGCTCAATACCCGCAGGTCCGGGAGCGCTGGCGTTTCGAGACCGGCTGGACCATCGCTTCGTCGGCCGCCGTGGCCGGCGACACGGCCGTCGTGGCCGACGCGTCGGGCACGGTGCGGGCCCTGCGGCTGGCCGACGGCAGCGTGGCCTGGGAGTTCAAGACCGACGAGCCCATCTACTCGACGCCCGATGCCGGCGAGGGCCGCGTGGTCTTCGGCTCGACGGACGGCGGCATCTACGCCCTCGACGCCCGGCTCGGGAACCGGGTCTGGAGGCTGATGACCGGCGGCCCGGTCGTGGCCTGTCCCCGCATCGCCGGGGGCGTGGCTTACATCGGCGCGGCCGACCATGTTTTCCGGGCCATCGACCTGGCCAGCGGCAAGCTGGTCTGGCGGGCCGAGGGCATCGAGGGGTTCGTCGAAGCCAAGCCGGCCGTCGCCGACGGGCTGGTCGTGTTCGGGGCCTGGGACGGCCGCCTGCGCGGCCTCGACGCCGCGACGGGCTGGCCGCTCTGGGAGTGGATGGGTGAGAAGCCGAGCCTGTTCTATTCGCCGGCGGCCTGCTGGCCGGCCGCCGCGCATGGCCGGGTCTTCGTCGTCGCCCCCGATCCCTGGATGACGGCCATCGAGCTGGGCACGGGCCGCGAGCTCTGGGGCACGGACAATTGGGCCGTCCGGGAGTCCCTCGGCCTTTCGGCCGACGGGTCGCGGCTCTACGTCCGGACGACCAAGGACGTCATCGCCGCCGTCTCCACGTCCGCCGACGACGCCGAAGCGGTCTGGGAGACGGACGCCGGCTTCGGCGAGGACATCAACTCGGCCATGCTGGTCGAGAAGGACGGCGTCGTCTTCTACGGCACCAAGAACGGCCTGCTGCTGGCGCTCGACGCCGCGACCGGGGCGATCAAGTGGAAGCACCGGGTCGGGGTCGCGCTCCTCAACACGGTCACGCCGCTCAGCGCGCGCGAGGTGGTGGTCACCGACTTCGACGGCCGCGTCACCCTGGTTTCGTCCGAGAAATGAAAGGACGGCCCCCGGCGGAGAAACCGGCCGGGGAAAGGGTGTTATAATTATCGCCCGGGACGATGAAACAAGGCCTGCGGAAAACGCTCAAGATCTCGGCCCTGGCGGCCGGGGCCGTCGTCCTGCTTCTCGCCGCCGTCGTCCTGGTCGCCGTCTTCGACAAGCCGCTCGTCCGGGGCCTGGTCGAAAAGCGGCTCGGCGCCGGGCCTGGCTCCGCCGCCCGGCTGGGGCGGCTCGACTATTCCCTCTTTCCCTTCCGCATCACCGCCGAAGCGGTCGAGATCGTCCGCGAGGACCGCTTCCAGAAGCTGACCGTCGGCCTGGCCCGCCTCGAGGCCGCCGGCGCGTTCTGGAAGCTCGTCCGGGGCGTCAAGCCGGCCCTGGATTCGATCGAGGCCCAAGGACTGACCCTCCGGCTGGAACAACGGGCCGTTACCGAAGCGCCGCTGGACCTTCCCAAGGCGCTGCTCCAGGTCTCGGACGCTCTGGCCTGGGCCAAGCGCGTCTCCCTTTCCGGGGCCGGGTTGTCCTTGGGCTTCCTGGCCGGCCGCACGGAGATCGAGGGCCTCGACCTCGTCCTGACCCCGGGGCCGGAACGCGATGCCGCGGCCTACGCCATCCCCCGGGCCCGCGTCCTCATGACCGACCCGGCCGGCGTTCCGACGCTCTCCGCCGGGCTGGCCTCGTCCGGGAAGCTGCGCTTCGCCTCGCCCTACCTCGTCGAAGGGGCCTTCACGGTCGACACGCTCCGCCTGCAGGCGGCCGGGATCGAACAGGGCCTCGACGGGCTGACCTTGTCCTTGACCGCCCGCCTCGACCGGCCGAACCAGGAGCTGACGGTCTCCGATCTGAAGGTCGTCGTGCCCGGTCTCATGGACCTGCGGGGCCGGCTGGTGGGCAAGTCGGCCTACGGCATCTTCCTCGAAGCGGAAGGGGAGGCCCGGTTCGACGACCTGGCCGCGGCGGCCCGCCTTTTCGGCCCGCGGCTCCCGGCCGCGCTTCGCTCCGCGGACCCGCGGGGCCGGGCCCGGCTCTCGGGCCGGTACGTGCTCCAGGACTCCGACCTCGAACGGAAGGACAACCTCGCCGCCGGGCTCGAGCTCGAGGCCGTCGAGCTGACGGCCGACGTCGACGGGCGTCCCGTGCGCGTCCGGGCTTCCGGCCGGCTCGACGCGACGGGGCCGTCGCGGCACCCCCGGATCGACGCCGACCTGCGGGCGACCCTGGGCCGCATCGCCCTCCCCGGTCTGACCGTCGCCGGCTCCGACGTCCAGCTGGTCGCCGCGGGAACGCCTGCGGCCGCCGAGATCTCGCGCCTCGACGGCCGGCTCGCCGGCGTCTCGTTCGAGGCCGCGCCCGGCCGGCCGCCCCTCACTTTCGCCGCGGCCGGACTGACGGCCCGGGCATCGGTCGACGTGGCCGGCCGCTCGCTCCGCCTGACCTCGCTCGAGGCCCGTTTGCCGGGCTTGGCGCCCATCCGGTTCTCCGGATGCTTCGGCGCTTCGGCCCGGGCCGCCGCCGAGCTGCGGCTCGAGAGCCGCGGCCTCGACCTGCCGGCCCTGCGGGCGCTGGCCGCCCCGTACCTGCCGCCCGCGCTGGCCGGCTGGGACGTCGGCGGCACACTCGACCTGTCCCTGGACGTCCGTCGGCCGGCGGCCTCCCGCGGCGATTGGGCCTTCTCCGGCACGCTGACCCTGGCCGGAGTCAAGTTCAACGATCCGTCGTTCACCGTGGCCGGCGAGAACCTCGACCCCGTCGTCCGCTTCGAGGGCCGCGGCTCGCCGGACAACGGCCTGTCGTTCAGCGCCGGCCTCGACCTCGGCCGGGGCGAATCGCTCTGGCGATCGGTCTACGTCGCCTGGGACAAGCACCCGCTGCGGCTGACGGCCGCCGGCCGCTACCTTCCCGCGGCGGCCTCCGTCGAGGGCCTGACCGCCCGGGCCGCCCTGCCCGGCATCGGGACGATCGACCTCTCCGGCGCCGTCCGCCTGGCCCCGGCCCCGTCCTTCGATCTGAAGGCGGCCGCGGCCATGGACCTCGGCCCGCTCTATTCCCTCTATACCCAGGCCGGCGTGGCCGAAGAGGCCCGGATGAAGCTCGAGGGCGGGCTCGCGGCCGCCCTCGATGTCCGCCTGGCCGGTGAGGCCCTGTCGGTCGGCGGCCGGGTCACGCTGGCGGGCGCCCGCATCGACCGGCCGGCCGGCAAGACCACGCTGGTCGGCCTGGACGCCGACATCCCGGTGCTCTACGACTCCCGTCCCGCGCCCGACGCGCCGCTCGCCGAGTCGGGCCGCCTCCGCGTCGCCGAGCTGCGCAATCCCTATCTGTCGCTCGAGAACGTCGAGATCGCCCTGCGCGCCGGCGTCAACGCCCTGGGCCTCGAGCCGCTCGGCCTGGACGTCTACGGCGGCCGGCTCGAGCTCGGCCGCATGGTCTTCCGTCTCGACCCCGCGGCCGGCGGCTTCCGCGGCCTCGGGTCGCTCGTCCTGCGCGGCCTCGACATCTCGCGCTTCCCCATCGCCTCGCCGCAGCTCAAGCTGACCGGCGCCGTCGAGGCCGATTTCCCGCGCCTCGACATCTCCCCCGACCGCATCGCCATCTCCGGCCGGGGCGAGGCCCGCATTTTCGGGGGCACGGTCGTGCTGCGCGACCTGGCAGTGGCCGACCCGTTCGCGACCGGGCGGTCCATGTCGCTCAACGCCGATCTCGTCGACCTCGACCTGAAGAAGCTGACCGACGAGGTCCCCTTCGGCGAGGTGACCGGCATCGTCCGGGGCGAGATCCGCAACCTCGTTTTGAGCTACGGGCAGCCGGAGCGCTTCGAGTTCCGCCTGGAGTCCGTGCCGCGCAAGGGCGTCGCCCGGACCTTCAGCCTCAAGGCCGTCGACAACCTGACCGTCTTGAGCTCGGGCCAGCAGGCCTCGGCCGGCACGGGCGGCTTCTGGATGAAGCTCATCCGCGGTTTCCGCTACGAGAAGCTCGGCATCGTCAGCACCCTGCGCAACGACACTTTCACCCTCAACGGCACCATCCACGAGGGCGGGGTCGAGTACCTGGTGAAGAAACCGCCGCTTTTTGGTATAAATGTCGTGAACCGCGAGCCCGACAAGAAGATCAGCTTCAAGGACATGACCGGCCGTCTCAAGCGGATCGGCCAGTCCGGGAATTAACGACGTCGCGCGAGGAGGACGCCCCATGAAGAAACGATACGCCCTGGCCGGGATCCTGACGGCCGGTCTGGCCCTCGTTCTGGCCTGCATCACGGTCAACATCTACTTCCCCGAGGCCACGGTCAAGCAGGCCGCGGCCGAGATCGTCGACGAGATCCGCAGGACGGACGCCGAGAAGAAAGCCCCCGAGCCCGTCGCCGGCCTGTCGCTCCGCGGCGGCCCGGCGGCCTGGTCCTTCGTCCCCGCCGCCTACGCCCAAGAGGCCACCAGCGTCTCCACCCCGGCCATCCGGGCCCTCAAGGAATCCATGAAGGCCCGCTTCGCCTCGCTCCAGCCCTATTTCGCGGCCGGCAACATCGGGGAGACGAACACGGGCCTGGTCGAGGTTCGCGACGAGGCCGGCCTGAACCTCCAGGCCAAGGCCGCCCTGCGCAACCTGGTCAAGGACGAGAACGGGGACCGGGACAAGCTCTACGCCGAGGTGGCCAAGGCCCTCAACATCGAGGCCAGCCAGATCGACAAGATCCGGAAGATCTTCGCCGCCGAATGGGCCAAGAGCGCCGCCGCCGGCTGGTGGGTCCAGCAGGAGGACGGCGCCTGGATCAAGAAGAGCTGACGCCCGGCCGCTTCTTCCCGGCGGCGAACGAGGCCCCGAACGCGCCCAGCCCGAGCACGAGCAGCACGACGGCCGGGATGAGCAGGGCCTTGCGGCCCGCCCCGCCCGATGCCGCGGGCAGGACGTAGGTCACCGTTTTGCGCGCCGCGTCGTACTTGGCCTGCTTGGCCGCCGCCGGCAGCAGCAGGCGGCTGTTGCCCCGGACCGATCCGCCCTCGGCCCCCATCGTCTCGTTGAAGTAGAGGGTCTTCTTGTCCTCGTCGAGGTTGCTGAACACGGCGCCGGGGCCCACCTCGAACTCCCAGCGGTTGCCCATGTTCCGGGCCGCCCCCAGCATGCGGATGGTGAAGGTGACCGTGCGCGAGGCGTCGTCCCACTCGGCTTTCTTCTCCGTCACTTCCGCGTCGGCCCGGTTGGAGGCCAGGTCGCGCATGAACAGGTAGAGGTTGCTGACGCTGTCGCGCAGGCCCTGGTAGCGCTCCATGGGCAGGGTCATCTTGATGACGGCGTCCGCGTCCCCGACCGGGGAGAGCGTGACCTGGCCGTCATAACCGACATCCTGGGCGGCGGCCCGGACCGTCAGACCGGCCAGGGCCAGGACCAGGACCGCGGCCGCGATCCCGGCCGTGCGGAGATGGACGTTGTTCTTCATGGCGTGCCTCCTCGGGCCGGTCATCGACGCACCAGCGCGATGCCGGCCGTGACGCCCGTGGCGTTGGCGAACTGGCCCTGCAGGCCGCCCGCCGTGACCTGGAGGACCAGGCGATAGGGCAGTCCCTGGGCCGGCATGACCATGCCGTCGATCGAGACCTGGGCCTGCTGGCAGACGGCCTGGAGGGTCGTCCCGTCGAACGTCCCCTGGAAGGGATTGTGCTCCTGGACCTGGTGCATCATCCCGTCCTGGCCCATCTGCTGGTAGGCGAACTGGAACACCAGCTGGACCTGGCCGCCTTGCTGGACGATCTGGCAGGCCCCTGTCTGGGACTGGCCGGTCGGCAAGGTGATCTGGCAGGCCCAGTGCGCGGCGAGCGAGCCGCGGCCCGGCTGCGGGGCCGTCCCGCCGCCGCCCCGGACGGGCTGGCGTCCGCCGCCTCCTCCACCGCCGCCGCCCCGCTCGGCCAGGTCCATGACGCCCCACTTTTCCAGGACGTCCGGAGGGAGCGGATCGAGCTCCGGATTGCCGATGCCCTGGGTCCAGAGGGACCGCACGTCGACAAGGTTGTAGCGGCCGGTCTTGTTGATCTTGGTCCACGTCTCCAGCGCGCTCTTGTTGGCCTCGGCGAAGCTCATGCTCTTGGCGTAGCCGTCGCCCACCCCGGTGGCTTCGACCGGCACGAACTTCCGGCTCTGCGGCAGGCGGGCCATGGGGAAGCAATGGCCGTCCATGCTGACCAGGATGGGCTCGATGTTGACCGAGTTCATCATGGCCGCCATGAGGATGGCCAAGTCGATGCAGGTGCCGCTGCGCTTCTCGATGGTGTCGCGGGGGAACTGCAGGCTTTGGACCGACTTGATATCGTAGGACAGGCTCGGGTCCTGAAGGTTGGGCGGATGCTGGTAGCTGATATGGATGGCCCTCATCATCTCGTAGAGCTGGCCCAGGACCTCGATGCAGGACTCGTCGCTTTCGGAGGCCCCCAGCCCGCCGGCTTTCTTGTTGGCCAGGGAGGCCAGGCGGCCGACGACGGCGTCGTCGCTGCGCGAGACCCAGGCGGCCATCAGGGGATAGTTGGTGTCGGAGTCCTGGAATGCCCCCGTCCGCTCCTCGGCGGTCATGTCCGAGAAGAAGAACTCGTAGCGGCTCATCATCGTCAGGCGGCGCGTCTCGGAGAATTCCTTTTTCCGCCCGCCTCTGTCGGTATACTCGTATTCGACCGACAGGTCGGCCGGAGCCCGGCTGGTCAGGCGGGCCGACTGGGCCGTGAAGATCGGATAATAGAGATCGACCACGGTCTGGCCCGGCTCGACGGCCGCATACTTGTGCCAGTTGTTCCAGTCGGATTCGGCGTACTCGGACACCCGGTAGCGGACGCGGAGGTCCGTCAGGCGCCCGCCGGTCTGGTTGCGAAAGACCGACTTGGCCAGCCACATCGGCACCGGACAATCCTTCGATCCGTAGGCCTTGTAGGCGCCGCTGACGATCCGGTCCTTGAACTTGAGATCCAGGGCCAGCTCGCCCTTGGCGGCCCCCGGCCCCAACAGGAAGGCCAGGGCCCCCAGGCCGAGTCCCAGGGCGGCCAGGACGATGCCGGCGATCCTAAGCTGGGAAGGTTTCATGACCTCCTCCGGAACGGAGCGAGCAACAGAACGACACCACGACGGTTACCCATGATGTCCTCCTCTAAAGTTGCCCCTATATTCAATTGAAAGGATGGCGATGTCAAGCCCCGGCCGAGAGGACGCAAGGCATCGAGAAAGCGCCCTGTCCCCGGAACGGCGAACGTACCCGGTTCTGGGCAGCCCGAAAGCGGCCGGTCCTCCGAGGGCTGTCCGTTCCCGTCGGGCGGGCGGTCCGGGGGCGGGCCGCTCCCTGTCGCGGGCCTTCTGCCCGGGGGGCGCCGCGTGCTAAGATGGCCGTCGAAGGAGGGCCCATGCCGCGAAGCACGGTCGTTGTTCCGGCCCTGATCGGGCTCGTCATTCTGGCCGCCGCTTGCGGCCGGGGCCCTTCCTCCGCCGGCGATCCGCTGGCGGCGGGCTTCGCCCAGCCTCCTGACGCAGCTCGGCCCTGGGCCTACTGGATGTGGATGGACGGCAACTTGAGCCGCGAGGGCATCACGGCCGACCTCGAATCGATGCGGCAAGCCGGACTCGGCGGCGTCGTCATCTGCGAGGTCAACGTCGGCGTGCCGCGCGGCCCGGTGGAGTTCATGAGCCCCGAGTGGCGGGGGCTGTTCAAGCACGTCGTCCGGGAGGCCGAGCGCCTCGGCCTCGAGGTGACGCTCAACGCCGGGCCGGGATGGACGGGTTCGGGCGGACCGTGGGTCAAGCCGGAACAGTCCATGCAGCATATCGTCGCCGCGGCGGTCGAGGCCGCGGGACCGTCCCGGTTCGACGCCGTCCTGCCCCGGCCCGCCCGGCGGCCGGCCTACTTCGGCGAAGGGGCGCTGCCTCCGGCGCTCAAAGAGGCGATGGACGGCTTCTACGGCGACGTCGCCGTCCTGGCCTTCCCGGCGCCGGCGGCCGGCCCGGCCATCGCCGACATCGACGAGAAGGCCCTCTACGTCCGGGAGCCCTACTCCTCGAAGCCCGGGGTCAAGCCCTTCCTGGCCCAGCCCGCCGGGTTCCCGGCCCTGCCGGCCGGCGCGGCCGTCGATCCGGCCCGCGTCCTGGACCTCATGGACAAGCTTACGGCCGAAGGCCGGCTATCCTGGGACGTCCCGGCCGGCCGCTGGACCATCCTGCGCTTCGGCCGGGTGACGACCGGCGCCAACACCCGGCCCGCTCCGGTGCCCGGCCTGGGCCTCGAGTGCGACAAGCTCGACGCGGCTGCCTTCGACGCCCACTACGATGCCTTCGTCGGGGCGCTCCTACGCGAGGTGGGCCCGCGCCGGACGGACGGCCGGGCCGGTTGGACCACGCTTCACATCGACAGCTGGGAGATGGGCGCCCAGAACTGGACCGGGGCCTTCCGCGAGGAGTTCCGGCGGCGGCGCGGGTACGACCCGCTGCCCTTCCTGCCGGCGGTCACCGGCCGGCCGGTCAAGGACCTGGAGGCCTCCGAGCGCTTCCTCTGGGACCTGCGGCAGACGGCCAACGAGCTCGTCCTCGAGAACCACGCCCGCCGCCTCAAGGAGCGCGGCCGGCGGGACGGCTTCTGCCTGTCGATCGAGCCCTACGACATGACGCCGTGCGCCGACATGTCCCTGGGCGCGGTGGCGGACGTGCCGATGGGCGAGTTCTGGCTTTCGGGCTTCCATACCGCCCACGCCGTCTTCGAAGCCGCCGGCATCGCCCACACCAACGGCCGGACCATCGTCGCGGCCGAGTCCTTCACCTCCGACGACCGGGAGGCCTGGCGGGCCCATCCGGCCTCGATGAAGGCGCTGGGCGATTGGGCCTTCACGGCCGGTGTCAACCGCATCGTCTTTCACCGGTCCCAGCATCAGGCCGGACTTTCGGCGAAGCCGGGTTTAACCATGGGTCCGTACGGCGTTCATTGGGAACGGACCCAGACCTGGTGGGACATGGCCCCGGCCTACCACGAATACCTGGCCCGCTGCCAGTTCCTGCTGCGCCGCGGGCTGCCGGTGGCCGACGTCTGCTTCCTGGCCGGCGAGGGCGCGCCGCAGGCCTTCCGGCCGCCGGCCTCGGCCCTGCGGGGCGACCCGCCCGGGCCGGCCGGGGCGGCCTTCGACGGCTGCCCGCCGGATACGTTCGTCGCCGCCGCGTCGGTCGCGGACGGGCGGATCGTCTTCCCGGACGGCATGAGCTACCGCGTCCTGGTGCTGCCGGAGCGCGAGACCATGACCCCGGCCCTGCTGCGGAAGGTCCGCGACCTCGTCGCCGCCGGGGCCACCGTCGTCGGGCCGCGGCCGCGCCGCTCGCCCTCGCTCGAAAGCTATCCGGACTGCGACGCCGAGGTGGCCCGATTGGCCGCCGAGGTCTGGGGCCCGATCGACGGCACGACGGTCACGGACCACGCCTTCGGGCAGGGCCGGGTCGTCTGGGTCAAGGCCGCTGCGGTCGCCGGGCTGGCCGATGGCGTTCCGCCGGCGGGGACCGGGATGCGGCCCGTTCCGGCCGCGCCGCTGGACTCGGCCGCCGCCACCTGGAACGTGGGCGCGCCGCCTCTCGACGAGCCTTCCCAATACGGCGACTTCTCGGTGGTTACGGCGGTCCTCGAGGCGACGGGCGTCGGGCCCGATCTCTCGTCCGATGTCCCCCTGCGCTGGATCCATCGGCGGGACGGGGAGGCGGAGATCTATTTCCTGGCCAATCCGGCCGCCGCCCCGGTCGAGACGACCGCCCTGTTCCGGGTGACCGGGAAGCGCCCGGAGCTCTGGGACGCCGTCGACGGCAGCCGCCGCGGCCTGGCCGGCTTCGCCGCCGCGGGCGGTCGAACCTCGGTCGCGCTGCGCTTCGAGCCGCACGGATCCTGCTTCATCGTCTTTCGTGATCCGGCGGCACCGGCTTCCGCCGCCGAAACGGACGCCGCCGGGACGGCCGCGGCCGTGCTGCGGAACTTCCCGGGGACCGAGGAGCTCTCCCGCATCGACGGACCTTGGGAGGTCGCCTTCGATCCGGCCTGGGGCGGTCCGGCCAAGATCGTTTTCGACTCTCTCGACGACTGGAGCCGCAGGCCGGAAGACGGCATCATGCATTACGCGGGCCAGGCCGTCTACTCCAAGACGTTCGACCTTCCGGCCGCCGGGACGGGCCTGTCGGCCGATAAGCTCCGTCTCTGGCTCGATCTCGGCCAGGTCCGGAACATCGCCTCCGTCCGCCTCAACGGCCGCGACCTGGGCGTCGTCTGGTGCGATCCCTGGCGGGTCGAGATCACGGCCGCGGTCAAGCCGGCGGGCAACCGGCTCGAGGTCCGCGTCGCCAACCTCTGGCCCAACCGGCTCATCGGGGACGAGCGCGAGCCTCCCGACGCCGAATACGGCCCCGGCGGCAATCTTGTCCGCTGGCCGGCCTGGCTTCAGGAAAACGCGCCGCGGCCCTCTCCGGGCCGCCGGGCCTTTGCCACCTGGAGGCACTATGCGGGGGACTCGCCGCTCCTGCCGTCCGGACTGCTCGGCCCGGTGACCGTCTTGGGCCGGGGAAATTGACACCGTTTTGACAACTAGGCCCCGGCGCCGAGTATCATCGGGATGAACGCCAGCCTTCGACCGGAGGAGGGGCCATGAAGATCCTGACCGTTTGCCTCCTGCTCGCCGGCCTGCCCGGAGGCCTTCTCTATTCTTCGGGCGTCCCGCAAGAGAAAAAGACCCGGTTCTCCCTGGTCCTCGAGATGACATCCCTGACCAACCGGCACGACGAAACGAAAACCGACATCGGCGCCGGAGCCCTGGTCATCTTTAGCCTGGGCCGCCGCTTCATGATCATGCCCGAGGTCTTCGTCGGGTCCGGGAGCTTCTCGGCGGGCCTTACGCTCAACCTCAAGCTCGGCCGCTTTTTCGTCGGGGCCGGCGGCACCGGCGGCGGGCTTTACCACGATGCGAACGAGTGGAATCCCATCGGGTTGCTGAAGGTTCAGGCCGGCGTCAAGGGGGCCCACTTCCTCGTCACGGCCGCCTACCTCAATAACCTCAACCCCGGCAATTGGCCTACGCTGTCCGGCTTTTCCCTCGCGGCCGGTTTTGTGTTCTAGTCCGCGCCGCTCACGGGTGGATGCGGGGAGTGATTTAGAAAAGGGCGGGCTCCTTGACAGGGGCCCGGATAGGCCATAAAATCTCTTTAAAGGGAAAATCGGACGGGGGTTCGGGTCGTGGTCCCTCCCGTTGGGGGGAACGCGCCTGCGGAACGCCGGAAGCGGAAGGAGAGGGTAGCATGTCGGATTTCATCGGCGATTTCATGTCCCAGTTCGGTCCGGATGTCAGCCGGCAGCTCGGCGCCAATCTCGGGATCAAGCCGAACCAGGCCAGCCAGATCATCCCCGCGGTCATCCCCATGATCCTGGGCGGGCTCAAGCGGCAGATGGAAACCCGCGGCGGGGCGGACCGGCTCGACCACATCCTGAACAAGTACGGCAGCGAGGACGTCCTCGGCGACATCGCCGGGACCATGGCCGCCAAGGCCGGGGCCGCGGACCCCGATCCCCAGCTCGGCGGCCTGCTCGGCCCGTCCGGCGTCCAGGCCTCCCAGATGATCGGTCAGAAGTTCGGCATCTCCGCCGACAAGATCATGAGCCTGATCCCGATGCTGGCCCCGCTCGTCCTCGGCGCCCTGTCCAAACAGAAGAACCAGGCCGGCGGTCCGGGCCTCGGCGGCCTGGCCGCGCTCATCGACCGCGATGGCGACGGGAACATCCTGGACGACATCGGCGGCTTCCTGGCCCCGGCCCTGGGCGGCGGCTCGTCGGGCGGCGGCGGCCTTCTCGGCAGCCTTCTCGGCGGCCTGTTCGGCCGGAAACGCTGACCATCCGGGGCGGCCCGTCCGCCCCGATATTCGAACACCTGAAGAAGGAGGGATCATATGGGTCTGTTCGGCAAGTCCTTCGACGAAAAGGTCAATGACGCGGTCGCCGTCATCAACAAGTCCGATCTCGGCGTCACCGGCCTCCGGGCCATGATCGCCGGCAAGGTCGTCACCCTGGAGGGCCAGGCGGCCAATCTGGAGGCCAAGGGCCGGGTCATGCTGGAATTCAACAAGATGGTCTCGACCGAGAACACCATCAACAAGATCCAGGTCCAGGGCGCGGCGGCACCGGGCCCCCTGCCGGGTCCGGGCGGAGCGCCCGCCGCCGAGGTCCAGATCTACGAGGTCAAGCCCGGCGACACGCTCGGCCACATCGCCCAGCGCTTCTACGGCAAGGCCAGTCTCTACATGAAGATCTTCGAGGCCAATAAGGACATCCTGACGAACCCCGACCTGATCAAGGTCGGCCAGAAGCTGAAGATCCCCAAGCTCTGATGCTCGGCCTTCTGGGGGCGTTCGGGCTGGCCGCGGCGACCGGCCTGAACGCCTATCTGCCCCTGCTCATCGTCGGCCTGCTGGCCCGCTATACGTCGCTCGTCGCCCTCAAGGCGCCGTGGAACGCCCTGACCGACCCGGTCGTGCTGGGGGTGGTCGGGGTCCTGCTGGTGATCGAGTTCACGGTCGACAAGATCCCGGCCGTGGACACGGTCAACGACGTCATCCAGACGGTCTTCCGGCCGGCGGCCGGAGCCGTCCTCTTCGCGGCCAGCGGCAACGTCATCAGCAACGTCAGCCCGGTCCTGGCCATGATCTGCGGCCTGCTCATCGCCGGCGGCGTCCACACGGCCAAGGCGGCGGCCCG
>JAEAME010000807.1_pt1 | contig 27381 bp, 11 predicted proteins | sample 8958731 | NCBI WGS metagenome assembly JAEAME01 (sample SAMN16933194, study PRJNA681113) | bioreactor sludge metagenome | isolation source: anerobic bioreactor sludge (Control) | place: India:Bengaluru | collected 2018-10-24 | reverse complement strand
TTATAAGCTTCAATAGCCTGCTCATAATTTCGCTCATTGAAGTAGCTTTCAGCAATCTGAAAAGCCGCTTCCGCTGCTTCTTCTCGATGAGGAAATTCAGCAATGATCTGGGAGAATGCCTTTCGGGTTTGTTCCCATTCACCAAGTCGAAACAGGCAATAGCCCCGATAATAAAGCCCGTAAAGTCGATTTTCGCCAGATTTGACTCGCTGTCCAATCCGATTAAAAGTCTCAGCCGCCTGTCCGTAATCCTCTGAGTTGTAATGAGCTATTCCTAATTGAAATAGGATGTCGGGAATAAAAGTAGAGTTCGGATATTGTAGAGAAGCAGTTTGATAAACCACGATAGCCTGACTATAATCTTTCAGACCCAAAAAACAATTCCCCTTCAAGAAATAGGCTTGAGCCAGAATATCTTCATTTTCAGCCGAAGCTATGATTTCATCCGCCGCCAGAATGCCCTGCTGGTATTCACCCATTTCATAATAAGCTTGCGACAACGCCAATTGTCCATCGGCGCGTTCGGTTTTATTTTTCGCGCCGGCGATGAAATTTTGAGCCGTTTCAATCGCTTTCGGACCTTCGCTAAGCTTAAGATAGCCGGTGATCAAACGACGTAATGTTTTGGATTTCAAATCAGGATTGATATTAGGCTGCGCTAATAAATCTTCAAAATCTTTAACAGCAGCAGCATGATTCTCTAATTGCAAATATATCGCGCCACGTCCAAACAAAGAGCTTTGAAGAATTTCAGTTTTCTTCACATCCTGAATCGCCAGCGTGAACTGCTCGATGGCTTGCTCATGATTTTCTGCCGTCACATAAAGCCGCGCCAGGTAGTAATGGACTTCAGCCTTACGCTCTGGCTCTTCCAGAACGTCGAGCACGTCGAGCAAAACCTGCTCTCCCTGTGCAAAGTTACCCTGCTTGAGATAAATCTCGCTGATTTCAGAATTGGCGCCCGGAAAATACGCAGATATTCTATCAATTTTTTTGAATGACTCCAGCGCTGAATCCGGCTGTTTATTGTCTCGATGACATAATCCCAGCTCAAAATAAATTGCATTTTTGTCGATAGCCTGGTTATTATTAAATTTTTCCAGTACTGATTCATAAGCTTTGATTGCCGGCTCATACTCTTTACGATCATAATAAACTCGGGCGATCTGCAAATAAGCTAAGGATATTTGATCATCATCGGGAAATTTCTGAATCAGCTCATTCATCACGGCCAACGCTTGATCGAATTGATTCAGTTTTTGATAAGCCAGTCCCGAACCGTAAAGCGCGCTCGTATAGAGATGGCTGCCCGGAAAAGAATCCAGGACAACTTTATAATAGACCAACGAGGAATCATACTGATAATCTTCAAAGAAAGACATGGCGATCTGGTAATTGGCTTCATCTACGGTAAATTCCACTGCCTGGCTGACTTCACGATAACCAGCGATATACAGTTTATATTCATTGACCGCCTGCCCATAGCGCTGGTTTTGAAAATTCAATTTGGCAGTCTGAAACTGCATCTTTCCCTGGAAGGTGCGCTCCGAGCTCAGGTCGATAGCATTTTTATACACCTGAATTGCTTCATCGACTCCCCTGGCGCGTAAGGTTACTTCGGCAATTTTAATATAAGCGGTTTCCACCAGATCAGCCATGGGGAGATAATCTTTCGGAATATGTTGATAGGCTTCAATGGCTTTGTCGGGTTCATTCAAAAGATTATAAGCGTCGCCGATCCGAATGTAGGCTTTGGCAGATAGCTCGATGACATGCTCTTCCTCCTTGCCTTTGACGACGCTGGATTCCATCTGCATTCTTTTTTTAAGTCGAGACAACTCCATCTCACTCCACTGTCGCTCACTGAAGGATTTTGGCATATATTTTGAAATCAATTCCGAATAGCTGTCAACTGCTTCCTGGTATTGCTCCAATTTAAAATAACATTCGCCAATCTGAAATTGCGATCGTGGCGAATAGCTGCCCTCTGGAAACTTTTCAATCTTCTGTTTAAAAGCAGCAATACTTTTCTGGTATTGTTCTAATTGATAATTTGCCCAGCCAATATTATATAGCGCGTGCTCGATATATTCGCTGTCGCTGTAATTTTGGAGTAGATATTCAGCTTCCGTTACCGTTTCCTGGTACCGCCCTTGTTTATAGCGAGAAATAATGACCTGATATTGAGCCATCGAACGTATTTTTTTATTGTCCGTTTTCTGCTCGACTTTTCTAAAATTTTCGACTGCGTTATCGTATTGTCCCATATTTTTATAGCAATTTGCTAACTGGTAACGCGCAGCAATGGGAACGCTGATTTCCATATCAGCCAGATTGGTGGTCACTTTGTCTTCGGCAAGAAAAGGGCTGTTGATCGCCAGTACAGCATCATATTTCTTTATCGCTCCGGCGTAATCTTCGATAACGAACAACTTCTGCCCTTGTTCAAATACATTGGTCATCTGGGAAGGTGATGGAATAAAACGGCTTAACGTTACACCACCAGCCACCAGCAAAATAAGCAGTTTTTCGAACATGGTTCAACTCAGTGTTAATTTAAAATCGAATTGTTCGGTAATCAGGTAACTGGGTAATTAGGATATTAGGTCTCATTGGGACATTAGGCAATTGGGTGTTTTAGGATGCCCTGTTACCTCAGTACCCAATCGCCCAATTACCCAACCAGTTAGAAGCCAGCGATGATCCTGACAAAAAATCTTGAATAACTCCTATTTTTAGACGAGACGCTCTCATCAATATAGGTTTTTTTAACGCTTTGATAGCCGATGTTAAACTGAAGCTTATAGCCGCCGTAATCAGAAGCATTGGAAACCATAACCATAAAAATTCGGTCATTGGTGCTGTTTGCCGGGTTTAACCGGTCACGGTAACGATAAACGAACAGATCTCCATCATTCAGTTTTTCATTGATGCCTTTGAATGAAAAGCCCTGGAATCCCCAACGAATGACGGTTTTGGGTGTAAAGAAATAATCGAACCGAATGATTGGCATAAGCCATTGATTATGGTAAAGCGTATCCTTTTCAGCCGCAGCAAATTTCTTATACTTGATCTCCCAGCGATGTTTCAATTGCGGGATCAAAACTAAATTTTCGGTTAATTTGATTTTATAATCAGCTTTGTTTACGATGCCCCAGTAGTGAACTTGCGCATCATCCTGTTTGTTGACAAATTCATTGTTATCACCATCCCAGACCTGGATTGCATTTTGGGAGTTCAAGACATACTTTGCATTATTCTCAATAGTGAGGTTGGGAATTTGAATATATTTGGTGCCAACATAAGTGGTATAAACCATGCTGTTCCGCATCGTTAATTCATCCTGAACAAATTTGGGCTGAGAATACTCCGCATTCTGTTCAGAAATGCTGAATTGATAGGTTCCATCTGGAATATCATCTTCCACCCGTTTGGTGACATGATAGACATTGGCATTGATAAATTTGGGGAGATCGAGTGAATATTCCAGCTTGCCATAATTAATGTGATTTCTGCCGCCGCCCGCCACTTGTCGATGTCGAAGCAATCCCCCAGTGAGGGTCAATCCCCGCATGACACGATATTTGATGAAATAATGATGGCCCGCTAAATCACGATTATAAATATGATCTGGCAATTGATCATTTTCGCGGACATCGATTTCATCATTATTGTTCCAGTCATCGCCATAGTCGAATCGCGGTGGATCTTGATAATACATCATAAATGCTTCATTGTAATCTGGATTACCGTTGCTGTTTTGATCGTCATCCGGAATTCCATCATTATTCTCATCAAGTCCGGGGAAAATTCCTGCATCTGGCTCGGGAAAATCACGGTTAAAAATTTCTCTGGAGTTTTCATTATAGATTGGATCAACTCTATCAGGCTGAAATTCAAAATAGGCGTCTTCATAGCGATCATTATCGTCGTTATCATCGACCAGCAAATCATAAATACCCGAAGAATCGGAGGTCGTTGGTCTTCCCCCGGATCTTCGATCTTCTCGACCCCGATCCAGGCTGTAGGTGATCAGACCCGTAAAATAGTCAGTATCGATTTTAAAATATTCACCTCCCAGGGTGAGCGGGCCCAGATCTTTTTTAGCCTGAACAAAATAAGCCTGACTTTTGTCATCAGATCGATCACCCACAATCACCGGGAACTTTGAATAGCGGGTATTCAGGGCATATTCGCCGTTGATGGCAAAACCAAAAATATTAGCTGAAAAATTAATCCCATAAATCGACCGTCCCGTGTCCAACGTATAATCGATGATCTCAATCCGTTTATTCGATTCATCTTTAACATTCCCATTGGCCCGCTTGACCATCTGGTAATTGGTTTTCTTCACATCTAACTCAACCTGGCTCGGGCGATAATCATGCGCCATGTAGATCCGATAATCATTCGAGACCACCACAGCGATTTGAATCGACTTGATGACTTCGACATCGCTGGAAACCGGCAATTGAATCTCAAAATAGCCAGTACCGTTGGCTGCCTGGGGATAAACGGTTTCGTTGAGAGGAACGATATTTTTCAAATGTCCGTTGATAAAAACCTGAGGTCTGGAATAAAGCTTAGCCCCGCCGCCATCTTCAGGCGAATCATCGCTAAATCTCAAATAGATGACTTCCGGCTTAATCCAGGCAACTTCACCTTTGATCGAGCTTCCCTGCCCTTCATCCTGAGTTTTAGTTTGATGAAGATTTACATAAGAAGCGCCTAATTTCAGGATATCGCCAATCTCAGTTTCCCAATGGCCACCAAATAGATAGCGATTCCAATCGTGTGAGGTTGAAACCGATCCCAACAACGTGCTTTTGTCGGGATTAAAAATAGGGTCATTGAGCCGAGAGTAAACGACTGAAAATTGGTTTTTCTCTGTCTGTCCGTCCCAGCGCAATCCGTTAAAGCGCGCCAGTTCCAGAGTTAACGAAGTAAATTTAGTTCGAATCGCATCTCCGACGATGAGGCTGGTTGAGAAACCTTTATAAGTATCTTTGGCAATAACTAAATTCTCAAACCAGTTGGTGTAATACTGATATTTGGTAATATTATCAGTGGGAGCCTGTTGCGTCATGCGAAGGACATCCAGCCCTTCGATCAAAAAATTCCCAAAGTCATCGTAATGTTTACGCAAAAGAAACTCCTGAGAATAGTTACGGTATCCTTCTTCAGAATAATTGCCATATTTCTCATCCGAAACACCAGGAGCCGTGATAAATTGGGCGTGCAGAAAAGTCGGCACATGACAAAGAATTGAGCTAATAACTGTTACAAAAATGATCGATTTGAATTTATTCATGGGTTAATACTCCCAAAGAAGATAAAGATCATGTCTTGATTATAACCTTCCCAAACGTCGTATTACAACTGAAAGGACAATGAGATTTTATGACTTCCATCGACATCTTTTAACGCCAGCGGATAAACATAGACATAGTCAACCTGAATGGTTCTGACCAATAATCCGAAACCAAAATCAATTTCTCCGCCTTTGCGATCGCTCAGCACGCGAATCCCGCCGGCCCTTGCCAGAAAAGCAAAATTCCAAGAACCCATCTTTAAGCTTTGCAGCAAATATTCTGCACCAATGTGCAACCGGGTGAAATCCTGGCTGCGACTGATATCTGTGGCAATGATCATGTTATCTGATAGATAGCCGACCCCGGCTGCAAAGCCGAGGGGCAATTTACCGCTGCTCGATCCGCTTTCTGAAATATTCGGCTGATTAATATCTTTAAGCATCAGTCCAACCTGAAAGCGACCCGTCTTGACTAATCTTTCAATTAACGGTAACGAGAGCTGATACATCAAGCCGACGTCAACGGCGAGGCTGTTTTTTGAAAAACTTTTATCCTGAACTCCGCTAATTGGATCGACATCGCCGTTAGCAGACCAGCGCAATAGCTTGACATTGCCGCCGATGGCCAGGTGGTATGGCAATTGTCGTCCATAACTGAAATATATCATGTTCTCTTTGTAAATATCCACATTGAGGTTGGTAATCGCCACGCCGATCCGTCCCACAAAGCTTAGCGGTATCGAAGCTGCCATCATCTCATAATGAAGGTTTTCACTGTTGATTCCCGGGTAGAGACGAGCGTACATGGTTGTTAATGCCAGACGATTTAAATTTCCCAATCCCGCTGGATTATAAAAAATTGAATACACATCGCTGGCAACCGCCGTATAAGCCCGCCCCAAACCGATGGGTCTGGCACCCTGTCCCGTGTCAATAAAGCCGGCAGTTAGATCAGCGCAATGAATCAAGCTGAGAATAAGAATCAATAAGATGACATTCACTTTATTATTTGTTTTAGTAAGAGTCATGGCTAATCTCTCAAAAAAATTAGTAAACAACTGAAATGGTTTTCGTGTTAACATAATCGCCAGAGTCAGTATCTACTGACACTTGAAAAATGTAAACTCCTGGCAACACCAATTTCCCCCAATTATTTTTTCCATCCCAGCTAATTTTAAAATCTTTGGCGACCGAATAGCTGTCAAATAAGGACCGAATGAGATCTCCATTTAAATTAAAAATATTGATCTTCACATGCCGGGATGTTGCGATCTTAGCAACGAAAAAACTGATCTCAGTATAGTCGCAGACGTTATCTCCATTAGGCGTCATGGGATTGGGCTTAGCCTCCACCGTAACCAACGGGCTTTCTGGAATTCCCGTGGTCACCACGCGCCACTGATCGATCCCCTGTTCCACGAATTGTGGATTTATTGGAGTGTCAGCGCTGATGAGTGTCGCCGGAAAGAAATTTTCATTCTCAAATAAAGTAATTGAAAAATCGACCTGCAAGATTGCGATCTGGCTGGGCAATATGGCGTTGGAAAAATAGATAACCAATTCACTCTGTTTGGGATCGCTCAAATCGGTGAATGAAATCGAATTTCCATCCAATTTTACATCCTGAACTTTTGCCGCAGCCGGTGTGTCGATGATTAACGTATCGATTCCTAAATCGTTCGTTGATGGGCTTAATTCGATGAGGTAGGAAATGGTTGATTCCTTTAGCACTGGAACATCCTTTGGTGAGACAGTCGCAACGGCTCGTTGTATCACCGGGCGTTCAGAATAGTTTATCGAAATTTCTTTAAAAACCGGGGTCTCTAAGCTGAAAGTGATGAAATTTACTCGATATTGTAAGAACCTTCTGGGCTCCAGCGTTTTGAAAAGAATTCCCTCCAAATTCTCAGAGGGATCGGTCCAGCCGGTCCATGCCCGGTAACTGATTTTAATTTGTTGTCCCCTGAGAATGGCTCCAGATCCTAATCGAATAACCATGCCATTTTCATAATTCAAGGCGTAATCGAAATTCCGTGTATAAATTACTGTTCCATCAGCATTGCTGATTTGTTCCGTTTTGAACATGATGTATTTATTATCGAGCTGAAGTGTATCTTCGATCATATAGCTTTCGCCGTCAATGAAAGCTGAATCTGCTCGGAATTGCAATGACAGCCGGGTTCCTGACGGAATCGTGGCTATCCAACTGGCGTCACCGAAATTAACAGTAGAACCAAAATCTTTAATCTTCGAAGTATAGCTGCCCGAAGAAGCGTAGCCAGATCCAAAGACCTGTATTTCGCCGATAAAAGTCCAGTTGACGTTATCACTTTTTTCGATAGTTATTCGCACATATCTGGCAGTCACCGGGGTAAAAGATTCATAAACGTCCGGAGCTTTATTATCTCCATTTTGTGCGACTTTAGTCCAACTACTGTTATTCAAGCTAACATCGATCGAATAGCCTTTGATGTATTTTAGCTGGGGATCAACCGTGCTTCCCAGGATATTGACACGCTCGATGGTGCGTATTGCCTCTAAATCTACGGTGATCCACATCCCTTCGCGAAACGGCGTTTTGGAGTACCAAAACGTTCCTATTTTTCCGTCCAACACATTATTAGGATTGGTTTGAACATTGTCATCATTATCAAACGCAGCTTTTCCGAAAGCAAAATTTTCTGTGGCTGGAGCGAGAAAAATAGAGCCATCATCCTGATTATCAGCAAAGAAACTAATGCTCGCTGAATCTATCCCGACGCCAGTTCTGAATGCATCGATGCTCGATTCAGTCCAAACCTGGGAAAGAATAGTTACAGGAAAAAGGAGAAGCGCTATGGTCAGGATACAAAATTTAAACTTTATAAAATCTTTGCTCATTGGTCTTGTCCACTTAATTTGCAGTGACTGGCGCAAAAAATATTTTTATTTTTTAGTGAAGAAAAAACTATTGTGACTCTTGTTTTCAATCAATCTAAAATTCACCTCCCGAAGGTTCAGAACCTTCGGGAGGCATTTTGTTTCATAACTCTAAAAATGAAGTAGAGCAAAAAACGTCTAAATCTATAATATGGCTACTTAATCAAAGTCATCCGTTTGGTCTTATTAAAGTCAGCGGCTTTGATCATGTAGATATAAGTTCCGGTAGCCACCTGATTGCCCGCATCATTGACCCCATTCCAGTGGATCGCCTTGAAACCGGCTTCTTGATAATCATCAACCAGGCTTCTCACCTTTTGACCCAGCACATTGAAAATCATGATTTTTACATGACAATCTTTGGGCAAATCATATTTGATCAAAGTAACGGGATTAAACGGATTGGGATAATTTTGATGCAGTGCAAATGTCTTTGGCAGCAAATCTGAGTCATTGGTTCCTACACCAGTTGCTTTAGGAATATCGCCCTTGAAACGTGGCATAATTTGGTAACCACCCCAGAACGGAGAGCTGCCATCATATTGAGTGACGACTCCGACGGCATCAAAGGAATCAGCTTGAACTGAAGTATTCGGAATATCCGTATCTTTATCGATCCTCATAGTTGCTGAACCGGTCTTATCCGTAATGAAAATATTTGCATTGCTGGGGAAGACGGCTTCGGCAACATGAATATTTTCAATTTTTACCAACTGCGATTGAAGACGCTCGCCGACTGAATCAGCCAGGTCAGCGCAAGTAATTAAGAACGGATCGAGGATGTTTCCGGATGAAACGATATTAAATGCATCGGGAGGATCGATCTCAGTCAAACCATTATAGAAGCCCACCTTGCCCGATAAAATTACTTCATCGCCGATCTTAACTGAATCCGTGAGAATTACTTTGCCATCATAGATCGCCACACCAGCACTATCAGTGGCATCTTGAATGTATGCCGGACCGGTCGCTCCAAATTCTCCAGCCACAGTAATAATACCACGGATCCTGACTTTTTTGGTAGATAAAACTGGGAAACCACTTGAGTCAACTTCCGCCACTTCTCTAATCGTATAAAAAGTCGGTGGCAGATTTGTGCCCGGAATAGCCCAGCGTTGAATATTCGGATTATTCGCACCGAAGTCAACGATATATACCAATGAATCACCCAGGGTATGATCAAATCCAGTGCCTCTGGGATTATCCCAGGGATGATCTTCTGGCGCTTCTATAGTCTCTCGGGTGGAAAAGTCTGGACTATAGATATGCATATAGTCTTTCTGTGGCCAGGTGGTGTGTTCCTCGGTCACCCAGAGACGACCATGCATATCGAATCCAATATCGGTGGTGCTGCCCAGTCCATCAGGAGAAGCAAAGGGTCCGGGCAGATCGTCGATTTGCACATAACCGGCGGTCGGGCTTCCCTGATAGCGCTTTACCGTACCATTGAACATGCCGATATAAATGATACTGCCATCCGGTGCGACTTCGAGATCACGTGCGATATATTCAACATAAACGCGATTCACTAAAGTAAAATCTTTGTCATAGACCCAGACCGTGTCGTACGTAACCGTGCCAACATAAAGATAACCGTTATCGTCAACACTCATGACCGGGCTACCCTTGGCAAGGCGAATACCTCCTAAGGGAGTTCCATCATGGTAATCGAATTTCATGACTGCAACTTCGGAGGCATTACTAAAATAAACATTGCCATCCTGATCTATTGCGGTTTTGTAGCTATTCCCTGTAGTTGTCACGGTATCTTTGCCAACCAGACCGAACATAATTGGTTGCCAATCAGGACGTGTTCCATCCGAATTCCAGACTGCCAGGTTTTTCTCTGAGCCATATCCATAACAGCCAGCCCAGATTTTTCCTTCGGGATCAACAACAACGCCGAGTGCAGCATATAAATATGCGAAATCATCCACATACTCATAGCCCAACGGCGCGGAAGCTTCCATCGTTACTGAAACAATGACGCTGTCCAGGGCGCTATCTTCTGTGCCATCATTTACTTTGAGATAGAATTTATAATCGTCAATATCTAATGGCCTGAAACCCGCAACCGGATTCGTTGTTGAAGTCACCATGATAATATTCGGATTGGCGCAGGTCCAATAATAGGAAAGTGAATCCCCATCTGGATCATAAGATTGTGAGGCATCCAATTTTACATAAGCGCTCGCTTGAATCCCAATTATATCCTCTCCGGCTTCAGCAATTGGCGTCTGATTTTTTGATAATGTTACATTCAGGGTATCGTCGCTATTGACAAGGAAGCTGTCCACCGTGACATCCTTGTAGCCGAATTTGCCGAACTTCACATCGTACATTCCAGCGATCAAGCCACTAATGGAGTAATCGCCAGTCGAGTCGGTAGTAGCGGTTTTCGACGCTTGAACCACAGTTACAGTTGCACCAGACATATTCGCTGGCAGATCACTCAAGGTAACCTTGCCCGCCAACTTGTAAGTTGTTAATGGTGCATCATCATCAAAAATGACGTTATCAACCCAGACGGTATCTGCGCCGCCACCCGTTTCACCAAAAATTTGAATGTAGCCATTGGGATTAACAGTGATGCCAGTCAATTCAATACTTACGAAATCGGTTGAGTAGGATTGAATTTGAACCTTCACCGGCTCAACTGAAAGCCCGCTGACCTGAAAATAAAATGGCACCGCCACGCCATGAACCAGCACGTCAGCGGTTAATCTGAAATTGGTACCGGGAGTTGCGTTCAACGGTCGCTCGATAGCGAACCCCCAACCGCCGTCGCGAAGTCTCAGGGCGCCGGTTCCAGCCACGCCGCCAGTCGTATCCCATGCTGTATAAGTAAATCGATTCGTGAGGGTGTACATTTTCCACTTGGGAATATCCAGATCGCGATCCTTATCGATATTAAAAGTCAAATTTAAATCCTTTTCAAAAACCGTGACTACAATCTGGGCAGGCGAGCTATCCAGCGTACCATCACTAACGACTAACTGGAAAGTATAATCCCCAGTCGTGGTCGGAGTAAAAGTTGGCTGCATCGCAGTCGGATCGGATAGGACTACAGCTTCCGGGGCAGTGACAACCGTCCAGCTATAGGTAATCGGCTGGGCATCAATGTCGGTGGATTTTGATCCATCCAACGTAACCGGCGTATATATTTCGACAACCTGATTTTTGCCGGCGTAAGCATAAGGTGGACGATTTGGCACCGTCACTCGCCCATCGATGGCTTTGCCGCGATAAGCGCCGGCGGAAGCCCAGTAAAAATCCCGATCATCCAGAATATCAAAGGTGTTCACTTTGGCGTACACCGGATTTTTACCATGTAACCCCACGGTGGTCGAACCGATGACTGCGCCAGTGGCTGGATCGAGCTCTCCGATATAAGCAGCAGAATCAGTGCCGACAATCATATTATACATGGCAAACAGCTTGCTGCCATCTTCATTCATCCGAACAGCGATGGCGCTGGTCGGGGATTGACTGAAATTGGCATCTTTATTTCCAGCCACATCAAATTTATTAACCGCTGTGCCAAAACCAACGGTGTAAATCGTGTTGCCATCGGGTGTAACAGCGATAGAAGCATTTTGTCCAGTAACGGTGAACAGGAGTTGTTTGGTCCACGTGGTGCCGTCGGTCGTGAATTTGTAAACCTTGCCGCCGTCCTGAAGGACATAAAGAACTGTATTGAGGCCGCCACCATACACGGTCAACCCCCTCATGTTTTCCGCCATGTCCACAATCTTAGTTATGACGCCATCAAGAGAAATTTGAAAAATCGATTTGGTAGCGCCGTAAGTAGCAACATACACACTACCATCATCCGCAACGTCAATTCCGTAAGGACCTAACCAGCCAGTCCAGCCAGCATCAAGGTAAAATCCATCAGGGATATCAGTCTCATTGCCGGGATTGAAATAATTGATTTTATAATTGGTAGTGTTTGACACATAAACACGACCAGTAATGGGACAGACACCGATTCCACGATGCGCACCGGTAAATGGCGTCCACCAAGCTTCGTATAAGCCCACTGCTTTGACTTTAAAAGAGCCATTCGTTGTATTTGCTGCCGGATTTCCTTCGTTAAATTGCATCGCAGAGAATGCCAGATCAGTCTTATTGCCGCCTATACCTTTCACGTCAAAATTTAGGTAAACCAACGCTCCAGCGCCAGAACCAGCAGCGGAAGCAGCGGCTGCCAGTTTAATTTTGCCCAGGCTGTCTGAAAAGGTAGTTGCCCAGCCATCGGTTAGCGTTCCCGTTGTTGAATAGCCGGTCGCATCCAATACATTTTGGTCAAATGTCAAAGTCAAATTGTAAGAGAAAACACCCAATCCAGCCAGATCACTAACATTGATCGGAACCAAGATCTTGGCACCCGAGGTATCAGTCATCACTGGAATTGATACATCCACTGTTTGTGCACTGGCAGCAGCGGTTAAAGACAGTAACGCAGCTACCAGAAAAAATACCTTTAACTTACTTTTCATAATTTGCCCCTCTCAATTAAAATGATTTAATGATTTAATTTTAAAAAAAGTACTGACATGAGGAATCTACTGCATCACCTCCTTTTGGATTTGAAGTAAAGACAGAACGTCCCACAAACTTGTTTTTTTAAATTGCATAACATTGATATTAGATGAAGTTAAGAAAGGTTATTTTGAAAGATTGCATAGTAAATAATAACATTTTTTAAACAAAAGTCAAGCGAAAAATTGAAGAATAAAAAATTTTAGGGTATTATGTGAGATTAAATTGGGATGAATTTTGAACTGCGTAAATTCAAAAATGCTATAAAATGTAGCGATCCAAAACGAAATCCAGCCGAAGATTTTTTGAGTCTTTCCACCTTTTTTTGAAACGCCGGACTGACCCACCCTTGATACTATTGTTATGCCATTGGCATTTAAGAAACCATGAACTTTCGATACGATGATATTGCTGGAAATATTGCCAGCGTTTACACCACATCTGGCTAACATCTACCGCAACTCAAACAACCGCCCTCTGCCCGGACCGATGATAATATTACGAAAATAGCCGTTGCCGGAAATAAATAACTCGCCTGAATACAGATCCCGAATCTGATGTTGTCCGACTTTGTTCGTCTGTACTGCAAGGGTTTGTGGCGAGGATGGCGTACCTTCGTTGTCACTGGAACAGTGGCGGTTTACCAGCAGAAAGTAATCATAATTATCGTCTGGATGATCCATAAGACTAACTTCAATCGTAGGGTGATCTTCTTCGGCGATGTCACCGTCAATATTCAAAATATAGCCACGCGATGTACCATTCCAGGTGAAAACATCAAGAACCGTAAGCGGCAAAATATGGTCTGCCAACTCTGCAAGATGATCATATAATTGTGCAACCACAGAATAGGGATCACGATTGTAATTATTAGCGTTGTTTCGGTAATAGCAGAGTGAATCGATAGTTTGTTGCCGTGGCGTTCTTTCATCAATTAATCCCCAGGAATTTCCAGCATGGTTGGTTCTGTAAACATAAGCATGAATACCTTTATATCCTCTTGATAGCGCCAGAAACGCTTGCAGCCAAATCTCTGACTCGGTAGGTCTGCGAATAAAAGTTTGAGTGGCAGGAAAATATTCCCGTTGCGTCTGAATGGCAACCTCTAATCGAGTATGGGTATTGCCACTGTTGATGAGTGCCTGTCTGGTTTGATCATAGCTTCCTAAAAGAAGAGCATCGATGTGCCAATCCTGATAATGCGATCCCCAAAAAGGTGCGCAAGACGTCGGATGCAATGGATCAGCGCCAACATTATGAACAGAAAAAGGATATTCTTCATGCTGGTAAACATCCAGAGTGTCGTTCATATAACTGAAAAAATCTGTCAGGCGCGTACCACCATCCCAATGAAATATGTTATGAGTTACCATAGATTGAACATCATCGCCAAATAATTGTTGAATGCGACCGCAGGCACGTCGAATAAAAGCGAAGTGATCCCGTTGATCCATATAACCTTCGTGAGCGATTCGAATGGCGCCAATTCCCGCATGGTTGGTTTTATAGCGATTATAGACATGATCGATGAAAATAAGTACGCTATCCATTCTGATATTCCAGGCATGATTATCACTAATATAGCGCCAGAGAATGGTATTATGTGAGTAGGGATTATGATCATACACAGGATAAAAACATCTTCCAGTCGTGTCATCATCACTGAGCGCAATTCGCAGCGCTCCATTTCTGCTATTGCAGATATCAATCAAGCCCGACTGGGCTCGATATGACACTTCATAGAGATAATTCACATGAAGTCCGTCAATCAGCAGCAGTTCGTTGGGCTGATCTATGGTATGCTCCTCACCGCAGACATCATAGTTATAAATTCCGAGGGGGAAAAAATCAGCTTGCGCCAAAAGACTTTCAGATAAAAAAATTAAACATGATCCTATGATAAACATCCCCCGCATCAAACAGAAATATTCTTTGGATAAATGCATGGCTTTCTTTTTAAGTTATCAAATAAAAATAATCTTAATGGATTGTCTAAAATTTTAACTTATTAATTCAACAATGTAAAATCGTGTCCCATCCGAAAAGCGGAATTCAAAAAATAAATCTAATCAAAAACAGCAATTCTGAATTCATCAATGCAATGGTTAACTTTTATTGAACATCCTGGGTTTTGAAATCATTAATCAAAATTCGCTTCGAGCCAGGTTTGTTTGGCGAGCTATTTCAGATAGAATTTATTCTTAAATAATGGAAAAGTCAAGAAGCTTTTTAAGAGAAATATTTTATCAGAATGCAGACTGCTGGTTCAAAAAAGAAATCAGAAACAGCTTCCTCCTATAAGAATAGTGGGGGGAGGCTGATTCTGATTTCTTCCAGCTTCGATTCAAGAGTGTATCAGAGAAATATTTAGAAGATTTGGTTTGTATTTTTTTTATGGCTGATAATCAAAAAAATAAATCGTATCGCTGTTTAATCATCATTACTGAACGTATAATAGTTTTCTAATAATAATCTGACTGGAAGCTTCTAACCGGTAAAAATATATTCCCGAACTCACCAATTTTCCAACCTGATCTTTGCCACCCCAATTCACCTGATGATAGCCAGGCTTGAACTGTTGGTCAGCTAAAGTCACGATCTCCTGACCCATCATATTAAAGATTTTAATCGTGACGGAAGAGACTTCTGGTAATTGAAATCGTATGATGGTTGCGCTATTGAATGGATTGGGATAATTCTGCTGGACTTCAAAGGTCGTCGGAAGCTTTTCAGTCAATTCGTTATCAACTGAAGTAGCGCTGGTAATAGAAAAAAGCGCATCGCTGACATCGATGGCTGGGTTGCCATCAAAATCAATTGCTTTTATTCGGATCTGACACTGCGAGCTTGTAACATCTGGAATCTTCCAGCTATATTGCTGTTTATCCATTGGACTTAGTTTAGTAATTGATTGTACCATTTTACCATGTTCAATAACCAATTCAATTGCAATCGAATCAATTCCCAGATTATCTTCCGCCTGCCAGACAATCGTGTCGGTCGATGCACCTTTCAGTTGCTCGCCCCCATTAGGATAGATAAGACTGATTGTCGGCTTTACGGTATCAACAGCCACAAAGTTTTGATTCGAAAGGCTATTTGATAATGGGATGTATGAACGATTGGCTGGGTCAAATTGAAACCCATCCAGATGCGGAGTCACCTGATAGTTTGCCGTGGCCAGCAGATTAAAAGCATATTCATTAGAGTCTGAAATCGTAACCGTATCCTGAGAAGCGCCAGATAAAATCACCCGGGCATTCGGAATATGATTCCCCTTGCGATCGGTAATTTGCCCTTTGATAAAAAACAGATCTTTGTACAATCCAATCGCCGTATGAGGTTTATCCATTATTACCTCAGTCAGCCGCTCACCCGCTGGTATATTGTCCAGAATCCAGCCTTTAAAATTCAAAGTTTCCTGACCAAGAATTACCTGGGCTGGCGCCGACGAAATCCGAACGGTAGCTTCATGGCCGTACCAGCCAGTTTCAGCGAATTTAACTAAACCTGGCGGATGGGTATCAACGTGCAAATAATGTTGCATCTCTAACAAAGCAGCTATGTGCAACACACTATCCGCTTTTACTGCATGATGTTGCGCTCCATGATCGCTCCACGAACGAAACCAATAGCGTGTTTTCTGATTCAGAGCCATTTGAATCGAATCAATCCCAATTAGATGTTGCGACTTCAATGCCCAAAATTTTGAATAGGGACTTGGATATTTCATCCCATCAATAGTAACTGCTGCCCAAGGATCAATATTAGTTGTAATCACCGCCAGCACACTATCGATTTGATAATGCGCTTCAGCGACGTGCGCCGTATCCATTACAATAGTCTTTGGATTCCCAATAACAGTTTTTCCATCCACTCGCCAGTAGAGCAAGCTGTAAAAATTTTCTGCTAAATTCAGTGACTGTTCTGCTGTATCCGTTACAACCGTTTGATGCTTCGCATACCAGCCGGATCGTTTGAAACTCGCAATTCCATCAGGGCTTGATTTGACGGTTAAATAATGTTCCGTTCGCCAGGTTGCTTGTTCAATAACTGATCCCGACATCGTCACTTCCACGACACGCTTTGTCCCGCTATAGCTGGTTGATCCTTTGCCGATCCAGGAATCAAAAATATATCTTGTGCCAGAGACCGGCAATACTAATGAATCAATTCCAATAACCACTCTATCGTTTTGATTGTGCCATCCCGCCCCAATTGGAGTGCCATAACGGGAGTCAATTTTCAGATGATACTGGAGGTTCCATTCTGCCGTCTCGATGACAGGATCATTCATCACGACGCTTACAGTGCGCTGAACTCCAGTATAGGAGCTATTGCCAGTTCCGTTCCATTTTTTAAAAATATACCGGGTGCTGTCAGTCTGTTGCGCCAGGGAATCAACTGTAACAGTTACAGTCTTACCGCTGACATACCAGCCAGCACCAGTGACTGTACCGTATTTTGAATTGATCGTCAATAAGTATTCCTCATTCATATTAAGCGTAAAGTTTGTATTTGACTGAGGGGTAACTGAATGCACCATACTCCCCCCATCGCTCCAGCTATTAAAAACAAAACGAATATCGGCTGTTTTATGTTGCGGCGAGCCGGTACCGATCGAATGGGTTGTGCCATAAGCCCAGGTCGTGTCAAAGGGCAGGCTCTTTTCAATCCCATCAATAGTGATTTTGATCAGAGCCGAAACATTGGCTTTAAAGGTAATAGCAAGTGGCAGATGGATTATTTTTACGGAACCGTTGGTCAGCTTTGCCGAAGGAATCCCAGCGTTGAATTCAAAATTCTGCAAAGTTAATTGAGTTGAATCACCAATCTTTCCAATCATTTTAAAACGAATGTAAATCAAAACACCAGAATTTTTCAACGGAACAGCACCATAGTTGCCCAATACAATTTCACCAGGTTTCTTAGAATTAATCCACGTGGCACCCCATTGTTCTGTCAGTGTTTTAGCAGAATCGACTCCGATCACTTTAGCTATTGTGGAATCAAAATTAAATTTAAATTGATAGGAATAAACTTCCAAGCCGGTCAAATCTGACACCTTAATCGGTACGCTCAAGGTATCGTTGGGATAAGCCAATGTATCAGGGAGAGTAATCGTGACAACTCCGAATGCTGATGTGGTAATCAAAGTCAACAATGAAATCACTGATAAAATTGCTGTGCGGCGCATGTTGTTTACCTCGTTGTGATTTTAATAAAATTATCGGTAACAAATATATTCTTTAAAACCAGTTTTCTTTTTTACTCCAGATTTTTTTATTTCATTAATAGTATTTTAAAAGACTGCTGTTCGCTACCTCCAATTGCCCGACATAAGTAGATGCCAGAACTCACCGAAAAATTGCGGTCATCTGTTCCATTCCAATAAAATAAATAATCATCTGGCATTAATGGTTCATGAATAATTGTTTTAACAATTTCACCTCTCAAATTGTAGATAGCTAACTTGACAGTTGAATATTTATTTATGGATAACCGAATGGCGGTCTGGTGATTGAATGGATTAGGAAAATTTTGATGGACTTTAAAAGCTTTTGGTATTGCTGGCGCTTGATCTTCTTTCAATGAAATCGTTCCCTGAAGCGGCGCATAATTATTGATTTGAAATTTAGCTATTTTGAATGACTCAGCTCCAGCAGATTTCTGGTTCAAATTAAAAATTAAATTGACTAAATTGCAAGCCGCATTTACTGGCTGACTTCCATACATAACTAAATCGAGTTCATTCGGTTTTCGATTTGTAATCAATTTAAAATCCGAAGCCAGATCTGATTGCTGGATCACATTTAAATCGAACTGATCGGAAGGATAATTCAATCGAATTTCCAGAGATTGAAAATTCATTCCGGCTTCGATGTCGATCGGGAGCACGAGCTGATTATTTGCGATGATTGCCTGTGGCAATTCAATTTTTGCCAATTGATTTCCATCTCCAGCGGAATCAGGGTATTGCCAACTGCCATGAACGTTGCCAACGATAACCGCCGAAAAATCCTGCTGAAGATACTGTTTATCCAGATCAACATAGCTTTTTTGATTCGGGCTAAAAATCCACTCGCCGATATGAGAGCAGGAATCCTCAAAGCCAACCATATGGCGCGCAATCAAAGCTGCATCAAACGCCGTGATCATCGAATCTTGATCCGCATCCGCAGCGATCTGCTGTAAGCTATCCAGTTGAGTTTTCGCGATTGCAGCTTGCAGGGTTAATGCCGCGTCATAAGCAATGATTGTTTCCGAGTCAAAGTCAGTATTTCTTGCTTTGGAAGGAGTGAAAGTATAATCTCGATGATGGGGCAAAAGCTGGCTGAAATTTCCACTTTGATCGGTCTGGAGTGAATCGGTTATTCCTCTCGAAATATTAATAGAAACATTCGGGACTGGATTGCTGTTTGAATAATAGCCGATGCGTCCAGCAATCTGATAACGATCGCGCTGACTCAAAACTAAATAGACTTTGCCAGCATGATATTCATTATCGCTGTTATAAGAAGCGGAAATCCAGAGATCACCCAGACCATCGCCATTGGCGTCATTGCCAGCGACACAATAACCAGCATAATCCCCGGCATATTCACCTACAAAATAATCGGTAATTTCAGCCAGACTGACGTTATTTCCCCAACCATTGGTTCTTCCATAAATGAGATACGCCTTGCCACAATTGCTGGCGATCTGGTCATTATGCCAGGCGCCGATCAGAATTTCATTACAGCCATCGTAATTCAAATCAGGTACACCTGTAGCGCTCCAGCCAGCCTGATCATCGGTTTTTTCTCCCATCCATGAAGCGTCAGCCTCGCGAAGGTTTATTTTGGGAAACCAGCCGGTTGCTTTCCCCAGAATCAGATAGACTTTTCCAGCCTGCATGCCATTTTTATCGTTGCCGTAAGCACCGATTAAAATATCACTAAAACCATCATGATTGACATCGCCAGCGCAGGCAAGACTCCAGCCAGCTTTATCACCGGGATATTCGCCTTCAAAAATGACATCGGCGCTTTCCAGATCGAAATTGGCTCCCCAGTCGAAAGTTGCCTTGCCCAATATTAAATAAACTCGTCCGCCAAAGCTGTCGTGATGAGGAGAGCCGATTAGAAAATCTGCATAGCCATCGCCATTCATATCACCAGCAGCCGACACAATATAGCCAGCCCAGGCTTTGTAATAATTAGTAACAAAACTGGCGTCGGCTGATTCGATATACATATTTCGATTCCATCCCGAGGCTCGTCCAGCAAAAAGATACACTTTGCCGCCATCGGTGGCGCCATCGTCATTCAATGGCGCACCAACAATGAAATCATCAAGTCCATCTCGATTCACGTCCCCAACCATAGCCACTGCTTCACCAGCGTGATCATAGTCATGTCTGCCCACGAACGAAGCGTCGGCTTTATCTCTGGCAACGCATTCAAAACCCCAATCTGCTTTCGGCTTGCCAAAAAAGAGAAATGCATGGCCAGGTTTGGGACCGCCAGCTTCATTACCGGCTGGCGCGCCAATCACAAAATCATCATAACCATCGCCATTCACATCACCATTGCCCGAAACATAATAACCAAAAGCATCATATTCATCCTTGCCCAGAAATCGCGCATTAGCTTCTCTGAGCTTCATCTTCAATCCCCACACATTCGCTTTATCGCCTAAAATCAGATAGGCAGCACCAGCATCGTAACCATTTTCTTTATTATGGAAAGTACCAATCAGAAAATCTTCAAAGCCGTCGGCGTTGACATCACCAGCGTTTTCCATGTAATAGCCAATGCGTTCGTAGTAGAATTCTCCCAGAAATGATGCTGAGGGTTCCAATTTCCCTGTCGCATTCATCGCATTGCTAAAGCCGTCGTCTGCCTTTACCGGCCGAATAAAAATAGCAATCGAAAATATGCCTACCAAAAACATGAAGCAATGCTGAAGTCGCATGTTCTTTTCCCCCGTTTTGTTAGTGATACAGGAAAGTGGGTGATTAGGTAATTTGGTTATTAGGTAACTGGGTAATCAGTGCCCATCGATCCCAATTACCTGATTACCTCATTACCCAATTACCTAAAGAAGTATCATCTTTTTAATCTGGATAAAGCTTCCAGCTTCAATTCGGTAGAAATAAATTCCTGGGGGAACCCTGTCTCCTTGCCGATCCATGCGGTTCCACTGGATTTTATAAAGACCGGCCGGTTGTTGAAAATTGATCAATTCATGAATCACCTGCCCCAGTACATTATAAACAGTTAATTTGACCGGATCATTCTTTTTAATCATGTATTCGATAATCGTTTGGTCAGCAAATGGATTGGGATAATTTTGCGATAATTCATACCGATCCGGGATTGGGTCCAAATTTTTATCTGGAGCTATTGAGCTTAAATAAAAAGCAAAGTAATATTGATTCTCCTCATTTTTTGTAATGTGGTAGGATCGACTGCCGGGATCGATGCTATAGCCAGGATGAGTGACGGTAACAACATAATCGCCAGATAATAATCCCGCAATGAGATAAGAGCCATCAGCATTGGATTGGACAGAAAAATTTTCTTTACCAGAAACATTCATAGAAATAGGTACCGGCGTCGATCCAACAAAAGTGAACGTTCCAGCAATGAAGAATCCATTTTGATAAAACGCAACGGTTTGATGAGGTTTATCCATGCGAATCGAAATTGATTGCTCAAAACTATCCACTCCATCGACCTGCCATTTGATAAATCGATAGCTGGATTGACCACTCAATTTGCTTTGTGGCAGGCTATCCAGTTTGACGACCTGCATTGCCGAATACCAGTCGCTGCCTTTCGGATTGATAACCCCAACTGGCTCGTCTTTTACTTCGAGATAATATTGGGTCTCCAGCTCAGCAACATAAGTGGTATTGGTCGCCGGTGTGACGTTCTGGGTTTGGTCGCCGCCGTGGCTCCATTTTCGATAAAGATAACGGGTACCCGAGATGCCATTTTGAATATTAACCACGCCAATACTATGTCGAGATCCGGCAAGCCATTGCGACGTATAAGGAGCATTTTTTTCCTGCCCATCCACAATGACTTTGGTATTTTGTCCAACACTTGTTGTAATCACAACCGTAATTTCTGAGCTGTAATCAGCGATCACTGTTTTGGGAGCGTCAATCGATATGGTAATCGGATTGCCGAGAACCGGATTATTATTTATTTTCCAACCTTTAAAAATATAGCTGGTTGAATTCACAATTAAAGGATCGGGAGCCTTTATGGTCGTAAACTGCTGTCCACCTTGATACCAGCCCGCCCCAGGGACGTTCAGTATTCCATCGGGTAAAGACCCGGTTACAACCAAAAAATTTTCCTCCCACTTCGCCTGTTCGGTTATTGGACCTGCCACCGTAATCGTGACTCTGGGATTTGTCCCAGTATAGCTGCCGCTACCGCTACCAGTCCAGGAGCGAAATTGATAGTATGCATCGGAGTGCGTTATCGTTGTTGAATCAACTCCAAAACTTACTGCTGATCCTGATAGATACCAGCCAGTCCCATAAGGATAACCCTGTGATGAAATAATATCAACATAATATAACGTGGACCAATTCGCAAGCTCGGTGATTGGCGCATTCATTAACACGCTTGTTTTTCGTAAAGCACCTGAGTAACTACCCGAACCGCTTCCGGCCCACGAAACAAAATTGTGTTTTGTAGTGCTCCCTTCGACCAAAGATGAATCGACGGAAAAATAAGCTGTCGTTCCAGCATTATACCAGCCGCTTCCCTGGGGATTGCCATAATCGGATTGAATGGACAGATAATATTGTGCAGCAAATTTGGCAGTAAACGTCGTCGGTTGAGTCGCAGAAACCGAATGGTTTTGCGCGCCCTGATCGCTCCAGGATTCAAAAATGTATCTTTTGCCATCGAACGTCTGCGGTGACAATGTTGACAATTCATGAGTTGAGCCGATTTCCCAATTCGCAGTAAAAGGAGCAGTATAGGAAATGCCATCAACTCTGACCTGTGTGCCATTGAGGATATTGGTTGTAATTGTCACCTCGACCAAATTGTTGATGATTTTAACGCGTCCATTTACGGTAGAAGCGGTTGGATTGCCACTATTAAACTGAAAATAGGTAAATGTCAAATTGCTAATATCATCAGGCTTGCCGATAACGCGAAATAAAATATTCACCAGATTGCCACTTCCGGCCAGCACATTGACGCCATAGCCTCCAATAACAAGAGTTCCTTTGGTTGTGTCATTATATACCGGCGTTTGCCAGCTTGATGTAATCGTTCCGTTTTGATCAACTCCAATCGGCGTCAAGATCAAGCTATCATATTTCATAATAAACTCGTACGAGTAAACATCATAAGCAGAAACATTCGAAACGCGCACCGGAATAGTTATCTGACTATTCCAATTCGCAGTTGTATCCGGTAACATCACCTGAATCTGTGCCTGTGCAAAAGTCGCCATCCCCAGCAAGACAAATATTAACCCTCCGATTCGGTATTTCATAAATCATTCCTATTTTTAATTCACTAAAATCATTCTATCAACAGCAAGAATTTTATTGCCTTGTTTTACTACACAAAAATACATACCGGGTGGAACTCGATCTCCGTGATTGTCAGTTGTATTCCAGTCAATTTGTACTTGGCTGCCTGTTATCAAATCAATTCCCAGGTGTCTGATGTTTTGTCCTAAAATATTGAAAATCTCAATTTCCACTGGCGCTGATTGAGTCAGATTGACGACAATCGACGTGCGATCCTGAAACGGCTCCGGATAATTATACAGCAATTGCATTGTTTGTGGCATTGTCTTAACCGGATCTGGACCTGCTACTCCACTTTGTACCATAATTTCAAGCAAGCCATTGTCAACAACCGATGTGGGATTCCCATTATTAAATCTAACATCTTTAAGAATGATCGGAGTTGAATTTCCTGGTTTTGCAATGACTTTAAAAACCAGATTCAACAGCGTATCGCCAGCAGTCAATGCTGAGATGCCAAACGCGCCGACCATCATTTTGCCAGCCGAATCGGAATTGGAAACCGCATTTCCCCACGGCTCCGTCAACGTATTTTTAGAAGAGACTCCTTTTGCTTTGACAACAAGCGAATCAAATAGAACCTTGAACTGATAGGCAATTATATTATAATTCGAAAGATCACTCACCAGCACCGGCACGAGAATTGTAGAATCTTGTTCTGCTTTCACATCTGGAACTGTCACATAAACCTGACTAAACCCATCATTTTTCCCCCATGCAATAATGATTAAGCTGATCCACAGCATCAGCAAAATCTTTGATCCTTGCATGATACTCCCTTATTTTAATTTGATCATTTTATTTATACTTTCATCTTTTTCACAAATAAATTTAACAAAATAAATCCCGCTGGCCAGCTCGATCCCCTCATTATCCGTGCCATCCCAAAATTGTTCATGAATACCTGGAGTCAGATAGCCTAAATCAAACGTGCGGACAGTCGCTCCAAGCATATCATAGATTATCAATTTTCCTTCTCCAGCACTTACATTTTCATAAATGATATTAGTCGCCGGGTTAAAAGGATTCGGCTGGTTGCTCAATTCAACGGGCAGTTTGAATTTTCTTCTATCCATCATTAAAATTGTTGCTTCTTCAGGATTGAGCCTTACATCATTAACCCGCATTGTAGTCAATTGAAGTCGAGTGAAATTAGTCTTTCTTTTATTGATTGCTTTGAAACTAAATTGAATGATTTCACCATCAAATTTGACTGGCTCCGTCGCGTAAAGCGCAACTCTTAATTTGCCCAGAGGTTCAGCGTTGTAAGCAACACGAAAATTTTGAGTGACATCTGTCGTATTCATTTCGATAAATTCTAATTGCAGTGGATCATATAAGATTTGAATATCAGCCGAAATCGCCTGGCTAAAATTAGTGACGGTCAAGGGAATTGAAATCCTGGAATTGATCAATGCAACCAGGTTATTGGGCAGAATGGAATTTGACGCCTGTGTTTTTAAGGAGACAGAATTCGATGTTCGCCAATTCCCATCCACATCGCCCAGCACCAGCCCGATATAATCTTGATTTCGAAAAGAATTCCACAAACCCTGATAAGATCGGTTTAATGGATCAAATAAAAATTCTCCCATATGCGAAGAAGCTAATGGGGGTAAACTGACAGCGTATCGGGCAATTTGAGCCGCATCGTACATGCAAACTTTATCGTCTCGATCAACATCGGCTGCACTTTTTTGATAATGGGCTAATGTATCAATTGCGACTACATATCTGGCGACCAAAGCGGCATCATAAGCAGAAACGGTGTAATCATCTGTCCCCTGATCGAGCATTTTAAATGGAGTAACCTGATAATTATACCCTGGCTCAATTGAGAAGGAATAATTACCTTGCTCATCCGAAAGAGTGCTATCTGCATAAATTCCATTCAGAACAAGTTTCGTATTAGAAATTGGTTGGTTTTGTGAGTAATATTTTACTGCGCCATCAATGAGATAGGAGACATTTTTACCGGAGAAAAAGAAAATTTTTCCACCCCAATGCGCGCCGGTGCTGTTAAACGGTCCGGAAGTTATAAAGTCGTGGGCATTATCGCCGTTTACATCGCCAACATCAGCGACCTGCCAGCCAGCACAGGTGATGGAGTCCGGTCCCCAAAAATATCCTTCGATGAATTCTAAATTCGTGTCATGCTGCCAGCCGCTTTGTTTGCCTTTAATTAAATACATTCTGCCAGCATGAGGAATTGTGAAGCTATTCAAATAGCGGGCGCCAATCAAAATATCATCATAGCCGTCGCCATCGTAATCTTTCAAGCCAGCAGCGCAAAAACCAGTATGGGTCTCCACATCTTCTCCCTTAAATGAAGCATCGGCAGTACTCAAAGGCACATTACGACTATCCCAACGATCTCTTCCCAGAATCAGATAAACTCGACCGCCATTGAAATAAGATTGGATAGCAGAGATTAAAAAATCTGGATAGCCATCATGGTTCACATCATTGGCAGGGCTGATCCAGGAGCCAGCATAATCGCCATCGAATTCGCCCCAGAATTTATAATCACTATTTTCCAGATTGAAGTTGTAGCCCCAATCGACAGTCGGTCGCCCCAAAATCAAACAGGCGACATTAGCGCCAGGTACCCCAATGACAAAATCTGGCGTGCCATCTCTATTTACATCTCCCACCCCTGACACAGAATAGCCAGTTAATGCGCTATCAAGGGGAAAGAAAAATGAGGCAACCGCTTTTTTCGTAATAGCGTCGTTAAGCTGCCAACCCTGGGCAGCACCCAATATTAGATAGGCCTTGCCATCCCATTTTTTATACTCATTGCGATAGGGGGCGCTGCAAATAATGTCATCAAAGCCATCTTGATTAATATCGCCCACAAATGAAACAGCATAGCCGAACTGATCTAAAGCTTTTTCGCCCTCGATTTTAACATCGGCGGAAAATGCCAGCTTAAAATTATCACCCCAATTCATCTCCTTTTTTCCAAAGACAATATAAGTCCAGCCGGGAGTCTCAGGCATCCGATCCCAGGTACCAGGAGCACCGATGATCATATCACTTAATCCATCGCCGTTAAAATCGCCTTTTCCTTTGACGCAATAGCCAGCCATATCATAATCCTGGCTTCCCCGAAAAATAGCCGTTGCCGCACTTTCAATATTGACATTAAATCCCCATTTGATGTTTGGTCCCCCAGCGATCAAATAGATCCCACCGGCGTTCCAGCCGTTGAGATAGTTGTGATAAGCGGCGACCATAAAATCATCAAATCCATCTCCGTTCACATCCCCAGCGCCTGCCATGGAATAGCCGCAGCGTTCATCGTGATTTTTACAAATAAAAGTTGCGTCTGGAGCTAACTCGCCCAACAAGCGATTTTGTGATTCTTGACCAGTTACTGTCGTAATACTGATCAGAAAAAACAGAATAATAAATTTAGTCATATTTTTGTTGTGGAATCTCATGACGTCGCCCCCTACTCCAGATAAATAATCTTGATCTTCTCATTTCCCAGGGAATGAAAAATTTTGCACATATAAATTCCGGAAGCCATTCCATTACCAGCTTCGTCCTTACCATCCCAGATCACTCGATATTTTCCTGGCAAAGCTTCTTCATCAAATAAAATTCTTACTTCCTCGCCCAGCAAATTATAAATGACACACTTAACATGCGCTTTTGTCGGAGCATAAAACGGAATGGTCGTTACACCATTGAATGGATTCGGATAATTTTGATCAAGAACGAATCTGTCAGGCAACGACTGCTGATCATACAAAGCGTTGATTGCTGTTGCTGTTAAACAAAAATTATTGACCCAAAATCTATTGACTCGAATCTCATGATTTAAATTTTTACGGTCAATGGATTTAAAAACAGCAAGTATTAAAGTGCCCGATGTTGTTATTGGCCTTTGGGCAAATGCTCCTATTTTCAGTTGGCTATTAATCTCACTATTGATCGCCAACTGAAAACCTGAAGTCAAATCCGTTGTTTCGATTCTCACGAATTTCATTGCCGCTTGATTGTAGGCTCATTCCCGATCAAAAGAAAGTAATGGCAGTTCTAGGTG
>JAEAME010000806.1_pt1 | contig 27400 bp, 30 predicted proteins | sample 8958731 | NCBI WGS metagenome assembly JAEAME01 (sample SAMN16933194, study PRJNA681113) | bioreactor sludge metagenome | isolation source: anerobic bioreactor sludge (Control) | place: India:Bengaluru | collected 2018-10-24 | reverse complement strand
CGGGGTTCCTGGCGATCCACTTGTAGACCGCGACGGGATAGCTCGTCTCCTTGTAATTGCCGGCGATGACCGGCGAGAACTGGACCACGGCCAGCTGGACGGGCAGGTCGGCATTCTCCTCGTAGGAGAAGCCGGACTTGGGATAGAGGGCGAAATAGTCGCCCCGGCCGGCGGGATAGTTCCAAGCCCAGGCGCCGAGGCCCGCCCCTTCCGGCGGGGCCGTCGTCGACAGCGTCCGGGCCACGGTCCGGCCGGCAGACTTGATGAAGACATGGAACTGGTCGGCCCAGACGGTGTCCTCGACCATCCAGCCGAGCTTCAGGAACCAGGTCGAGAAGTTGCCGTTCATGAGCCGCTCGAAGCCGCCGGCGCCGATGCCGCCGACCGGGCAGGCGCTGCCCTCGGCCCGGGCCTCGATATCGCCCGGAGCGATGGTCCGGCCGAACTTTTCGAGGGTGGCGCCGATGGGCCGGTCGAAGGCGGCCTGGGGAAAGCCGGCCAGGTTCGCGGCCGCGTAGTTGAGGGCCCCGAGGGCGGCCCGGACGAGGTCCTTGGCCGGTTTGGCGGCGGCGCCGCCGCGGGCCGCGGCGACTAGCTTGTCGAGCCGGCCGTCGATCTCCCGGCCGGCCTCGTCGGTGATCCCCTTCTCGGCCAGCAGCTGGGGGTATTTCGTCAGCAGCTCCTTTTTCGCGGCGGCGGAGGCGGCGTCCTGGGCGGCCGCGGGCGGGGCGGCCAGGACCGCGGACAGGACCAGGGCAGCGGCGGCGGCCAGCGCGCGCCGGGTGATGGAGGGCCGGGAGCGGAGGGTCATGACGGTCTCTCTTCTTTCAGTTCTCCTCCCGAGCGCCGGCGGGCCAGGAGGGCGAGCAGGATGATCAGGGCGCAGTCGACGGCCGGGATGATCAGGCCGTGCCGCAGGCTCGAGGCCTCGGCGATCCGGCCGGCCAGCCAGGGGGCCAGCATGCCGCCGACGAGGCCGACGGCGATGACCACGCTGAAGGCCGTACCGGTCAGCCCGGCGAACCGGCCGCCGACCAGGCCCAGCGTCGTCGGATAAATGGCCGCGAAGCCGAAGCCGATGAGCACGGCCCCGGCCGCCGCCAGCGCGCCCGAAGGGGCCAGGATCATGAGCAGGGCCGCGGCCAGGGCCAGGGCGGCGCTGCCGATGATGAGAGCCTCGCTGCGGACGGCCCGGACGATGCGGCTGGAGAGCAGGCGGCCGCCCATGATGGCCGCCCAGTAGCCGGCCAGGACCAGGGCGGCCGGCCCGGGCCCGACCCCGAAGACCTTCTGCAGGTAGGTCGAGATCCAGCCGCCGACGGTGAACTCGTTGGCCGACTGGAAGAACAGGATGAAGGCCGTCAGCCACAGCAGCGGGCTGCGGACCACGGCCGCCGCCGACTTGAGCGGGAAGCCCTGCGGCTGCTTGGCCGGGGGAAAACGGAGCACGACGTAGACGACGAAGGGCACCAGGCTCAGGAAGCAGGCCAGGGCCAGGATCCGTCCCAGGCCCAGGGCCTGCTGCAGGGTGCCGATGAGGAAGGGCACGAACAGGGCCCCGAAGCCGAAGAAGATGCCCAGGACGTTGAGGGCCGCGGCGCGCTTTTCGCCCTCGTGGAGGTCGGAGGTCAGGGCGTTGGTGCCGCCGTTGAGCCCTCCCCCGCCGAGGCCGAGCACGACGGCCGCGCCGAGGACGAGGCCGTAGCTCCCGGCCCGCGACAGGACCAGGAAGGCCGCGGCCACGAGCAGGGCCGAGACGGCCAGGACGGACTTGAAGCCGAAGCGGTCGACGAGAGGCCCGAAGAACAGGGTCGTGACCAGCATGGCGAAGTTCATGGTCAGGAAGAGGTTGCCGGCCGCCCCGGCCCCGAAGCCGATGCGCTCGAACAGGGACGGCAGGATGGCCCCCAGGATGGCCATGACCAGGCCGAAGACGAAGATGCCGGCCCAGGCCGAGGCCTGGAGCCGGGCGACGCCCGCGGCGGCCCGGTCCGGGGCGCTCAAATCACTTCCCCTTGCCGCGCTTGGGCGCGGCCGGCTTTTCGCCCTTGAACGGCCGGGCGTAGTAGAACTCGGTGAAGGCCCGGTAGACCCGGTCCATGTGCCCGGCCGGCACGCCGGGGACGTTGGGCGAGACGAAGGTCGGCGGCACCTTGCCGGTCTTGGCCAGCACGGCGGCCGTCTCGGCCACGAGCGACATGGCGATGGAGACGGCGGCCACGGTCGAGCCGGCCGCCACGGGCTCGGTCTGCCCGACGTCGACCAGGGCGTCCTCGGGCGGGACGTGGTTGTCGATGGCCACGTCGGCGATCTCGGACAGGATCCGGCCCGAGCTGTGGGAGCGCTTGCCGATCTTGGCGTTGGCGTGGGAGGAGACGGTGACCACCTTGAGGCCGCGGGCCTTGGCTTCCAGGGCCATCTCGATGGGCGCGGCGTTCAGCCCGCCGTGGGAGAAGACCAGCATGACGTCGCGCTTCTCGAGCGGGTAGCTCTGGAGGAAGACCTTGACGTAGCCCTCCTGGCGCTCGAGCCAGAGCAGCTCCCGGGCCCCGCCGGGGCCGATGACGTTCGTCCACATGAGGCGCGGGTCGTAGAGCGGGAAGAAGCCGACGAAGCCGCCGTAGCGCGGGAAGATGTCCATGACGGGGATGACCGAATGGCCGCTGCCGAACATGTAGACGCGGCCCTTCTTGCGGATCGAGGCGGCCATGAGCTTGGCCGCGGCCTTGAGGGCGGGCATTTCGCGCGATTGGATCTCCGCCAGGATCCACTGGATGATGCCGAGGTAGTTCTGGGCCGACATGCTATTCTCCTTCCGTCCCGGTTTCATTCGTCGTCAGGGGGACACGTACCTCCGGTACATGTCCCCGAAGCCTGTCCAAAGCCTGCCCCAAAGCCTGCGAGGCCGCGGGGTCATCGACCCGGTCCCAGGCCAGCCGGCCGCAGCCGGTGAGACCGGCGTCCTCGCCGAGCGCGGAGAGCTCGATGCGGACGGAGGCCGCGGCCAGGGGCTGGGCCCAGCGCCGGAACTCGCGCCGCACGGGTTCCAGGAACAGGTCGGCGGCCTGGAACAGCCCGCCGCCCAGAACGACGACTTCGGGATTAAGCAGGCTGACGATGTTGGCGACGCCCATGGCCAGGTAGGACGCGGCGCCGGCCACGATCTCCCGGGCCAGCGGGTCCCCCGCGCGAGCGGCCGCGGCCACGGTCTCGGCCGTCACGGCCTCGAGCGAGCCGCCGGCGAGCTCCGCCATCGCCGAGGGACGGCCCTGGGCCAGGGCCTCCCGGGCCTTGCGGGCCACGGACGCGCCCGAGGCCTCGGCCTCGAAGCCGCCCATGGCCGCGTATTCGGGCTTGAAGCGTGGATCGAGGCCGAACCAGCCGACCGCGCCGGCGATGTCCTCGTGGCCGTGGACGATGCGCCCATCGGCCAGGATGCCGGCCCCGATGCCCGTGCCGACCGCCAGGAAGACGGCGTCGCGGGCGCCGGCGGCCGCGCCGCGCCAGGCCTCGCCGGCAACGTAGGCGCTGCGGTCGGACTCGAGGACCAGGGGGACACGTACCGAGGGTACATGTCCCCGGATCGTGTCCCGGATCTTGTCGAGCAGCGGGAACTGGTCCCAACCGGGGATGTTGGGCGCCCAGACCTTGCCGCTCGCGCCGTAGGCGATGCCGGGCACGGAGATGGCCGCCGCCAGCATCCGGCCGCCGGAGGCCTGGGCCGCGCCGGCCAGCTCCGCCAGGGCGGCCGCGACCTGGGCCGCGGCGGCCTCGCCGCCGGCCCGGTCGATGGGCGCCTTGCGCCGGGCCGAGATCTCGCCGTCCCGGGTGAACAGGGCCGAGGCGATCTTGGTGCCGCCGACGTCGATCCCGCCGCAAAAGGCGGGGGCCCGCCCGTTCTCTTCGATCATCATGCGATCATCGCCTTATCGCCCTCACTGCGCGCCGGCCAGGGCGCCCGTGATGTGGACGACCCAGGCCTCGCCCGGCTGGAGCGTCTTGCCGACCACGGCCCGATCGCCCTCGCGGGCCACCGCCACGGCCTGGCCGGACTCGAGGTCCGCCGCCGCGGCCTTGGGGCCGGCGCCGAGGACGCCGAACCGGGCCGCGACCGGCTTGTCGCCGCGGTTGAAGCCGAAGAGCAGGGCGTAGCCGTCGCCGCGGAGCAGCCGGCCCTCGACCAGGGCGTCGGGCGCGTCGGCCGTCACGGCCACCGGGGCGGCGATCTTCAGCCACTGGGCCAGCCCGGCGAAGAACTTGCCGTTGTTCGGGTTCTTGAAATGATGGTAGGCCGAGCCCGGGAACGTGCCGGCCAGGATGGCCCGGCCCTGGCCGAAGGGCGCGGCGACGACGGCCGGACGCCCGTCCGGGAAGACGGCCACGACGCGGCTGTCCTTGCCGAAGACGTCGAGGGACTCCTCGAAGAACAGGCTGTCGAGCTTGTCGCCCGGTTTGAGCAGCGGGAAGGCCTCGTCGGCGGCCTTGATCTCGACGACGCCGGTCTTGGCCAGCGGGGTCAGCTCGATCTCCCGGCAGCCGAAGACCTGGTCCAGGCCGCCGCCGGGCACGACCGGATTGGAGGCGCCCTTCTCGTCGACCCAGCCGCAGCGGGCCTCGGCCAGGAGCGTGCCGCCGCCGCGGACGTATTCGATCAGGGCCTGGACGTAGGGCCGCGACATCATGACCGGGTAGGGCGCGATGATCAGCTTGTAGCCGGCGGCCCGGGGCGTGCCCAGGTCGCGGACGTGGAGGAAATCGACGGGGATGTTGCGCTCGAAGAAGGCCCGGTGGACGCCCTGGAGCGATTCGCTCAGGTTGTTGACGCCGATCGTCTGGCCCTCGCCGGTGTAGGCCTGCTGGCCGCCGACCATGTGCGAGAGCGGATTATAAAGGATGGCGATCTCGGCCCGGGCCGGCCGGGCCTTCAGGAACAGGTCCTGGTGGGCCGTGATGGTCCGGGCGATCCGGCCGCCGGCCTCGGCCCGCTCGGTGACCTTGCCGTCGAGCTCGACCAGGCCGTAGCCGCCGGCCTCGTAGCCGGTGCTCATCGGGTAGTAGGCGTAGATGTTGACGGCCCGGGCGCCGTAGGCCACCGTGCTCCACATCCAGTCGCGGGTGTCCGTGCCGACCACGGGATAGCTCATCTTCATGCCGAAGACGCCGTAGCCGGCCTGGAGCTCGCCGATGTAGAAGCCGCCGTTGCCGAGGCCCATGGAGCGGACGAAGTCCAGGCCCGAGGACCGGTAGAACGGCGACCAGGGGCGGATGGTCCAGGCGTGCTTGGGATAGATCGAGGCGCCGTAGAAGTCGACGCTGTCGGACATCTTGCGGTCGTCGGGCGTCCCCGACCAATCGGGCCGGGTGAAGATGCCCGGCCCGGCCGAGTGGCTGGTGACGACCGTGTCGGGCAGGACCGACTTGACGGCCGCGGCCTTGAGGGCCAGGTCCTCGGCCAGCTTGTCGGAGATGAACTCCTTCCAGTCGATGTAGTCGGTGAAGGTCAGGATGGTCCCGAAGCGGGGCGGCTGGACCTCGTCGAACGAGGTCAGCGTCCGGTACCAGGCCTTGTTCAGGGCCTCGACGGTGCCGTACTTGGCCTTCAGCCAGTCCCGGAAGCGGGCCTGGGTCGAGGGGCAGTAGCAGAACTGGACCGACTGGAGGTCGCCGACGTAGTAGACCTCGGCCCAGTTGATGATGTGGGGCTCGCTCCAGAGGTCCCAGCCGTAGAAGGCCGGCTTGCCCTTGACGGCCCGGGCCGCGGCCTTGAAGAAGTCCAGGATCTTCGTCTGCACCCCGGCGTGGTCGAAGCAGAAGCCCGGCGAGGCCTGGGACTCGACGGCGACGCCGTTGGAGGAGACGAACTTGGCCTCCGGGTGCTCGCGCCCGACCCAGTCGGGGGCGGAATCGATATAGACCTGGACGATGACCCGCAGGCCGGCCTCGCCGGCCAGATCGGTCAGGAGCTCCAGGGCCGAGAAGTCGTAGCGGCCCTCGGACTTCTCGCAGGCCGTCCACTCGATCCAGGTCCGGACGGTGTTGAAGCCCAGCCGCTTGATCTGGGCGATGTCCTTCCTCCAGATCTCGCGGGACTGCGGCGTGACGGTCTCCAGCATCGGGGCCCGGGCCTTGCCGCCCGCGTACCAGACCGAGACGGGGAAAAAGCCCCGGGTCCGGTCCGGCGCGGCGCCGTGGAGGACGCCGGTGACGGCCAGGGTTAGGGCCAGCGTGGCGGCCAGGCAGCTTGCGCGTTTCATGAGATGCACCTCTCGCGGCGGATTCGTCAGTCCCGGGCCGAGCGGGCCCCGAAGGACTTGCCGAGGACTTCGAGCAGGTCGGCGTTCGCGGCGCGGTAGTCGCCGCCGAGCTCCCAGATGATGACGCCGGCCGAGCCGCGGTCCTTGACGTATTGGGCCTTGAGGCCGACCGAGCTCATGTCGTCGTAGCAGATGAGGAGGCCGCCGTCGGACCGCCGCAGGTAAGGCACTTGGGCCTGGGCGTCCCAGACGCGGGTCCAGCCGGACGAGGGCAGGGCCATGACGTCGGCGTAGTCCCAGCCCTGGCTGGTCGTGAAGGCGGCACCCAGGGCGCCGCAGTCGAAGGACCGGCCGAAGAACGGCACCCCGACCAGGAGCTTGTCGAGGGGAACCTGCCGGCTGCGGGCGTAGGCGAAGGTCTCGTCGACCGAGCCGCAGGTGTCGCCGGCCGGCGCGTAGAGCGGCGAGTTGTGGCCGGCGTGGTCGGACCACTCCCCGTGGTAATCGTAGGTCATGAAGGCGATCAGGTCGAAGGCCGGGGCCAGCCGCTCGAAATCGATCCAGCGGCCGTAGTAGTTCCCGGACGGGGCGGCGATCGTCAGCAGCAGCGGCGGCGCCTCGGCCCGGAAGGCGGCCGACAGGGCCTCGACGAGGAGGGAGAAATCGGCCTTCTGCTGGTCGCCCGTGACGAACTCCCAGTCGAGGTCGGCCCCGTCGTAGCCGTTGGCCCGGCAGAACTCGACCAGCTGGCCGGCGAAGCGGGCCCGGTTCTCGGCCGTCGCCGCCGTGCCCGGGAAGCCGGCCGCGTTGCCCCAGCCGCCCAGGCTGATGATCATCTTGACCCCGCTCGCGTGGGCGGCGGCGGCGAGCTCGGGATAGAGGAAGCCGGGGGGAACGACCAGGTTGCCGGACGCGTCGGGCCAGGCGAAGGCGTGGGCGATGTGGGTCAGGTAGGCGAAATCGATGGCCGTGTGGGGGTAGGCCGCCTTGTTGTCGGACCGGTAATAGCCGATGACCGCCTTGGACGGCTTGACCGGCTCGACCGGCACCTGGGCCACGTCGCAGGCGAAGGCCGCCAAAAGGAGGACGGACGCGGCCGCCGGGCCGAGGGTCCGATAGGCCTTCCGACGCCGGAAATGGGGCATGAAACTCCTCCGACGTCTATTGTTAGCGTATCGCCGCCCTTTTTTCAATGGACAAGGCGCCGGAGCAGGGCCTGTTTTTCCGGCGATCTCGAAAGCGCGTCCCAGGACCAGAAGACGACCCCGATCGAGGGCGGCTCGAGGGCGGCGGACGCGGCGGCCTCGAACTCGGCCGGCGGCAGGGGCCCCGGGACATAGGCCTCGGCCACCTGGGTGCTGGCCAGGATGGGCGCCCCGGTCCGGGCGGCCATGTCGGCGACGACCTCGTGGACCCAGCCCGGCGTCCGGCGGACCATGTGGTGGTAGCACATCGGCGAGACGAGATCGACGAAGGGCGCCAGACGGACGAGGTCCTGGCCGGCCACGGACCGGACGGCGCCGCCGAGGTCGCCCTCCCGCCAGGGCACGGCGTGGAGGTTGACCTTGACGGACGGCCGGACCTCGCGGGCGGCCGCGGCCAGGCTCTCGACGGCCCGGGCGATGGTCCGGCATTTCCACTCCGTCCATTCGGCCGCGTGGGCCCGGAGGACCCAGGCGGCCTTGTCGGCCACGGCGGTCAGGGACGCCGGGATGGCCACTCCCATCTCCTTCTGGAAGCCCGCCAGGCAGACCGGGCAGAAGCAGGTCTGGGGCAGCGTGGCCGGGTCGCGGTCGGGAGCGACCTTCTCCCAGAACACGAAATAGCGGATGAAGTCGAGGCTGACGACCTCGGGCTCGCCGGCCGCGACGAGCTCTTTGAGACGCTCGACCTTGCGCCGCAGGTAGTCCTCGCGAGCGGGGCAGACGAACTCCACCCATTCGTCACGGGCCGGCAGCCCGGCCGAGGTGACGGCCGCCAGCTCCGGGTCGGCCTTGATCGCGTCCGGGTCCTGGAAGACCGGGAAGATGAGGAAGAGCTGGACGCCTTCGGCCCGGGCCGCGGCCCGGAAGGCGGCATTCCCGAGCAGGGCGTCGCTGACGAAGGCCGTGTTGACGCCGAGGTCCCGCCAGGCCCGGAAGAGGCCGTCGAAGGGCGGCTCGGCGGCGTAGATCTTGACCCCGACCACGGGGGCCGGGGCGGCCGGCGGGACGCCTCCCCGGCGGCAGCCGGCGGCAAAGGCCTGGCAGCCCAGGACGACGGCGGCCAGAATGGCGGCGCGGACGATGCGGAGGCGTGACGGACGGATGTGGCTCACGGGCCCTCCTCGGAGGCGATGATCAGCCCAGCTCGGGCAGGCAGAACGAGATCGAACGCGACTCGCCGCAGGAGACGCAGCGCAAGCCGGCCACGAGCTTTTCGCACTTCAGCCCTTTCTCGGTGCGGATATCGCTCGCCCAGCGGCCGCCGCAGGCGCCGCAAACGGCCGGCAGGACCAGCGTCACCGGGGCCTTGCGGCCGCGGCCGCCGGACTTAGGGACATCCAGCGTGCGGACCCGGAAGTCGAGGCCCTGGGCCTCCTTGAGCTCGGCCAGGAACGACCGGAAGAAGCGCAGGGTATCGGAAGACTTCTTGACGGCCAGGCGCCGGCCGGCGGCCGTGCGCATGTTGGCCGGGAGCACGGCGGCGTAGGTCATCTCCTTGCTCAAGGAGTCCATGGCCGCCGCCTCCAGGTTCCGGCCCCGCAGCGTGGACTTGATGAAGAAGTTGGCCACGCCGAGATAGCCGAACTTGGACAGGAAATCGGCGTCGTGGACGATGTCGGCCAGCCGGCTGCGGCTGGCGCCGGACTTGTAGAGCGAGCGCAGGGCCCTGACGACGTGGCCGATGTCGGCCATGCCCAGACCCGCGTCCTCGAGCAGGGCCCGGGCCAGGCGGGCCGCCTCCTCCTCTTCCGGCTTGTCGTCGGCGTGGTAGCGGCCGCCGGCGAACTTGCCGGCGTCGTGGAACAGGGCCACCAGCGCGGCCAGGTCGCGGTTCTCTTTTTCGGCCTTGGCCAGGGCGAAGGATTGGGCGGCCACCAGGACCGTGTGCTCCCAGAGAAAGCCCGGCTTGCCGTCCTTGGTCTTGGAGAACTTCTTCTCGGCCTCCTCGATCGTCCGGCGGACGCGTTCGACGAGGCCGGGCGACAGGGCGGTCAGCGAGCGGTAGAATTCCTGCTGCTTGAGGAGCATGGGACTTGGCGCCCGCTCATTATGTCCAGGCCGCCGAAACAAGTCAAGGCGGGCCGGGGTCGGGGCGCGTCTGTCCGGTCCGGCCGCGGAGGGGAATCGGGGATCATCTCCGTTCGCTGCGGCTATTCTTCACGCCGTCACGGACCGGAACCGACGTGTCCGTTTCCGGCCCGATGCCGGCTAAATTGCCGCTTGATGCTCACTTCGATGATTCCCCTCTTCCCCTACTTCCGCGGCCTCGCTCATAACTCCCCTCACCCTGCTTCGGACCGGTTGAATCGACCTGATGCTCACGGCAAGGAAACTCCTCGGTCCTTTTGTCCATGGCCTCGAGGCTCCGGTCCGATCCCCTCAGGGCCTCAGCCGGATTGAAAAGGCGGGACGGAGAACATATGATGGGCGGCATGAGCGGGCGCATCAGGTGCGGGGAAAAGGAGATGACGGCGGTCGTCCTGGCCGGCGGCCGCGGCCGGCGCATGAAGGCCGACAAGGCCGGGCTGGACGTCGGCGGCCGGACCCTGCTCGAACACGTGCTGGCCCAGGTCGCGCCGCTCGTCGACGAGGTCATCGTCGCCCTTTCGCCGGGCCGGGCGCTGCCGTTCCGGCGGCCGGCCAAAGCCGCCTTTCGCGTAATCGAGGACGAAGCCGGCGGGCTCGGCCCCGCGGCCGGCATCCTGGCCGGACTGAAAGCGGCCCGCAACGACGCCTGCCTGGTCGTCGCCTGCGACATCCCCGAGATCGACCTCGACCTGCTCGGCGAGCTGTCGCGGACGGCCTGCTGGTCCGAGATCACGGTCCCGGTCGGCCCGGCCGGGCTCTACGAGCCCTTGTTCGCCGTCTACCGGAAGTCCGTCATCCCGGCCCTCGAAGCCCTCCTGGCCGAAGGCGAGCGCAGCCTGCTCCCCCTCTTCGACCGCTGCCGCACGGCGGTCGTCCAATTCGAGGACCCGGGACGTGTTCGCAACCTGAACACCCGCGAGGATTACGAAGCGTACCTGCGAGAATCCCGAACGGAGCGGCCCAAGAAGCGTTAGCGGTCCGCGCCGCCCGGCCGGGGCGCCAGCCCGTAGAAGTGAAAGCGCCCGGCGGTCTCGCCGGCGATCACGCCCAGAAACGCCAGCATCAGGAACGGCCCGGGCCCCGGACCGTTCAGGATGTCGTTGCCCCCCGAGGCCAGGTCGATCGCGGCGAAGACCAGACCCGCGGCCAGGCCCGCGATCCTCGCCCGATGCCAAACACGGGGCGGCGGTTCGTCCGGCCGCAGCGAAGGCGCCGGGCGCACCCGCCGGGTCCCGGCGCGGGGCGTGGCGACGGCCGCCAGGACGATCTCCCCGGCGATCAGGGCCAGAGCGATCGGCAGGAGCGGCACGGACAGCGCCCCCGGCCCGGCCACGGTCCTGGCGGTCACTTCCGTTATCAAGGCGCCCACGACCAGCGTCGTCGACAGGAACGACAGCGGCGTATAGGCCCCGCGCCAGGCGGGAATGGCCGGCAGCATGTACAGCTTGGCCATGCTGAAGAGGAACAGCCCCCCGGCCAGGCCGGCCGCCGCGAGCAGACCCCATTGCAGCGCCCGGCCCGGGTTATGGAGCCCGCCCAGCCATCCGGCCACGGCCACGAGGGCCAGGAAAACGAGCTCGAACAGGATCTCGCGGCTCAACCAGGACGCGCCCAGGTTGGCCAGGGCGCGCCGGGCCCGGACCGGGTGGCGAAGGTGGAAGAAGGACAGGACGGCCGCCACGGCCGTGAGCAGGAAGACCAGGGCCAGGACGACAAGGCCTCCGAGGCGCCAGCCGTATCCCGGCACCCGGCCGCGAACGAGGAAAGGCAGGTGAAAGAGCCAGAACAGGCCGACCGCCGTCTGGCCCAGAATGGTGAAGGCGACGAGCGGCCACTCCTTGAGCATCGGGTCTTAGATCTCTTCCCAGTTGGCCACTTCGGCGCCCTTCTCCGCGGCCCGGGCGGCGTCGCGGTGGGGCTTGATGACGAGCGCCGGATCGGTCTGTCCGGGATCGGGCAGGGGGACGATCTGGCGGACGTCGCCGTATTTCCGGCGCAGCTCCGCCAGGTCGCCGAAGTCGAGGGCCCGCTGGGGGCAGGCGGCGACGCAAGCCGGCGTGCCGCCGGCCTCGACGGCGTCGTAACAGAAGTCGCACTTCGAGACGGTGTTGGTCCGGGCGTCGAAGCGCAGGGCGGTGTAGGGGCAGGCCCACTCGCAGTACCGGCAGCCGATGCAGGCCCCGGTGTCGACGAGGACGATCCCGTCGTCGCGCTTGTAGATGGCCTTGACCGGGCAGGCCAGGCCGCAGACCGGGTTCTGGCAATGGTTGCAGGCCATGGAGACGTTGTAGGCGATGACGGACGGCACCCAGACCTCGCCCGTCTTTTCCCAGCCGCCGCCGGCGATCTCGTAGACCCGGCGCCAAAGCACGCCGGGCGGCAGGTCGCGGCGGTCCTTGCAGGCCACCTGGCAGGCCTTGCAGCCGGTGCAGGCCGACGCGTCGAAGAAGAAGCCGTACTGGTTCACCATGTCAGACCGCCGGCGCCTTCTCGACCTGGACCATGATGGTGTGCTGGGCGTTGCCGAAGGCCAGCGGCGTCCAGCGCTCCGATGACAGGACATTGACCGAGCCGCGGCGGTCGACGCCGTCCGGGCCGGGCGTCCACCAGGCGCCTTGCGGCAGGGCCACGACGCCGGGCATGATCCGGGGCGTCACCCGGCACTTGACCAGGCAGGCGCCGCGGTCGTTCCAGACCTTGACCGTGTCGCCCGTCTTGATGGCCCGGGCCCCGGCGTCGACCGGGTTGAGGAACAGCCGCTGGGGGAAGGCCTCCTCCAGCCAATCGATCCCCTCCATGGTCGAGTGGACGCGCGAGAGGTAGTGGTGGCCGATGGCCGAGAGCGGGTACTTGGCCGCTTCCGGCCCGAAGGGGCTCTCCCACTCTTGGATGTACTTGGGCACGGCCGGGACCTCGTCGGGGCGGCCGAGGTCGTGGAGGGCCTTGGAGAAGATCTCGATCTTGCCCGACGGCGTCGGCAGCGGGTGGCCGGCCGGATCGCGGCGGAAGTCGACGAAGGCCACGGCCGGCCGGATCACCGGGACGGAGTAGACGCCGGCGTTGGAGCGCTCGAGCTCGTCGAGCGTCGGCAGCCCGGGGAAGCGGGTCCGGCGGTAGCGGTCGAGCGACCAGGCCACCCAGTCCCGCTCCGTCCGGCCCTCGGTGTAGGCCCGCTCGAGGCCCAGCCGGGCGGCGATCTCGGCGCAAATGCGATAATCGCTCTTGGCCTCGCCGGGCGGCTCGACGATCTTGGGCATGAGGAGGACCTCGTCGCCGTACTTCCAGCCGTCCTCGAGGCCCCAGGTCTCGAACTGGGTGCAGGCGGGCAGGACGAGGTCGGCGAAGCGGGCCGTCGGGGTCAGGAAATTGTCCTGAACGAGCAGGAACTCGACTTTCTTCTCGTCGGCCAGGATGCGGGCCGTGCGGTTGACGTTGCCGTGCTGGTTGACCAGGGCGTTGCAGGCCACGGCCCAGATGCACTTGATGTCCGAGGCCAGCTTGTCCGCGCCGCGGACGCCGTCGGCCGGCCCCATGGCCCGGCCCCGCAGGACGGCCTCGGTCCACAGGAAGCTCGGGATGAGCGCCTGGACGGGGTTGTCGCCGGTCGGAAAGACGATCCAGAACGGCCCGCCGTCGGGGGCCTGGAGGGCGATGCCGCCGGCCCAGCCGCCGGGGACGCCGACGTTCCCGGTCAGGGCCGGCAGGACGCAGCCGGCCCGGACGGCCTGCTCGCCGTAGGCCCGCCGCTGCATGCCGTAGCCCTGGTAGAGGACGCCGGGCTTGGTCGTGGCGTATTCGCGCGCCAGGCGGGCGATGGTGGCCCGGGGCACGCCGCAGATCTTTTCGGCCCAATCCGGCGTCTTGGGCACGCCGTCGCGGACGCCGAAGAGGTAGTCCTTGTAGCTTTCGGCCGTCTCCGCCCCGGCCGGCATCTGCGAGGCGTCGAAGCCGACGCAGTGGGTGCGGACGAACTCGGCGTCGTGCAGGTTCTCGGCCACGATGACGTGGGCCATGGCCGTCATCATGGCCGCGTCGGTGCCGGGCCGGATGGGCACCCACTCGTCGGCCAGGGCCACGGCGCTCAAGGTCATCCGCGGGTCGACGCAGACGACCCGGGCCCCCTTCTCGCGGGCCAAGCGGACGAAGTATTCGCTGTTCGTGCCGTCGCGCATCTCGGCCGGGTTCCAGCTCCACATCAGGATGTACTTGGAGTTCAGCCAGTCCTGGCGCTGGTTGCCGGTGACGGCCGTGCCGTAGACGGTGGGAGTGGCGGCCGAGATGGCCGCCCAGGAGTAGCTGTTGTAGTAGCCGAGCGAGCCGCCGAAGAGGTTCATCAGCCGCTGGGCGGTCTGGCGCCCGTTGATCTGGTTGTAGCTGCCCGTGCCGTAGGGGACGTAGAAGGCCTCGTTGCCGTAGGCCGCCTTGATGCGCCGGAACTCGGCCGCGATCCGGTCCAGGGCCTCGTCCCAGGACACGGGCGCGAATTTCCCTTCGCCCCGAGCCCCGATCCGCTTCAGCGGCTGGAGCAGGCGGTCGGGATGGTATTGGCGGCGGCGGTAGGCCCGGCCGCGGACACAGGCCCGCAGCTGCGGGTCGGCCGGGGTGTCGCCGGGGCGGTCGTCGGTCTCGATGCGGACGATGCGGCCGTCCCGGACGAAGACCTTGAGCAGGCAGCGGCCGCCGCAGTTGTGGGACGGGCAGCCGGTGCGGACCATGCGCTCCTCGCCGCCGGGGGCCGCCGGCTCGACGAGGGCATGGCGCGGGTCGCGGCGGCGGAAGCCGAAGAGGGTCTTCGACGAGGCCGCGGCCGACCCGACGGCGGCGCTCCAGCGCAGGAAGCCGCGGCGGCTCATGGCCGAGGTCTCCATCTTTCTTCCGAGGCGGCCGGAGGTCATGTCCGCCCCGCCAGGGAAAGAGGACGCTTCACTGTTTCACCGCGGACGCCGTCGTCATCCGGAAGGGCCGGCCAGGCCCCGATCCCGGCCATCTTGACCAGGACGGTCCCGGCCAGGGCCTCGAGCAGGATGGCCTGGATGGGTCGGCTCAAGGCGAGCAGGTCGCTGCCCGGGACGAGCAGATCCAGGAGCTTGAACGAGGCGGCGACGACGCCGGCCAGGAGGACCGCCCCGGCGCCGCGGGAACGGGCCGCCGCCCGGGCCATGACGGCCACGGCAACCGGGACCATCAGCAGGCCCGGCAACCCGGGCACGCGGGCCAGGTGCAGCAGGTGGCCGAGGGTCGCCTCGGCCAGCCCCCACACCGCGCCGTACCAGAGGGCCGGGCCGACAAGGCCGCTCCGCCAAGGCGATCGGGCGTTCATCCCGTTCATTGTACCAAGATGGCGGGTCCGGTCAAGGCGGCCGGCGCGCAGGCGGTCCGGACGATCCCCTGTGAGGCCGGCGTCATAGCGTTCGGCGTCCTCGACGGCGGGCGCCTGGTCTATGTCTACGAGGACGCCGAGGGGGAGCTCTCCCTCAAGTGCGTCCGTTACTGAGGAGCGCGCCGGCTCAGCCGATCTGGGTCGTCAGGAAGATCTGCAGGCCCATCTGGCCGATCTGGTCCTGGATCTCCTCGATCTCGTCGATGTGGCCGTCCTCGTCGTTGAGGATGGACTGCAGGATGTCCCGGGTGGCGTAGTCCTTGACCTCGCCGGCCAGGACGATGGCCTCGTTGTAGGACTTGATGGCCCCGGCCTCGGCCATGCGGTCGTTGACGTACATCTTCGGCACATCGGAGCCGATGCTGATCTTCTTCAGCTCGCTGACGACGGGCAGCCCTTCGAGGAAGAGGATGCGGCCGATGAGCTTCTCGGCGTGCTTCATCTCGACGATGGCCCGCTTCTCGATGGCCTTGTGGAGCTTCTCGTAACCCCAGGCGTCGCACATCTCGGAATGGACCATGTACTGGTTGATGGCCGTCAGCTCGTCGGCGAGCAGCGAGTTGAGCACCTTGATGAGTTTCGGGTCCCCTTTCATGATCTCCTCCTGTGAATTGCGGCGGAATCGTTACGGTTCTTTATTGTAACGACATCGCCCGGAGAAGGCAAGCCGGAACGGCGGCCCGGACCGGGCTTGGCCCGGGGCGGGCGCTTGGGTTAGAATACCGCCATCGTCCAAGGAGGGAACATATGAAACACCCGCTCCTGCTCATCGCCGTCCTGGCCGCGGCCCTCGTTCTGTCCGGCTGCGCCCCCGGCCGCAACGACGTCGAGAAGACGCCCAACGCCGACGGCAAGACGGCCGGCTTCCTGCTCGGCCTGTGGCACGGCTTCATCTCGCCGGTCAGCTTCGTCGTCTCGGTCTTCAGCAAGAATGTCCGCCTCTACGAGGTCCACAACAACGGCACCTGGTACAACTTCGGCTTCGTCCTCGGGGCCGGCCTGTTCTTGAGCGGCGGCATCCTGGGCCGGAAAAAGAAGAGGGGTTGAGGCGTCCGGAAACTCCCCTTTTCCGATAAAGTCCTCGGGTTGACAGCGGCCCAAATCGGGGAGTAGATTGAGGCCGCGTGGCCAAGCAAAAGCCCGGGGACAACGCCGATGCCAGGATCCGGGAGAGGTCTGGCCGCGCGGCATCCATTCCCATCATCTAAGGAGGGACCCCCCATGGACATCACCGCCAACCAGGTCCTCGACGCCAGCGGACTGGCCTGCCCCATGCCCATCATCAAGACGAAAAAGGCCGTCGACGCCATGAAGGTGGGCGAGATCCTCAAGCTCATCGCCACCGACCCGGGCTCGGTCTCCGATGTCGCCGCCTGGACCGGCAAGACGGGCCACGAGCTCCTCGGGCACGAAGAGGCCGAGGGCAAACACGTCTTCTACATCAAGAAGACGAAATAGGACGCGAAGGGAGCTCCCCATGGCCGAAGACACCGCCAAGCGCCTGGCCATCATCGCCAGCCACGGCACGCTCGATGCCGCCTACCCCCCTTTCATCCTGGCGACGGCCGCCGCCGCCATGGACATGGAGGTGGCCATCTTCTTCACCTTCTACGGCCTGCAGATCCTGAAAAAGGGCCGGATCGACAAGCTGAAGGTCCCCCCGATCGCCAATCCGGCCATGCCCGTCCCCATGCCCAATATCGTCGGCATGCTGCCGGGAATGACCGCGGCCGCCACGGCTATGATGAACGCCTGGATGAAGAAGGCGAAAGTGGCCAAGCTCAGCGAGCTCCTGGAGATGTCCAAGGAGCTGGGCGTCAAGCTCATCGCCTGCCAGATGACCATGGACGTCATGGGCATCCGGAAGGAGGACCTCATCGATGGGCTGGAGATCGGCGGCGCCGCCACCTTCCTCGAGTTCGCCAGCCACAACGCCATCGCGCTGACGTTCTGACCGCAAGGAGGTCGACATGGACGCAGACCGGATCGTGATCATGATGACCAGCGGGCCCGACACCCCGCGACGCTGTGCCACCCCGTTCTTCATGGCCACGCTGGCCGCGGCCATGGACTACGACGTGACCATGTTCTTCACCATCGACGGCACCCTGCTCCTCAAGAAGGGCATGGCCGCGACCGTTTTTCCCAAGGCCGGCGGCAAGTCCGTCGAATCCTATTTGAACGAGGCCCTGGAAGCCGGGGTCAAGATGACCGCCTGCTCAGCCTCCACGGAGCTCCACGGCCTGGTCCCCGAGGACCTGATCCCCGAGGTCAAGATGGTCGGCGGCGCCTCCTTCTGGCAGATGACGGAAGGCGCCAAGACCGTCGTTTCGTTCTGAATCCATCGAACGGAAGGAGGGAGCGACATGGCGAAGATCCGAGGCTGCGACCTGCCCGAGGACCTCTTCTATTTCGCCGACAAGCACGTCTGGGCCAAGCCCGTCGGCGAGGGCCTCCTCCGGGTCGGCATGAACACCGTGGCCGGCAAGCTCTCGGGCGGCAAGCTCAACGCCGTGACCGTCCGGGCCAAGAACATCGGCGCCGAGATCCCGGCCGGCAAGAGCGTGGCCACTGTCGAGAGCAGCAAGTACGTCGGGCCCGTCCCCGCCCCGGTCGCGGGCGTTCTCAAGCGGGCCAACGACAAGCTGGCCGCCGACCCGAACCTGGCCATCACCGATCCCTACGGCGAAGGCTGGATCGTCGAGCTGGCCCCGGCCAACTGGGAGGCCGACAAGGCCGGTCTGCTGACCGGGCCGGACGGCGTGGCCGCCTACAAGGCCAAGCTCGAAGCCGAGAACATTTCCTGCGAATAGCACGGCCTCGCCGCGCAAAGGGGGAACCATGACCCAGAAGACCGTCTACGACCATTGGCGGGCCAGCGGCCTGTCCCGGCGGGACTTCATGAAGTTCTGCGGCACCCTGGCCGGCCTGATGGGGCTCGAGGCCGCGCCGCCGCTCATGGCCTTCGGCGCCCCGCCCGGGCCCTCGCCGGCCGGCCTGGTGGCCGAGGCCCTGGCCTCCAAGCCGCTCCTGCCCGTGATCTGGCTGGAGCTCCAGGACTGCGCCGGATGCACCGAGGCCATCTCCCGGTCCCAGTCGCCCAGCCTGGTCAACCTGGTCCTGAACAGCATCGCCGTCAACTACCACGAGACCCTCATGGCCGCGGCCGGCTTCCAGGCCGAGTCGGCGATGACCGAAACCATGGCTAAATTCAAGGGGCAGTACCTCCTGGTCGTCGAGGGCAGCCCTTCGTCCGGCGCCGACGGCGCCTACTGCATGGTCGCCGGCCGCTCCAGCCTCGACATCCTGGGCGAGGCCGCGGCCGGGGCCGCGGCCGTCATCGCCACTGGGAACTGCGCCGCGTTCGGCGGCCTGCCCGCCGCCCGGCCCAATCCGACCGGGGCCTGCGGCGTGTCCGAGGTTGTCAAGGACAGGCCGGTCGTCAACATCCCCGGCTGCCCGGCCATCCCCGAGGTCACGACGGGGACGATCGCCCATTTCCTCGTTCTGGGCGCCCTGCCGAAGACCGACGCCCTGAAACGCCCCGTGACCTTCTACGGCCACACCATCCACGACCATTGCCTGCGCCGGCCCTTCTACGAGGCCGGCAAGTTCGCCGGGTCCTTCGACGGCCCGGGTGCGCGGGCCGGGGAATGCTTGTACAAGCTGGGCTGCAAGGGCCCGACAACCTACAACGCCTGCTCCTCCCTCAAGTGGATGCAGGGCCTGTCCTTCCCCGTGCAGTCCGGACACCCCTGCCTGGGGTGCTCGGAGCCCCGCTTCTGGGACGGCGGGGGGTTCTACCAGGGGCAATCCGCCCCGCTGTTGACCCCGACCGCCGCGGCCGCCGGCCTGGCGGCCGGGATCGGGGCCGCGGCCGGTGCGGCCCTGGCCGCCGCGAACGGGGCCAAGAAACGCCGGGCGGGGAAGGCGGTCGCCTCCCCGCGCCAGGGAAGCTCGGACTAGGAGGCCGCCATGGACTGGACCACGATCCTTCAGTTCGTCCGCGGGCCGCTCTTCAAGATCGCCCTGCTCGTTTTCGTCGGCGGGATGACCTATCGCCTGATCCGCATCCTGCTCCTGGGCTGGAGCCGCGACCGGGTCCCGAACCGGGGCCGCAAGGCCGTCGGTGTCGTCAAGTCGTATCTCAAGGGCCTGCTGGTCCTGCCCTTCATCCCCTGGGTCAAGCAGACGTTCACCCCGAACGCGCTGACCTACGTCGCCGGGGGCCTCTTCCATCTTTCGCTTCTCGCCGTGGTCGTCTTCGGGACGCCCCACATGCTCGTCTGGAAGAGCCTGCTGGGGTTCGGCTGGCCCACCCTGCCCTTCCCCCTGACGGACGGGCTGGCCGCCGTCGGGATCGTGGCCCTGATCGTCCTCATGATCAACCGCCTGACCCATCCCGTCCTGCGGCTGCTCACCAAGGGCCCGCTCTGGCTGAACTGGGTCTTCACCTTCCTGCCGTTCGTGACCGGCTACATGATGACGAACCACCTGGTGTTCCGCTACGAGGCCGCCTACAGCCTGCACATGATCACGGTGGACTTCCTGCTCATCTGGATCCCCTTCAGCCGCATCTCGCACTTCCTGTTCTACTTCTTCTCCCGGACGTTCCACGGGGCCCAGGCCGGCAAGCGGGCCGTCAATCCGTAAGGGGAGGCACGCCATGAACGCTCAATCGGCCATCGACACCTACGTCAAGGAGATCGGCGGCTGGGTGGCCAGCCAGCTCGAAGCGTGCACCCGCTGCGGGCTCTGCGCCTCGGCCTGCCACTTCTACCAGGTCACCGGGATCCCCGAGTACGCCCCGGTCTGGAAGGTCGAGCTGCTGCGGAAGGCCTACCAGCAGCGCTTCACGCCCGCCGGCCGGTTCAAGGCCGCGGTCGGGCTGGACAAGCCCATCACCGACCAGGCCCTCAAGGCTTGGAGCACCATCGTCTACGAGGCCTGCACGCTCTGCAACAAGTGCGCCCTGGTCTGCCCCATGGGCATCCAGCTCGGTCCTCTGATCCACGACGTCCGCGCCGGCCTGGCCGCGGCGGGGGTCGTGCCGGCCGACCTGGCCGCGGCGGCCGCCAAGCAGAAGGAGATCGGCAGCCCGCTCGGCGTCACCGACAAGGCCTGGGCCGAGCGCATCGAGTGGATCGGCGACGAATGGGAGGTCCAGGTCCCGGTCGACGTCGCGGGCGCCGACACCCTGGTCGTCTTCTCCTCCATCGAGACGATGAAGTTCCCGGAGAACATCGCCGCCGTGGCCAAGATCATGGCCAAGGCCGGCGAGACGTGGACGGTCAGCTCCAAGGGCCGGGAGGTCGTCAACTTCGGCTTTTTCGAGGGCGACGGGGCCCTGACCAAGCTCTTCCTGGCCCGCGTTTTCGACGCGGCCAAGGCGCTCGGCGTCAAGCGCATCATGATCAGCGAGTGCGGCCACGCCTACGACGCCTTCCGCTGGACGGCGGCCAACATCATGGAGGTGCCCCGGGGGATCGAGGTCACCCACGTCGTCCGCCTGATGTACGACTTCTGGAAGGCCGGCCGCATCCGCCTGAAAAAGGGCGCCTACGACGACGTCCCGATCACCTTTCACGATTCCTGCAAGATCCAGCGCCGCGGCGGCCACATCAAGGAGCCCCGCGAGCTCCTGGCCTGGCTGGCCCCCAAGGCCTTCACGGAGATGACGCCCAACAAGGAGCAGGCCCTTTGCTGCGGCGGCGGGGGCGGCGTCATCTCGATCCAGGAGGCCGACCCCCTGCGGTTCGCCGCCTTCGGCCAGAAGATCGACCAGATGAGGGCCAACGGGGCGAAGTCGGTCTGCATGGTCTGCAGCAACTGCCGCCTGCAGTTCGTCGAGGGCGCCGCCCATTTCAAGGCCGATATCCGCGTCCAGGGCCTGACCGACATGGTCGCCCAGGCCCTGGAATGAAAGGAGCGCTGACATGGCCTCATTCACGCTGACCCCGGTCGAGAAAGGCATCCTGCGCTGTCGGCATTCCGGCGCCTTCACGCCGGCGGACATCCAGTCCCTGGCCGGCTTCCTGCACGAGTATTCGGGCAAGCTCCTGATCGACCTGACGGGGGCCGTCGTTGCCGAGTGCTCCCGCCATATCAAGCATTTCCGGCCGATGATGCCGGTGGCGGCCGTCTTCGGGGCGCCGATCGATCCCGGGATCCTGGTCATCGACAAGAGCTACTACGCCAACGAGGTCCGCTTCTTCCCGACGGAAGAGGACGCCCTGGCCTGGCTCCGCAACCAATAGGAGGTCCCGCATGAGCCCGCGCATCGTCATCGACCCGATCACCCGCATCGAGGGGCATCTCCGCATCGAGGCCGGCCTGGACGCCTCGAACACGATCACCGAGGCCTACTCCTCGGGGACCATGGTCCGGGGCATCGAGAGGATCCTCGTCGGCCGCGACCCCCGGGACGCCTGGGCCTTCACCCAGCGGGCCTGCGGCGTCTGCACGACCGTCCACGCCCTGGCGTCGATCCGCGCCGTGGAGGACGCCTTGGGCATCAAGATCCCGAGGGCGGCCAACATCCTCCGGAACATGATCATCGCCCAGCAGTACATCCACGACCACGTCATGCACTTCTACGTCCTGCACGCCCTGGACTTCGTGGACGTGGTCAACGCCCTGAAGGCCGACCCGAAGAAGACCTCCGAGATCCAGCAATCGATCTCGGCCTGGCCGAACTCCTCGCCGGCCTATTTCGCCGGCGTCCAGAAGAAGGTCAACGGCATCGTCCAGAGCGGCCAGCTGTCCCTGTTCACCAACGGCTACTGGGGCCACCCGGCCTATAAGCTGCCGCCCGAGATCAACCTCCTGGCCGTGGCGCATTACCTGGAGTGCATCGACTGGCAATCCAAGGTCGTCAAGATCCACACCATCCTCGGCGGCAAGAACCCGCACCCGAACTTCCTCGTCGGCGGCGTGCCCATGCCCATCGACCTCGACAGCGACCAGGCCCTGAACGCCGAGCGCCTGTCGATCATCGCCGACTCCATCAAGACGCTCAACGAGTTCGTCGACCAAGTCTACCTGCCCGACCTTCTGGCGGTCGCCCCTTATTACCTCGAATACGCCTCCCTGGGCGAGGGCCTGGGGAACTTCCTGACCTGGGGCGAGTTCCCGACGGGGGACGCGGACGACGTCTCGAAGTACGTCGTCCCCCGGGCGGCCATTTTAGGACGGGACCTCAAGAACATCGTCGTCCCCGACCCGCGCGACGCCGCCAAGATGAAGGAGTTCATCACCCATTCCTGGTATAGCTACCGCCAGGGCGACGGCGCCGGGCTCTTCCCCTGGCAGGGGGAGACCGAGTTCAATTACACCGGGCCCAAGCCGCCCTACGAGCACCTCGACGTCGACGGCAAGTACTCCTGGCTCAAGGCCCCGCGCTGGAACGAGAAGCCCATGGAGGTCGGCCCCCTGGCCCGCGTGCTGGCCATGTACGCGACCGGGCACGAAGGGACCAGGGCCTTGACCGAGGCCGTGCTCAAGAAGCTCGACGCGCCCCTTGCGGCCGTCTTCTCGACGCTGGGGCGCACGGCCGCCCGGGCCATCGAGACCAAGGTCTTCGGCGACCTGCTGGCCTCGCTCTACGGCGATCTCATCGCCGAGATCAAGGCCGGCCGGACCGAGACGTTCAACGGCGAGCGGTGGGAGCCGCGGACCTGGCCGCATCACGCCGAGGGTTTCGGGTTCATGGAGGCCCCGCGGGGGGCCTTGGGGCACTGGATCGTCATCGAGGGCGGCAAGATCAAGAACTACCAGATGGTCGTGCCGACGACCTGGAACGGGTCGCCGCGCGACCACAAGGACCAGCCGGGGGCTTACGAGGCCTCCCTCGTCGGCACCACGTTGGCCGATCCGCAACAGCCCCTGGAGATCCTGCGGACCATTCATTCGTTCGATCCGTGCCTGGCCTGCGCCATCCACATGGTCGACGCGAACGGCCGCCCGCTCGGCGAGGTCGGCACGGGCTTCAACGTCGTCTGCAAGCCATGAGAAAGGGGGACGCGGCCGCGCCGGAGACCGGGGCGAGCAAGACGGGGCGGCGGGGACATGCCTGAAGCCGGGCGCCGGGTCGTCCTCGGACTGGGCAACACGCTGAACCGGGACGAGGGCTTGGGCGTCCACGCCCTCGAGCCGCTCCGGGCCGCGCTTGGGGACCGCGAAGGGATCGAGGTCCTGGACGGGGGCGTCCTCGGCCTGGATCTTCTCCCCCTCGTCGAATCCTGCAGCCATCTGCTCCTTCTCGACGCCGCCGATACGGGCGCGGCGCCGGGGACCGTGACGGCGCTAGCCAAGGACGAGATCCCGTTGTTCGCCCGCCTCAAGCTGTCCTTTCATCAAGTGGGCTTCCAGGAGGTGTTGGAGCTGGCCAGCGTTCGGGGCCGGCTCCCGGAGCGCCTGGCGCTCGTCGGGGCCCAGCCGGCCGATCTCTCGATCGGCTATGGATTGAGCGAGGAGGTCCAGGCGTCCCTTCCGGAGATCGTCGGCCGGGCCGTCGGCATCCTCGAGGCCTGGAGGCTGGTCTAACATGAAGGCGGTCCGTCTCCTCGAACTGGGCCCGGTCTCCGCGGTCCGCTCCCAGGCCTGTTACCACGCCGCGGCTTACGCCATGGAGGAGGACGCGCCCGACACGGTCATCCTCGTCAGCCCCTCGGAGCCCTACGTGTGCGTCGGGTACCACCAGGAGGTCGACCGGGAGGTCGACCGGGACTACTGCCGGGAGCGCGGCTGGCCCGTCCTTCGCCGCGAGGTCGGCGGCGGCGCGGTGTACCTCGACAGCAACCAGCTCTTCGTCCAGTGGGTCTTCCACCCGGCCTCGCTCCCGGGCCGGGTCGACGAGCGCTTCCGTCTCTACGTCGAACCGCTGGTGAGGGCCTATCGCGCCCTCGGCGTCGAGGCCGTCTACCGGCCCGTCAACGACGTCCATGTCCGGGGCCGCAAGATCTGCGGCACGGGCGCGGCCCGCATCGGCGGGGCGGAGGTGGTCGTCGGCAGCCTGATGTTCGATTTCAATCGGGCCGCCATGGCCCGCGTCCTCAAGCTCTCGTCCGAAAAGATGAGGGACAAGGTCTTCCAGGGCCTCCAGGACTACATGACGACCCTGACGGACGAGCTCGGCCGGGCCCCCGACCGGCGGGAGGTCGCCGGGCTCTACCTGAGGGAACTGGCCGCGGTCCTCGGGGCCGAACTCGTCCCCGGGGAATGGACGGCGGCCGAGGAGGCCCGGGCTCGGGATCTCGACCGGACGCTGGGGTCCGAAGAATGGCTCGGGCAGAAGGGCGGCGCCCGGCCGCCCGGCGTCAAGATCCACGAGGACGTCCAGGTCCGCGAAGCGGCCCGCAAGGCGCCGGGCGGGCTGGTCCGGGTCACGGTCCGGCTGCGCGCCGGGCGGATCGACGATCTTGCGGTCTCGGGGGACTTCACGATCTTCCCGGCCGCGGCGGTCGGCGACATCGAAGCCGCGCTAAGGGGGACGGCGCCCGACCGCGCCGCCGTCCGGGCCGTCGTCGAAGCCCGCTATCGCGATTTGAGCGTCCAATCGCCCGGACTCGAACCCGCGGATTGGGCCGAGACCGTCGCCCTCGCCGCCGCGGACGGCGCGGCGCCCGCGGGCTGATCGGCGGCCGGAAGACCTGCTGCGTGAACTTCAAAGCAGATTGTCCTAAGGTCTAAAAGCGGCCTGGCCCGGGCGGCCAGACGCGGTCGTCCTTGACAGAGGCCGGCGCGCCGTGTATCCTTATTTTGATAATGATTATCAATAAAAGGCGCGGCGGCCGGCGGCCGGGGACCACGGCCGGGCCGGGCCCTCTGCGCGGCTGCTGCGCCCGCTGGACCGTGCCGCGGCAGGCCGTGCTGGACTTCTTGAGCCGGACGCCCGGGCACTGGAGCGCCAAGGACGTCCATCGCGCTCTCCGCGGGGCCTGCCCCGGCATCGGGCTGATGACGGTCTACCGGACCCTGGACCTCCTCGAGCGCACCGGGGTCGTCCACAAGATCGCCGTGGCCGGGGGGCAGGCTCATTACGAGCTCCGGCCGGGCGACAAGATGGGCCATCACCATCATCTCGTCTGCACGTCCTGCGGCCGCATCGTCGATTACAACGATTTCGTGCGCGAAGAGCTCGAGCTCGTCCGCAAGACCGAGCGGTCGCTGGCCCGGCGGCACGGCTTCCGGATCCAGGACCACAACATCGAGTTCCTCGGCCTATGCAAGGGATGCCAGGAACGGGGCGTCCCGGCCCGGCCCGACGGGGCCGGGCGCGGGAAGCGGATGACGGCGAAGCGAACGCGCCGGGGCGCGGGAGAAACGGCCCCGGCCGGATCGATAAAAACCCAAAACAACAAAAGGAGAACATGACCATGGACCCCACGACCCGACTCCCGCTCATCGGCGAGAAGGCCCCTGCCTTCAAGGCCGAGACGACCCAGGGACCGATCACCTTCCCCGACGATTTCAAGGGGCACTGGGTGATCTTTTTCTCGCACCCGGCCGATTTCACGCCGGTCTGCACGACCGAGTTCATGACCTTCGCGGCCATGCAGCCCGAGTTCGAGAAGCTCAACGCCAAGCTCCTCGGGCTGTCCATCGACAGCACCTTCAGCCACATCGCCTGGCTGCGGACGATCAAGGACAAGATCGAGTTCCAGGGGATGAAGGGCATCGAGGTGAACTTTCCGGTCATCAGCGATCTGACGATGGACGTCTCCAAGGCCTTCGGCATGCTGCAGCCGGCGGCCAGCACGACCCAGGCCGTCCGGGCCGTTTTCCTCATCGACCCGGATGGCGTCGTCCGGGCCATCCTGTATTATCCCCTCAGCAACGGCCGCAACATGGAGGAGATCAAGCGGCTCCTGGTGGCCATGCAGACCTCCGACGCGCACAAGGTCGCCACGCCGGCCAACTGGCGGCCCGGCGACGAGGTCATCGTGCCGCCGCCGGGGTCCTGCGGCGCGGCCAAGCAGAGGGTCGAGCAGCCGGGGCCGGACGTCCGGTGCCTGGACTGGTTCCTGTGCCTGAAGAAGCTCCCGAAATAGCGATGCCGCGGGGCGGCCCCGGCCGGGGCCGCCCCGTCCTGGATACGGACAGAAAAGGAGAAGCCATGAGGATCTGCGTTCCCACCGCGAGCGCCGAGGGCGCCCGGGCGACGGCGTTCGGGCATTTCGGCAGCGCGCCCCACTTCACCATCTGCGACACGGCGACGAAGGCCATCGAGGTCGTCGCCAACGCCGGCCAGCACCACGCCCACGGCATGTGCCACCCGCTGGCCATGCTCGAGGGCCGCCGGATCGACGCCGTCGTCTGCGCCGGGATCGGCGCCCGGGCTTTACAGCGGCTCAACGACGGCGGTATAAAGGTCTACCGGACCGTCCCCGGGACGGTCGAGGAGATCGTCGGGAAGATCGAGGCCGGCGAGCTCGAGGAGATGACCCTCGAGAACACCTGCGCCGGCCACGGCTGCCATTGACCTGGAACGCGCGGGACCGGACGTCCCGCGAAGGAGGAGCCATGACCAAGCTCGGCATCATCATCTGCGGACGCTATCAGGGGTGCGGCGGCGGCAAGTGCTTCCGGGCGCTCCGGGAGCGGGCCGGCGCCTTCGCCGTCTACCCGAAGGAAGAACCGGTCGAGATCGTGGGCTATTCGAACTGCGGCGGCTGCCCGGGCGGGAACATCGAATATGTCCCGGAGGAGATGATCAAGAACGGGGCCCAGGCGATCCACCTGGCCACGGGGTTCGTCGTCGGCTACCCGCCCTGCCCCAGGATCCGGGAGTTCAAGGCCTTCATCGAGTCCCGCTACGGCGTCCCGGTCGTCGTCGGCACGCACCCCATCCCCCTGAAGTACATGAAGGTTCACGAACAGCTGAGCTTCTGGAAGGACATGGGGATGGACGAGATCGCCGGCCCGCTGATGAAAGAGGACCCCAAGGTCATGGAGGCCTACAATTAAGCCCCGGCGGGAGGGCGGAGCGGCCCACGGGAGAAGCCGGAGCCCCTTCACCGACGTCATCCACGCCGGCCAGGCGCCGGACCCGGCCACGGGGGCGGTCTCCGTTCCCATCTACCAGTCCTCGACGTTCGTCTTCGCCGACGCCGAGCAGGGGGCCGCGCGCTTCGCCGGCCGGGAGGACGGCTACATCTACACCCGGCTCGGCAACCCGACCACCAAGGCCCTGGAAGACGCCGTGGCCATCCTGGAGAACGGGCACGGCGCCTTGGGAACGGCGTCGGGCATGGCCGCCGTGACCACGGTGTTCACGGCCGTGCTGGAGAAGGACGCCCACATGATCGGGACGGCGGCCGTCTACGGCGCGTCGCGGACGGTGGTCGAAAGCGAGTTCGCGCGCTTCGGCGTCGCCGCGGACTTCGTCGACACCGCGGACCTCGAGGCCGTCAGGGCCCGCCTGACGCCGCGGACCAAGCTGCTCTACGTCGAGACGCCGGCCAATCCGACCC
>JAEAME010000805.1_pt1 | contig 27457 bp, 19 predicted proteins | sample 8958731 | NCBI WGS metagenome assembly JAEAME01 (sample SAMN16933194, study PRJNA681113) | bioreactor sludge metagenome | isolation source: anerobic bioreactor sludge (Control) | place: India:Bengaluru | collected 2018-10-24 | reverse complement strand
AATTATTGCCACAAGATGGTCAGATGATGACTTGATTATTTTAAGAGTATTGAGGCTTTTTTCATTCAGCGCTTCATGCAGAAGCTGCTCCGTAAATCCCGATATTGCAGTTACAGGGGTCCTGATCTCATGACTCATATTAGCCATGAACATTTCTTTCATTCTCACAAGCTTCTCTGCCTCATCCCTTGATTTTGAGAGCGCTATCTGGTAAGCATTCGATTTTCTTACATACCTCACTATTATGAAGACAACAGCTATTGCAAGGAGAGTTCCGCAAATTGTGAACATCGCCAGCCATCTGTAGGTCCTTGCAGCAAGAACATTTGCATTGGAGGCTTTGCCTTCAAGGCTCACCGACACTTCTTTTTCCATCTTAGAGATAAGATCGTAAAACCGGTCTTGTATCTCACTGCTTGTAACAGCCAGTCTTCTTTCTCTTGCCAGGAGCTTTTCCTTTATCTCCTGATCCTGCTGTTCGATCCTGCTTATATTATCAATCAGTTCCTGCTCATTAAGCTCTATCCTTCTGTCCCTGCCGAATACCCTTCTCAGAATGCCCGTCTTCTGTTGCTGATTATTGACAGCGACACTGTCGATAAGCTCTGAAAGCTCCTCCAGGTTCTCCATCACCTGCTGGTTTGGATTAAGAGACAACATCTGGTTCCAGATCACAATGTTTCGTTCAATAAGAATGCTTATTGTATCAACCTGCAGAAGCATTATTGTATCTTCAAGGCATTCTGACCTGAACCTTTCAATCTTTTCATCAATCTCAGAAACTATCGAATAGTATGGTTTCAGGACCTTGGGATCATTTGTCAGTGTAAATAACCTTATGCTGTTTTCAGCTTTTCCAAGCTCCATCGAGATCTCCCGTATTGATAAGAGTCTCTGATCGGGTTTTGTGTCAATACTTATTGAAGACACTACTGAGGAGAGATTAAGATATGACAGATAGCCCGTTGCCGACAGCACTAATACTGCCAGGAACATTAAAAACCCTATTTTGACCTGTAGCGGGATCTTACTCATTGCCGGATCAAAAGCCTATGGATCCTCAAAGCTATGAAAATTTATTATCAATGAACTGCTCAAGATACAGACAACACAGAGCAGGCGCATGCTGATCCTTCAGGATAAAGAAATCGCTGTGGCTGCTATCGTTTCCGGCTGCTTCAACCGATTGTGAAAGAAGTATTATGAATGAATCAGAACAGGCTTTCCTTATGAGCTTCGCAATATGCCCTCCGTTAATACCGTCACCCGTATAGTAGTCAATAAATGCAATTATGCCAACCCTGTTAAATTCACCTGATCTTATCTCTGATATGCCTTTACCCGGATCAGTATAGGATAAGATGTTTATTGAACATCTGTATCTCTCTTCAATCCGGGAGCATGCATTAATCAAAGACCTGGTGATCAGGCTATTATAATACTCATTATCCTCCACAACAAGGACTGTGAATGATTTTACCATAGCAGGCAGAATTGGATGGGAAATTGTAATCCAACATTATGCCAATTGTTAATCCGATTCAGGGGTAAATTGTATTTGCCTGATTTATAATGTTCTGTTTCATCAGCAGATCAATATAAGCAGGAAAAAACTGGATTTTGGTTTCTCAAATTGAGAAATAAATAATATGAGTATCAGGAAGCATTAATACTGTTTATAAAATCGCTTGAAAATCAATTTACCTACCCCTACCACTAGGGGAGTAAATTGATTTTCTTCGCTCCCCGGGGCCGGGGTAGACGAAGAAAATCAATGAAATATTGTGTATGATTCCTGATGCTCATAAATAATACTGTGTTCATTAAGACAATGAACCTGCAGAAAATGCCTTAGAATTAACTTATTTTCACTAAATTAATCGGAAACTTACAATCCGAATGGCATATTTTTTGAAATCACTGTTATGAAAGATCAGTCGAAAATAATGCAGGTATTTAACTGGTTTACTGAAAGAGACATTAAAATTTACAGACAATGGATACGAATTCAGGATATTCAGCCCGATCAGCCAGGAGGGTAATGTTTGTAACAATCATTTCCCTTGCAGGCTTATCTTTAAATTTCACCGCATCTGCACAATACTTTGGGAGGAACAAACCAGGGTACAAATCATTCAAATATGATATTTTACAGACTCCTAATTTCGAAATATATCATTATCTGAAGAATGATTCATTACTTGATGTTCTTTCGCAATTGTCGGAAAAATGGTACCTGATGCACCAGAGAGTCTTTAAGGATACTTTCAGCATAAGGAATCCTCTCATTTTCTATAATAATCATGCCGATTTTCAGCAGACAAATACAATAAGCAGCATGATCGGTACAGGGACCGGAGGCGTTACTGAATCGATGAAGAATCGCGTTATAATGCCGGTTGCGTCATCGCTTGCGCAGACTGATCATACTCTAGGGCACGAAATGGTCCATGCGTTTCAGTATAATTTATTCCTCAAAAGCGATACATCAGAGAAACTGTCTTTAAATAACATACCGCTGTGGATGATAGAAGGCATGGCTGAATACCTTTCAATCGGAAGCTATGATCCCAATACGGCAATGTGGATGAGGGATGCTGTTATAAATAATGATGTGCCTACAATAAAAAAAATGACTACCGATTCCAAATATTTTCCTTACAGATATGGCCAGGCTTTCTGGTCACTGGTTGGTAAAACATGGGGAGATACTGTCATTATACCGTTTCTCAGGAAAACTGCAAAATATGGATTTTCAAAGGCAGCAGATAGTGTCCTTGGATTTAAGGAAAATGCCTTTTCTGACCTGTGGAAGAGCTCACTTGAGGTACATTTCAGGCAATTCATCAATGGCAAGTCAGATACTCTTGCAGGGAAACTGATAATTTCGGAGAAGAACGCCGGTACAACAAACATTTCACCTTCACTGAGCCCTGATGGAAAGCATCTTGCATTCTTTTCTGAAAAGAATATTTTCACTCTCGATCTTTTCCTGGCAGAAGCTGCAACAGGGAAAATTATAAAACGGCTATCAAGCACTGTCAGAAATAATGAAATCGATGATTTTAATTTCATAGAATCGGCGGGAACCTGGTCGCCTGATTCAAAGAGATTCGCTTTTGTGGTCTTCAGCAAGGGCAGGAACAAACTCGCAATTGTTGATGTAGCAAAGGCCAGGATAACAAAAGAGATCTCCATAAGCGGGGTCCCTTCATTTTCAAATCCTGCATGGTCTCCCGACGGCGAAAAAATTGTTGTCACCGGCCTTGTTGACGGGATAAACGACCTCTACATGTATTACCTTGAGTCGGGCAGCGTTGAAAAGTTAACAGACGATTTCACATCAAATCTTCACCCTTCATGGTCATCGGATGGTAATTACATAGTGTTTTCACAGGAAAAGATAAATGAAGGGCTGAGCCGGAGAAAATACAGTTTCAATCTTGCATTGCTCGATCTTAAAAACAAAGAGACAAAAGAGCTTGATGTATTTCCCCTGTCGTATAACATGAACCCATTCTTCTCAGCTGATGACAGGAACATATATTTCCTTTCTGATGCCGATGGATTCAGGAATCTTTACAAATACGATCTCACAACAGGGAAGGCTTACAGGCTAACTGAGTTTATGACAGGCATCAGCGGTGTAACTGCCTTCTCCCCCGCTATTAGTGTATCAGGGAATGAAGATCTTATAGCTTATACATATTATATTAAAAGTAATTACCAGATACACATTGCCGGGGCGGATCAGTTTGTTGCCAGGGAGATAGACCGGCATTTCATCGATTATGACCCGGGGACTCTGCCTCCTCTTAAAAGCGTCTCCTTTAATATAGTCGATACGACTCTTCAGAAAAGACATGAACTGGCAAGGCTGCCAAAAGATTCTGTCAAAATAATACCTTTCAGGTCAAAATTCAAGCTTGACTATATCTCAAATAATGCAAATTTCGGTGTATCGACAGGCCTTTATGGCAACAAACAGGGAGGAAGCATTAATATGATATTCAGCGACATGGTTGGCAACAACCAGCTGTTTTCTGCATTATCACTGAACGGACAGATATATGATTTCAGCGGGCAGGTTTCCTACATTAACCAGAAAGGCAAGATCAAATGGGGAGCTGCAATCGGACATGTACCATATCTCTCCGGGAACATGATGCTCGCCTCGGATACAATAAGCGTAAGAGATCCTGACGATCCTGATGAGTACATAGATCTTCCTGTTAATAATCTTATTGTTGATTATTTCAGGCTTTTTGAAGATAACATCTCCGTTTTTGCTTCTTATCCCTTATCCCAGACTAAAAGATTTGAAGCGGGCCTTTCAGCATCGTGGTATTATTACCGCATCGACAGGTTCAATAACTTCTACAGCCTCGACGGATTTAATATTGGCTATTCTAAAGAAAAACTTCCGGCACCTTCAGGCGATAATTACCAGCAGATATCCCTGGCCTATGTTGAAGACAATTCCTATTTCGGCCTTACTTCGCCGATGCGCGGACACCGGGCAAGATTGCAGGCTGATAAGTATTTTGGTTCAGCCAATGTATTAACCGCTCTTCTTGATTACAGGCAATACTTTTACATGAGACCCGTAAGCCTTGCTTTCCGCTTCTATAACTATGGCATGTACGGAAAGGACTCTGAAGGAGGCATTTTACCTGATCTTTATATCGGATATCCCTGGCTGATAAGAGGTTATGATAATATTACAGGAGATGACAGCTATGATCTTGCAGGTAATACCTTCGATGTATCATGGTTAAGCGGATCAAGGATATTTGTAGCCAATGCTGAATTAAGGGTACCGCTAACCGGACCGGAAAGGTATGCCCTTATAAAATCAAAATGGTTCCTGACAGAAGCCAGCCTTTTCTTTGATTCGGGACTGGCCTGGAATAAAGACAGTAAGGTAATACCCGACTTTAATCCTGTATCTACAATGAATTACAGGGAAAGATATCCTGTATTCAGTACCGGTGTTTCTTTAAGAGTTAACCTGCTTGGATATCTCGTAATAGAACCTTACTATGCTTTCCCTTTACAAAATGGAGGTTTTAAGAATGGATCCTTCGGCATAAACTTCACGCCGGGCTGGTAGGATAATTTAAAGGTCCCGGATTAAAAAGTATTCTTTGCCTGATTAGTCTTCCTTAGCAGTTGATTATTTAATTTTTTTTAAAATAAAACTTACGGTTATCCGTCTCTTGCATAAAGACAGGAAAGATGAGTCCAAAGGATCTGGAAAAGATCACATCGGCATATGAACGGGAGCACAATGTTCTGCTTGGCTACATAAGAAAGAGGATCCCGCGGGATATTGATGCTGAGGACATTATACAGGATGTCTTTTACCAGCTTACTGTGGGCTTTAACGACATCAGACGGGTTGAAAGTCTTACTTCATGGCTGTACCGTGTAGCTGATAACCGGATAACTGATCATTTTCGAAAAAAGAAACCGGTTACCTTCAGTTATAAAGATTCATTCTCAGAGAGTGAAGAAGGGCCCCTGACACTTGAAGAGATTCTGCCGCAAACCGGATCAGCACCTGACGATGAAGAACTTAAAGAAATGATGTGGGACATTATTGAATCAACTCTCGATTCCCTTCCCGAAGAGCAAAGAAGTGTATTTGTTGATAATGAATTTGAGGAAATGAGCTTTAAAGAGATCTCTGAAAGAACCGGTATCGGCATCAACACTCTTATATCAAGAAAACGGTATGCTGTCCTTGCCCTGAGGAAGAATCTTGAAAATTTGTATAAACTTTTTAAAAATAATTAGCATGAAAGCAAAGAATGTTTTTAAGTATATCGGAATAGGAATTCTTGGCACCGCCTTCGTTTTCCTTGTGATATTTGGTGTCCAGGCGCTCTGGAACTGGCTGATACCGGACCTGTTCAGCGGACCTGAACTGAGTTACTGGCAGACTGCCGGATTATTCCTGCTCTCGAAGATCCTCCTGACAGGAGTGGCACCCGGGCAGCACAGTGATCACAGGAAATCAACCTGGAAGAAAAAATTCAAAGAAAAATGGGATCATTCTGTTAAGGACAATCCGGATATTGTTTCCTGAACAAGGTCATAAATTGTTGGAAAACCTGAAATCAGAGGACCATTCCTGTAAATATTTTTCAGATCTATGCCTGGAAAACATTATCTTTAAGAAATCATGCCTTTCTAAATCCAATCGTGACAGATGGAACTGGCTATTCTTAAAGATATTGTTTTAATATTTGCTCTCTCGACATTCGTAAATCTTGTTTTCACAAGAATAAGGATCCCGACTATTGTCGGCTACCTTCTAACCGGTATAATTGCCGGACCTCATCTCCTTTCGCTGATTGAAGCAAGGCATGAAGTCGAACTGATGGCTGAAGTCGGAGTTGTTCTGCTTCTTTTCACAATTGGTCTGGAGTTCTCGCTGACCCATTTGCTAAGAATACGCAGGGTTGTGTTCATTGGAGGACTTATTCAGGTTTTACTGACTGCCTCAGCTTTTATTTTAATCGCTCATGCGATTGGAATGGAATGGAGAGGCTCATTTTTTATAGGATTCCTTGCTGCTCTGAGCAGTTCCGCCCTTGTGCTCAGGATGCTCCAGGAACGGTCAGAACTAACCTCAAATTATGGCAGGACTGTCGTGGGGATACTTATTTTCCAGGATCTTCTTCTTGCTCCCCTGCTGCTTTTTGGTGATCTCCTGGCTGGAACAGGTATTGATGTGCCACAGGAAATATTAATTCTTACAGGTAAAGTTATATTCATTCTCTTGCTTGTTTACGCCGGAAACCGATGGCTCATTCCCTGGTTATTGAACCTGATCGCCCAGGCAAAAAACCAGGAGTTGTTCATGATGAGCATCTTCCTGATATGCTTTGCTGTTGCATTGCTTACTTCAAAACTTGGCATGTCACTTGCATTCGGAGCTTTCCTTGCCGGATTAATGATCTCCGAATCGGAATACAGTCATAATGTCTTCGGCAACTTCCTTCCTATTAAGGATGTATTTGCCAGCTTCTTCTTTGTATCAATAGGAATGCTGCTTGACATGTCTTTTGTTGTTGAGAATTTTAAACTTGTTATTGCAAGTGTTTTGCTCGTTATTATAATAAAAAGCATAATTGGAGGAGGTGCCGGGTTTCTTCTCGGCCATACTCTCCAGGGGACCATTCTGGTAGGATTCGCGTTAAGCCAGGTAGGGGAATTCTCGTTTATTCTGGCCAGGATCGGGTTTGAACATGCGATCCTGTCTGATTTCTATTATCATCTCTTCCTTGCTGTTGCGGTTATTACAATTGCGCTCACCCCGCTCCTGTTTTACCTTTCATCACCTGCAAACAGGTTGCTTTCAAGATTAAATCTGCCGGAATTCCTTGTAAAAGGCCTTTTCCCCTCAAGGAGACAGAGATCCCGGGAATGAGCAGCCATCTTGTAATAATCGGGAAAGATGCAAGTGCACTGAAGCTGTCACTTATGGCGAAATTCGAAAATCTTAAGCATGTGTCAATCATTTTTGACCCTGCAATAGCCCGTGAAAAAATAAATAACAACGAGCTTGTTATTTATGGCGATGCAGTAAATGAACCCGTTTTGAGGAAAGCTCATGTCGACACTGCTGATATAGTGGCTATTTCTATCGGAAGCATAGTTCCCTGCATGGCAATAATAGAAAAGGTCAGGCAGCTAAATAAAAATGCATACATACTTGTAAGATCTCCGCTGATTAAAAATGTGGAACAACTTTACAAGGTTGGCGCAGATCAGGTTCTTCCTGAAAAACTTGAAATTGCAATCGATCTGATGAACAGGATCCTCATAAAAAGGTTAGTGCCGCAGAAAGAGGTCAACAGGATAATAACACGTATCAGGAATAAAAACCTGGGTGTATTCACCGAAAGAGATGTGGTTAACAAACCTTCTATCCTTGACGAATTTTCAAATATAAATATAGTGGCAGTCAATGTTGATAAGGGTTCCTATGCCGAGGGCAGGTCAGTCATAGAAATCGAGCTCAGAAAAAAAACAGGGGTTACTTTGTTAGCTGTCAGAAGGGGGGACTCTATAATTGAGCATCCGGTACCTGAAACAAAATTACAGGTAAACGATATTGCCTACCTTCTGGGGGATCCGGAGCAGATCAACCGGGCATCCGAATTACTGCAGCAAGGTTATAATCTTTAGAATCTGTAAATAGGAATTTGTTTATTTTCACCGGGTTTTGAATATAGAAAACTTAAATTATTAAAAATAAAAGAGGGCTTCCCGGCAGAAAACCCTCTTCCCTTTTCCTTCTGATTTCAGGATGCTTATCTCCTCCCGGCGCCTGAACCTCTTTGCATCCTTGCAGCATTTCCTTGCGGAATAGCCGGGCGAGCTGCCCCGTTACGGGCTGCGTCCTTATCCTGTTCCCGGTATTGAGTGCGTCGCTGTGCAGCCTCCTGCATCTTATTTTGTTTCTGCTGTTGTTTAAGAGCCTTTCTTTCAGCATTCCTTGCCTGCTTCTGGGCTCTTGTAATTTGTCCCTGGTTATTATACTGATCCTGGGTCCGGACACCTGACTGTGCACGGGTCTGGTCCTGCTGAGGAGCCTGAGCTATAACGGCAGCACTTATAAGAAGCCCTGCTATAACAAATACTATTTGCTTTTTCATTGTTTCCTGTTTTTATTAATTAACATAAATTCTATGGCCAAATTATAGCTGCTAAAATGAATATCAGATGAATTCTTAACAAAAACAACAGAAAAATTTTATATGGAATTTAAAAATTACTACAACATATAATAATTTGGCTTAGTACATTATCTGTTTATGAGTCTCAACAATGATTTTTAATTATTTTTGTTTGGCAACGATTTAATTAAAGATTTTAGAGTGGAGCACCTTCCAGGATTAATAAAAGATCTGGCCCTGATCTTAATTACCGGAGCTGTAACAACGATCCTTTTCCGGAAAATTAAGCAGCCTCTGGTTCTTGGCTATATTATTGCCGGCCTGCTTGTCGGGCCTCATATACCTTTTACTCCTTCTGTAACTGATGAGGCGAATGTCAAAACCCTGGCCGAGATAGGCGTCATCTTTCTGTTGTTCAGCCTGGGTCTTGAATTCAGTTTCAGAAAACTTAAGCGGGTAGGTGGAGCTTCCACAATTACAGCATTCGTGGAAATTGTTGTGATAACCCTTGCCGGTTATCTTCTTGGAACCTCGATGGGGTGGTCATTGATGGACAGCATATTCCTCGGAGGCATGCTAGCCAGCTCTTCAACGACTATAATAAGCAAGGCTTTCGACGAATTGAAAATAAAGACTGAACAATTTGCCCGGGTTGTGGTGGGAGTCCTGATAGTGGAGGATCTTGTTGTGATAATGCTGATGGTCCTTCTTTCAACTGTTGCAGTTACAAAAGAGATACAGGGAATTGATGTACTGTTCAGTATACTTAAACTGATGCTGTTTCTTGTGCTCTGGTTCATTGCCGGGATCTTCCTTATACCCACATTGCTGAGAAAAGCAAAAAAAATGCTGAACGATGAGACCCTTCTGATACTCTCCATAGGACTATGCCTTGGTATGGTTGTCCTGGCTACAAAAATCGGGTTTTCAGCAGAACTTGGGGCTTTTATTATGGGATCGATCCTTGCCGAAACAACATCTGCGGAAAAAATTGAACACCTTATCAGACCTGTTAAAGACCTGTTCGGGGCAGTATTTTTTGTCTCGGTTGGCATGATGATTGATCCGGCAGTCATGCTTGAATACCGCTGGCCAATACTCTGGGTGACACTTCTCGTCCTGTTCGGGAAATTCATAAGCACCTCTGCCGGAGCATTAATGTCGGGGCAGCCATTGAAACAATCACTCCAGGTAGGAATGAGCATGGCCCAGGTAGGGGAATTCGCTTTCATCGTGGCATCCCTTGGATTGTCACTTGGCGTAACAAGCAATTTTCTCTTTCCGGTGGCAGTAGGAGTCTCTGCAATAACAACATTCACAACACCTTATATGATAAGGTATGCACCTTCTGTCAATAATTTCATTGTCAGGATAATACCAGGAACCTGGACTTCAGCCCTTAATAATTTTTCTTCCGGCTCACAGGATATCCGCGCCAAAAGTTCATGGCAGAAGATCATGAATGCGTATCTCAGGAACGTGATAACAAACAGCATTTTAGTAATAGCCATTTTCACTGTTGTCCTTGAACTGATTTTCCCCGTCCTTGAGGAATATATCACTAATCCTTTCATATGTAATCTTGTGCTGCTGCTTATTGCTCTCGTTGCTGCTGCTCCATTCCTCTGGGCTTTAATGGCAAAACGTTTTACCCATGTCCCTTACCGGGAATTATGGGTTGACAGGAAACAATATATCGGCCCTTTGTCCCTGCTAGAGATATCAAGGGTAATAATAGGCATTCTGATAATCGGTTATCTGCTTGACAGGCTCTTTTCACCATCTATTGCAATAATTGTTGGCTTTTCTGCAATTCTGGTTGTTATAATATTCTTTTCTGACAGGATAAACAAACTTTATCACCGTCTTGAAAAAAGATTTATAAGCAACCTGACAGCAAGAGACAGTATTGACACTGACAATAAAGATGCAACAAATGGACTGCCCGGGCTGCTAAAACTGCATCCCCAGCTTTCAGTATGGGATGCCCATATTGCAGATATGGAAGTAAACCAGAATGCCGCCTATATAGGGAAGACCCTGAAGGAACTGGAATGGAGGGAAAAATACGGTATCAATGTAGCCTGCATTAAAAGAGGAGAACGGTTGATTTTTGCTCCTGACAAAAACGCAAGGCTTCTTGCCTATGACCATCTTGGTATTATCGGCACTGATGATCAATTGCAGACTTTTAAACCGGTCTTTGAGGCGTCTGAGAGCTTTGACCCTGCCGAGCTTAATATGGAAGACTTTATTGTACATAGAATAATGGTTGATGAGAATAATAAACTAAAAGGACTTTCAATACGTGATTCTAAAATAAGGGAACATACAAATGGCCTCGTTATCGGTATTGAAAGGGATGAAAACAGGATCCTTAATCCCGATTCTGAAACTGTTTTTGAATGGGGCGACATTGTTCTCATCGCAGGTGAAAGAGGCAGGATACAATCACTCAATTATCAAAAAAGATCTGATTCATAAGGATTTATAATTACTAACTTCAAGTATAATAACATGAATTACAGGAAATTAGGAAAAACTGGCTTTAAAGTTTCTGAGATCTCCCTCGGGACCTGGCAGGTCGGAGGTAAATGGGGTTCCGAATTCAATGATTACAATGCTGAAAGGATCCTGAATTCCGCCATCGATAAGGGCATTAATTTCATTGACACGGCCGATGTTTACAGCAACGGCTTAAGCGAGACTGCTGTCGGAAGGGTCGTCCGTTCCCGTTCGGAACGGATATATGTGGCATCTAAATGCGGCCGTCAGATCAGTCCCCATGTTAACGAAGGCTATAAACCCGGAGTACTTGTAAAATACGTTGAGGAGAGCCTTAAAAGGACAGGCCTGAAAACCCTTGACCTTATCCAGCTTCACTGCCCTCCTACCGAGGTCTACTACCGGCCTGAGATCTTCGCGACATTCGAAAAATTAAAAGAGCAGGGCAAGATCCTTAACCTGGGGGTTAGTGTTGAAAAAGTGGAAGAAGCCCTCAAAGCAATAGAATACCCCAATGTAACAACAGTCCAGATAATTTTTAACCTTTTCCGCCAAAGGCCTGCTGAACTCTTTTTCAGGGAAGCTGCTAAAAAGAATATCGGCATAATTGTAAGAGTGCCCCTTGCAAGCGGATTGCTTACCGGATTATTCAATGCTTCAACTAAATTCGGGAAGGATGATCACCGCAACTTTAACCGGGAAGGAAAAGCTTTCGATAAGGGAGAAACATTCTCCGGAATCAATTATGAGCTGGGCCTTAAAGCCGTGCAGGAATTAAAATCACTCTTCCCCGGTGCAAATAATCTCGCTCCGGTGGCACTAAAGTGGATCCTTCAGCATAAGGAAGTCAGCTGTGTCATCCCCGGTGCATCAAAACCTGAACATGTTTTAACCAATCTGTCAGTATTAAATCTGCCGGGGCTGACTGAAAAACAGGTCTCAGCGATGAATGAAATATATACAAGGTACCTGAAGCCGGAAGTTCATCAAAGATGGTAGTGTAAAATGAAACATGGAACCTGAATGCTGAAAAAAATCCTGCTCGCCCTTAATCTTGCTTTCTTCACAATTGGTTTGATCTCCTGCCAGGATAAGACAGAGAGTAAAGAGTTTGCCAAAGATGAAGCAACCCAAAAGCTGCTTTCATTTTCAGGGTATGAGTGGATAGCGGAAGGCTCCGGAGGAAATAAAATAAATCCGGGACAGAATTATTTTTCATGTTCCGATGATAATGTATGGGTTGATGAGAACGGATACCTGCACCTGCGAATCACGAAAAGAGAAGGCAGATGGTATTGTGCTAAAGTAACCCTGAAAGAATCACATTCATATAACAAATATATTTTCACTGTTGCTTCAAGAGTCGACAAGCTAAACAGGAATGTAGTCGGAGGATTGTTCACATATCTTGATGATTCAAATGAAATTGATATTGAATTCTCAAAATGGGGGATCAGAAACAATCATGAAGGCCAGTTCATAGTCCAGCCAGCATATAATACAGGCAATTCCCATCGTTTTAAGCTTAAGCTTAAGGAAACATTTTCAACTCATATCATTGACTGGAAAAAGAACAAAATTGACTTTTCAAGTTACAATGGGCATTATATGGAGAATCCCCCCAAAGGAAACATTATCAGTGAATGGAGCTACGGCGGTAAAGATATTCCATGCGAAGATGAGGAGCGGGTAATGATTAATCTTTGGCTATTTAACGGAAAACCTCCTTCGGATAACAAGGAGGCAGAAATGATAATAAGTTCCTTTAGAATACTTTAGTTCCTGCCGGACCGGTTAACTTCACTTTCGGATCCCCAGGAGATCCATTATCCCGTTAATGAATGTGAGAGGATGCACCGGGTTCCCTGGAACAAAAAGATCAATATGATGCTTCTCCGGGAATCTCCTGTCAATAGCCGGACTCCCTTCGAAGATACCGGAGCTTATAGCATCGGTCCCGGCGAGTATTATTATCTTCGGTTCAGGTATGGCCTCGTATGTTAGCTCAAGAGCCCTTGACATATTTACCGATATTGGTCCGGTAATAACAATCCCGTCGGCATGACGGGGACTGGCAACAAAATCGATCCCGTAACGGCCAAGATCAAAATTCACATTGCATGATGCGGCAAGCTCCATTTCACATGAATTATCTCCACCTGCCGATACCTGACGCAGCTTCAATGCCCCTTTGAAGATCTCCCTGATTTCTTTCCTGATCTTCTTTTCATTGATCTTTACCAAATTGTTATCACCGGGTTTTATTATCAGATCATTACGATCGTTGCATGCTATCCGGTAGTCATTTGTGAACCCGATGCTTTCAGGCAGGAGGAAGGCGCACTCTTTACAGAAAACACACCTGCCAAGGTCTATAGAGCCCGAGCTGCTGTCGATCGCCCTCACCGGACATACTGCGGCTGCAGCCCTTATCTCTTCTTCTGATATCTTTCCGGATATCAGCGGACGGCCTCTGAACAACGGTGAGATGCTCTGTTTTCGCAGGTCTTTAATATATTGCTTCCCGTGATGCCTGAGTATTTTCAGTTCTTTGAACATATTAATATTCTGTAAATTAATAGATTAAAGATCATGACCGCAATAGCTCAGATTAAAGCTCTTATTACAGACAGGAAAATCGGAAATTTCCTGGTTCCTGACTGCCAGCGCCAGTGCCATCCAGTTATGAAAAGAAGGATCCTTAACTTTATAATGGCAGATTCTGCCATCCTTATCAGTTAAAGCTGAGTGACATATCTCTCCTCTCCATCCTTCAACTATAGAAAGAGAAAAATTTCCGGGTTTTAATTTGTAGCTATAAACCGGTTTTTCAGTTTTCCTTACCTCAGCCGACAATATCTTAAGAAGATCTCTTATTATCTTAAGCGACTCACGCACTTCAAGGTTTCTGATCATCCCGCGGGCCAGTACATCACCGCTTTCAAGTACGACAGGTTCTATATCGTATTTCTTGAAGTACTGAAAAGGATGAGACCTGCGGGTATCTCTCATAATGCCGCATGTCCTTGCAGAGGGACCTACAGCCCCAATCATATGAGCCTGTTTCTTTGTCACAGCGCCTATCTCATCGAAACGGGCAAGGACTCCGGGGGTTGAATAGATACAATCAGTTACCTCACCAAATCTCTTTGATATTGCCGTCGTCAGATCAACTATTGCATCTGAAATTTCACTATTCAAAGGATAGTTGCTTCCCCCCGGGCGTATCAGTCCCTTTCCGAACCGGTTACCGCACCAAAGCTGAGTTGTATTAATTACCATCGTCCTGAGAGCTTCACAAACAACCTGCCCCAGCTGATATGCAACATCTCCGCATAATGCCGCTGTGTCACCAATATGAACAGCGATCCTCTCCAGTTCCAGTGCAATGCATCGTTCTATCTGAAGCCCTTCGCTGACCTCAATCCCGCTTAATGATTCAATAAGCTGTGAATGGGCAAGAGAATGACCTATCGAGGTATCCCCTGCAATAGATTCCGATAAAATACACCTCTGCAGAGCATCCTGCTTTGAAATGAATAGGTCTTCCACCCCCCGATGCTGGTAACCAAGCTGTATTTCAAGATGATGAACCTTTTCCCCATTACAGATAAATCTGAAATGTCCGGGCTCAATCACTCCTGCATGCACCGGGCCGACTCCCACTTCATGCAGCTCTTCGCTGTGGATAAAATAAAATGGATAATTATCAATTGTCTTTAAAGTATCAGCACGATTTTGAGCGAATCTGACAGGCTTAAGCCAAGGATGTCCCTGAAACATGACTCCTGAATTCTCATGGATCTCCCGTTCAAAAATATGCACCTGAGGGCTTTCCACAGCTGCAGAATCAAGCGATGAAATATTTTTACCGGTTATGGCCGAAAATACCTGAATACTATTATCTGAATCATCAGCAATGCAACATATGAGCCTTAAGGCATCATCTGTCATCACACCATAATATGATACACAGTGTTTATTATCATCACCCAGGCATGATATAATCCTTTCGCGGAAAACCTCATAAGAGAGTTCGGGGATATTCTTAAGTGCTTCCGCAGGGGCGTTGTTCTTTAATGCTATGTATTCCCGTTTAATATTCATAATCATTATGGGAGAAATATTGCAATGCTCTGGTTTATAAGATCTGAAATAAAACCTGGCTGATAAAAACACAAAACGACGACAAGACCAAGAAAGATGAACTGGCTCACAGTCTCAACCGGGTTAACATAGGATCGGGGACCGGGGTTAAGATCCTTTCTCGGATCCGAATACACAATATGCATTATCCTTGTGCTCATGGCATAAAGAATAAAACTGAGAAGCAGTATGACAATTACAAGGACTATCCACTGATTGTTGTTTACCATAGCCCTGAATATCATCAATTCACTGATGAAAAGACCCGAGGGAGGGATTGCCATTATTGTAATAAGTCCTGCTATCAATACAAGAGCTCCAGCCGGGTATAATGCCATGTATTTGCCGCAATCATCAAGACGGAATGTGTGCAATATCCTTGAAAGCTGACCCATCTGATAAAAGAGGCTCGACTTGGCAAGTGAATGCAATACTATTATCAGAAATGCAGCATAATAACCTGTCCCTCCGATTCCGATGGCTATTGCCACAAGTCCCATGTTCTCAAGGCTTGAATATGCAAGCATCCGCTTAAGATGCTTCGCCTTAAGCATGTAGCCGGCTGCTATAAGCAGTGAGAGTACTCCGGATAATATCAGGACATGATTCATGAAACCGAGGATCTCAGATGATGCGAACAGTGAATATACCCTGAATATAGACAGGAATCCAACATTCATAAGAGTGGTGGAGATCAGCGCGCTTACAGGAGGAGGAGCGACAGAATGAGCGTCTATTGTAACTGTGTGCATCGGGAAAAGCCCCATCTTGGTGCTGAATCCTACAAGCACGAAGAGAAACGCTATCTTTAGATACAGGGGGTTTGCCTGTTTTATCAATCCGGCCAGAGTGTCGAATGATAAATTGGCGGCATCACCCCTTCCATAGACAAATCCCAGGAACAGTATCCCCAGGTAAGCAAGAGCAATACCGGTAGAGCAGATGAACACATATTTCCATGTAGCCTCAAGAGCAGCATCGTTACGGTCATGATAAATAAGGGCAGCAACAGCAAGCGTTGTTGCTTCAACAAATATCCAGAGAACTGTCATCCCGTTTGCCAGGTAGGCTCCCGACATACAGGCCATAAGCATTATGAGGGCCGCATGATATATACTGTGCTTTTTAGGGTCATCGCCGGCCGTATAGATGAATCCATGGTAAAAAGTAGGGATACTTAGCAAGGCAAGTATTGACAGTAATAACACTCCGGCACTGTTATATGTAAAATAACTAAGTTCGGTACTGTTTAAATTCTGCCAGCTATAGCATGTGAATCCTATAAGGAAAGCTGCAAACAGAAGTGAAAGGATCTTTGTCAGGATTCTCTTCCTTAGAAGAACTATCAATAAACTCATTATAACCGCTGCCGTGAAAAACAGTAATACAATCATCTGTTAATCTTTTAACATTGTTAATTCATTTGTGCGGGGTTTGAGCCGTAATCCGAAAAATCCCAGGATGAGGACTCCAACAAAAATATCGAGGAGTATTCCTATGTTTATCAGCATAGGCATCCTGTTACCTACAGCCATAGAGAATAGAAAGACTGCATTTTCGATAACGAGAAAGCCAATAAGGTGGGATATTATAAGCTTGTGGGTTACAATAAGAAGTAGTCCGGTAAATAATGTAAAGAGCGCTATGGCCATAAATATTGTATTTATGTACTGATTATGCATAAGATTAGCCATTATTACGCTGAACATAAGTGCAGATATTGACAGAATAAGCAGATAAAACCCCGGCATAGCCTGCCTGTGCACTTTAGCAACTCCCGAGCGTTTAATTATCCTTGTCAGAAGATAGGGAACGACAATAGTTTTTATAAGAAGAGTTTCAGCAGCAATGAATAGCATATTGGCACTGTTGATCTCCTTTAACTCAAAAATTGCTATCCCAAACAATAATAATCCCTGTAAACTGATCAGCCTTATATAGTTAGTCAGTCTCTCGGCCGATGCAAAATATATCAGGGTAACAGCAAACAATATAATCAGATAATCAATCATCGGTATTTTTTATGTCAGTCTGCCTGTCATTATAAGTATCAGTAAAAAAGCGATCCATGCAACAGCTGAAATCGTCAGAATGAATTTCGGGTTTTTATTCATTTTATTCCTTGCCCTGAAAGACTCTACAAATCCTATAATGACGGCAAACACAATCTGGACAAGGAAAAACAACGCAACATGAAGGAATGTGCTTATTCCTGCAGGCGCGATAATATTATAAAGCAATGTCCCGAAAATTACGAACCTGAGATATGATCCGATATGTATCAGGGCTTTATCAAATCCGCTGTTATCGAGGATCATAACTTCATGTATCATAGTGAGTTCGAGATGCGTCTTCGGATCATCTACAGGTACCCTGCTGTTTTCTATGACTGCGATCTGAACAATAATATAGACAGCCAGAATGCTATATAGTAAAACATAATGATCACCAGCAATATTGAAATGACTGAAAATTTCAGAAAATGAAGTGTATCCGGTAAACATCGCAAAAGTAGCCAGCAATATAAAGAAGGCTGGTTCAATCAACATTGAAAAGAATGCTTCACGATTAGCCCCCATCCCTTCAAAGCTGCTCCCGGTATCAAGTGCCCCAATAATTGAAAAGAATTTACCAAGTGCCAGTAAGTATGAAAAGAAAATAAAATCTCCATCGAAAGAAATCACCGGCTGCTGATTGGCAAACGGCATAACAAGCATTGTACAAAAGATTGCCGAAAATGAGATTACCGGAGCAATCCGGAAAATAATCCCTGTCGTATCACCGAAAACACTTCCCTTCCTTAGAAGAATGGCAATCTCCTTTACAGGCTGCATTAATCCCGGCCCTTTACGCCCCGATGCAAGACTCTTGACCCTGAGTATTAAACCCGGAAAAACAAGTGCCGTGACAATCATAAGAATTATAGCCGCCATCTCAGATTAGATTGAAGAAAGTAAGTAATAAGACAAGCAGTATAAACACAAAAGCGTATAATATGTAATGCCTGATCTCACCAGTCTGCATTACAGCAATTTTTTTAAGCATTCCCGATACCTTTTCAACTGGCACATCAATCAGTTTTGTTCTGAACACATCTTCGCTAAATGATCTGAAGTCTCTCTCCCCGGGGAAGATCTCCCCTTCTTCCATTTCCTCCATTATCTTTTGAGTCCCCAGAAGAGGTTTTGCAAGATGATTATAATTATATGAATAGGATGTAGCTGTATATTGCTGCTTCGGAGAATTCACTGTATAACCGCAGCCCCATACCGGGCCGCTGGTGATAACCCTCCTCCTGAGATGAAAACTCCTGTAGATAAGCAGCAGGATTACAGTACCAACGAAGATCCCGCTCAGTATACTTATCTTCGAAAGGTTTATTATCGAGTTTCCTGCAGCCGGAACCGCATCTGTAAGATTGAATCCGGCAGCAACCATTTCAAATACCGGTCTGACGAATATCGGCGAAGCCAATCCGATAAATAAGATAAGGAGAATAGTTACAGCCTGTGGCAGGATCATCATCCTGCAGGCTTCGTGCGGAGCGATTGCTTTTTCAGAACGGGGCTGGCCAAGAAAGACTATTCCGAATGCTTTCGTAAAACAAAATATGGCGAGACCTCCTGTAAGAATAAGACCTGTTATTGCACATAACAAAACGACAGAGTTATTCAGATCCGCTGATGGCAGACTTTTAAACATTCCAATCGCGATCAGATATTCAGAAATAAAACCGTTAAATGGAGGAAGTCCGCATATTGCAAGTGAACCTGTAAGAAATAAGGCTGCTGTCCAGGGCATTTTCTTCATCAGTCCGCCAAGCTCTTCTATGTTACGGGTATGGGTAGCCTGATATACGGATCCGGCATTGAAAAACAATAATGATTTGAAGAGTGAATGGTTAAGAACATGAAGAAGGCCTCCGCTGAATCCCAGAATACTCAGAGTATGATTTCCCTTGGCAATACCGATAATCCCAAGCCCCAGTCCCATCCCAATAATACCGATATTCTCAATGCTGTGATAAGCAAGCAATTGTTTCAGATCGTGCTGCATTATAGCCATCATCACGCCGAAAAGGGCGGAGATAACCGAAATACCCAGAATTACTAAGCCGATAACGAGAAAATCACTTTGCAGCGAGACCAATACCCTTACTATACCGTAAATCCCCATCTTGATCATTACCCCTGACATTACTCCCGACACATGTGACGGGGCTGCAGGATGGGCACGGGGCAGCCAGGTATGCATCGGAACAAAACCCGCCTTGATGCCAAAACCAATGAAGAACAATAAGAACAGGATGATGTTTGAATGTTGTGAAAAATATGCAGGCAGAGAATCAAAATCCATTTCACCGCTTCCCTTTTCAAGGATCAGGAACGCCACAAGAATAAAGAACATACCCACATGCATCTGAATCAGGTAGCTTATTCCTGTTTTCATTATTTTCCTGTCCTCAGCATCAAAGATCACAAGGAGGAATGATGAAATTGCCATCATTTCCCAGGCAATCAGGAAAGCAGTCCCCTGCCGTATCATGACAACAAGGATCATTGAAAGATATAACCAGATGTAAGAAAAATAATGAATTGAAAAATGCAAAGGGGTTTTTGTCTTATAATATGGCTTGAGGTATCCTTTTGCATACAGAAATCCAACGGGAATTGTTATATTAATCACAAGGATAAAAAAAGCAGATATCTTATCTACTAAAAGCCTGAGAGAATCATTTATAAAAGGTAAATCAATTGTAATTTCAATTGTGTCTTTGTTTAATAAAACCGGCAGGCTCCACAGGGAAGTGATAATAATTCCGGTGCCAAGGATTAACAGGGATAAGAAGTATTTAAGAGAGCTTCTTACAAAAAAAACAAGAAAAGAGACAAGAGTCAATAAGATAAAGAGACTGGCAATATTCATCAGATTTTAAAAGTGATCTGCTATTTTGGAGCGCAAAAATAGAAAATTATATTTCTTTCCCGAAATAAATAAAATAAAATCCGGGAACCCTTCGAAAAAGTTCCCGGAGTTTGAGAATATATCAGAACTAAATCAGCTTTTAAGAAGCTGCATTATCTCTTCCAGCTTCGGTGAGAGAATAATTTCGGTCCTTCTGTTCCTTGCTCTTCCGGCTTCTGTCTTATTATCAGCTTTTGGGAAGAATTCACCCCTGCCAGAAGCAGTAAGGCGGGTAGGCGTTATGTTATATTCGGTGCTTAGTATCCTTATTATTGATGTAGCCCTTGCAACACTTAAGTCCCAGTTATCCTTGTACACAGAGGTTTTTATCGGCACATTATCAGTATGACCTTCTATAAGAATATCAATATCCTGATTCTTATCAAGTACATCTGCCAGCACCTTCAGAGCATCTTTACCCTTGGCTTCGACTGTTGCACTGCCTGATTTGAAAAGAAGCTTATCCGACATTGAAACATAGACCTTGCCATTTCTGACCTCTACAGACAATTCATCTGAATTGAACCCGAGAAGGGCATTTCTTAAAATTGAATTAAGCCTCTTTGTTATTGAATCCTGTCGCGCAATCGTTCTGCTCATTTCTGCAAGGGCTCTTTCTCTTTCAGTGAGAAGCCTCTCCTTGGCATTAAGCTCATCCGATTTATCACTCAGAGCTTTATTCAGCCTGTCAGTCTGTGAAAGGCTCTCATTTATAAGATTATCATAATTAGTCTGAAGATTATTAAGCCTTGATGCAAGGTTTTCCTTTTCTCCGCTCAGTTCGTTTATCTTGTTGTTCGCATCATCAAGACCAGCTTTCAGTTCCGTGTTTTCCTTCTCCTCACTGGCCAGGTCCTGGCATAACCTGTCACGTTCCCTTACTACAAGCCTGAGGTTCTTGCCCCAATATATCGGAGTCTTAACAGGTCTCATTTCGCCGCACCTGTAAACCGGTGCGCAGGAACTAAGAATCATGATCACTGCAATCACAAATCCAATTAAATTTTTCCTTTTCATTTTTTCTTAAGATTTATACTTCAAATTTATAAAACCGGATTGAAGATGAAATTAAAAAGAGATTAAAAATCAATAAAACGATAGCGATTATAAATTAAATTAATTTTTATATTTACCTTCCAAAAATAATATTAACCTGATAACCTGAAATTATGAAGTTTATATCATTTACAAGAGTCGCAGGGACCCTTATAATCTCTGCAATGTTAACTGCATCCCTTGCTGCTCAAACGACAAGGAATGATGTGATCAAGGCCTATAATGAGGGAGCGAAAGCCGTCCAGGCCGATCTTAAAGTAGCAATAGAGTCGTTTGAAAAGGTGATAACCCTGTCGGATGAAGTTGGGGAAACTGCAAACGATCTTAAGCAAAAAGCAATACAAATACTGCCAGGATTGTATGTCAAGTCAGCAAATAATACCCTGACTGAAAAGAAACCGGCCTCTGAAGTAATACTTGCTGCAAGAAGAGCTGCCGCTGCATCAGAGAAATACGGGAATGCTGCAAATAAGGAAAATGCCGAGAGAATAATGCTGCAGGCTTATAGTTCAATGGCATCAGGCTTCTTCGCCCAGAATGATTATGAAAAAGCCCTTCTTGCATTTGACAGTGCACTGATTGTAAATCCCGGATATGCTGCTGCAATCTATAACAAGGCTCTTATCTATATCAGGCAGAATAATTCCGATGAGGTTGAAAAAACAATAGACCAGTATCTCGAAAAACTCGGCAGCACAAACGAACAACTTACCAAACAGGCAAAAACAACGGCTCTTGAATATTTCCGTGCATCCGGCTCAAAGGCAAACCAGGCTGAAAATCTCGATGAAGCTCTTGCTATGCTTAATAAAGCAGCAAAATACGGCGATGATAAAGACCTTTTCTACTACTTTGCCGATGTCTATAACAAGAAAAAGGACTTTGATAAAGGACTGGAATTCTCGAAGAAAGGGCTGGATCTGGAGACAGGCAATGCTGAAGCAAAAGCAAAATTCTACTATCAGCTTGCTGTTGCCCAGGCAGGAAAAGGTCAGACATCAGAAGCCTGTGCTTCATTTAAAAATGCGCTTTACGGACCTTTTGCAGAAGCATCAAAGGCTCAGAGGACAAATCTTAAATGCCAGTAGTAATATTTTTAAAATAATCTGCTTCTAATGATTTGAGGCTGTCTCAAAAGCCTGAAAACCACCCCCTGCCCCCTAAAGGGGGTTCTCTGGAATCCTGAATATTTATTCATATCTCAGAACCTCAGCAGGGTTCTTTGTTGATGCCCGGTAACTTTGTGTTATGACAGATGCTGTGGCAATTATGAAGGCAATTATCCCTGTTATAAGAATAATCAGGATGCTGAAATCAGTCTGATAGGCAAATCCCTGGAGCCATCTTCTCATAATGTACCATGCCACAAGACTGGCTGCCATGAACGCAGGGATCTCAAATCTTGTGAAATAAGACAGCATCATAAGCATTATGTCTTTTATGGTTGCTCCGTTCACCTTTCTCAGGCCAATTTCTCTTGTCCGCTGCTCGGCTATTGAACTTACAAGACCGAATAATCCAAGAGCTGTCACTAAAATGGCGAATATTGTGAATGCTGTCAGAATCCTTATAAGCCTTATCTCTTCATTATATTGTAAAAGGAAATAATCATTGCTCATGAAATAATCGCAGGGGTCGTTCGGGTAGTGTAAGGGCCATACAGCCTGAAGCTGAGCAATTGATTTCTGCATGTCTCCATTTATCCTGAAGGAATAAAACCCGAATTCAAATGGATGCCTGTGGTTAAAAATGACTGGTTCCATCGGTCTCTTCAGTCCTTCATGGTGAAAATCGTTTACTACCCCCTTGATAGTGAAATTATTATTCCCTATGCGAAGCTGCTTCCCGATCGCATTCTCAGGATCCCCGTAATCAAGTATCTTAACTATTGATTCTGTGACTATTACATTGGCTGAATCGAGCCTTGCAGGCTGTTCAAAATTCCGTCCTGCAATCAGCCTTAGACCATAAGTAACTATATAACCGTCGTCAATGTTCCCCATTGTTACTTCCTGCTTAAGTTCTCCCGGTTTATCAGGCCTGGAAAGATTGCTTATCCTTGTCCTCATTGGTTGTCCCGGCACATTCATGCTGGCTGTACCGCTTTCGAACTCATTAAGCTGAAGCATTTCTTCGCGAAAAGCAATAAAATGTTCCCTACGCAAAGGATCAGTGTGAGTTGAAGCAGCGCCCCTCAGCACAATCACATCGTCAAGATCTATACCCAGGTCAGCTTTCTCCATAAAACGTATCTGTCTTGCAACAGTTATTAAACATATTACCAATAAACAGGACATAAAAAACTGTATTCCCACAAGCCATAATGATCCGCTGTTCTTCGTAATTTTCCTCTGCTGCAATAATGCGGGGTTTACCTTTAAAGATGGCACTGAACCGATAAGTGCCATTATTATTGTTCCTGCAAAGACGACTATAATCATCAGAGTTGCTATCCTCTGATAGCTTATAAAACCATCCGAAATCGGGGTGTTTATCATCCTGCTGAACAGGCCTGCAGTAATAAGATAAAGCAGAGCAGCAAGCATTACCGCAGCCAGATTGATAATTATTGTCTCAACAAAAGACATCCTCAGCAGGTTGACCTTTGTAGCACCGAGTTTCCTGTAGGTTGCAAAAACATCAAGTCTTTTGCGGGCTACAGCTGTTGACATATTGACATAATTCATCCAGATAATTATCAGGATCAGCGCCGCAATGACTATCAGTGCATTAACTGTCCTTTCGCGAGTGCTTGTGCCGAATTCTCCTGCCCTTTCTGTTGTGAAATGCAGCTTACCGAGCGGCTGCAGGGAAAATTTCCCGATACGGTTCTGGTTCTCAAGATGAGTAAGGTATTTTTTTGAAACCTGTTCAAGATCTTTCTCTACTTTTCCGGGATCTGCACCTTCAGCTATCTTTATGTAAGTCCACCATGAAGCCCCTATGAAGTTCTCTTCATTGGGAATACCCCCGGATTCCACCCAGGTGCGGATTGGCATGAAGTAATCGCAGTTAATATGGCAGTTTTCAGGCAGATCCTTAAAGATACCTGTTATTGTATGACGCATACCCTCATTAACCCAGATAACCTTTCCGATGGGGTCTTCGTTCCCGAAGATCTCTACGGCTTTTGATTCGGAAATAATACAGTTCCAGGCATCGTTCAATTTTGCTTCTCCCCTTATCATTTCAAGCTGAAATATATCTGTAAAATCACCCTGGACCCACAGATCCCTCTGTTCACTGAAAAGCCTTTCCTCATACTTTACAAGAACATCCTCATAGTAAGTCATGGCACTATTTTCGATTTCAGGGATCTCGTCCTTCAGTACCCTGAACAACCGGCGGGGAGTTTTTGCAGAATGCAGAACCAGATCTCCTTGCTGGGTTATATCGTAGTTTATCCTGAATATGCGGTCTCCTGACCTGAAATATTTGTCGTACCCTTTTTCATAAGCGATGTAAGTTGCAAGCTGAAGGAAAAACAGCAAGCCCAGGGCGAGACCTGAAACATTCAACAATGTGTGAACCCTGTTCTTCTTAAGATGGTTCCAGGTGGAACGTATATCAATGAGATTCATGGCAGGATGCGTTTTAATATTTTAATCTCTGCCATAAAGTTAAATTTATTCGGGAATTAGTTTATCAAGATAGCTGTCAGATAAGATTAAAATTACTGCAGGCAAAATTGCATGATGTTATCTATAGTCCTTCTGCACCTTGTTTACTCATAATCTCCTGTACCATCTTTATCACCGAACGGAAATCAATCTTCCCGGTTCCCATCATTGGCAGTTCATTTATTGTTACGAACTGTCTTGGCAGTGCAATAATTGGCAGCTCTGTCATCATTTTTCTCAGTATCTCGGTTTTGTTGATTTCTGCAGATACAGCAGCAACAATAACTGATCCCTTTTTTTCTTCCATGATCTCAACCACACAGCATGATACTCCCTCCGGAAGAAATTTCTCAAGAGTGTTTTCAACTTTTACGAGTGAAACCATTTCCCCGCCGATCTTTGTGAATCTTTTAAAACGACCGGCATGCCACAGGTATCCATCATTGTCGAGGTAACCCATATCACCAGTGTTGTACCATCCGTCATTAAGAACCTCCGCAGTCTGCTCCGGATCGTCATAGTACCCTTTCATAACTGATGGCCCTTTAACGAGGATTTTCCCTATCTCCCTAATACTGCACTCCTGCCCGGTCTCAAAATTTTCAACCCTCACCCGGATATTCGGGACAACTTTCCCCGTGCTTCCAGGTCTGTTGAATTCAAGTGAGTTTACCGAAATAACAGGAGAGGTCTCAGTTGCTCCGTAACCTTCGAGCAAAGTAACATCATGCTTATTCCTGAATCCTTCTCTTAATGCATCGGGACATTTATCTGCACCTGCGATCATTAATCTCAAAGACTTGAAATCCCCGGGTTCAGATTTTTGAAGGTAACCCCAGAAAAAGCTTGGCGTACCAACCATTATAGTGGGCTTCTCATCCCGGGCGATCCTGCTGATAGTCTGGAAATCGAGAGGATTGGCATAAGTTACATTTGTCATCCCATGATAGAAAGGTACCCAGAGATTGACTGTCAGTCCGAAAACATGGAAGAAAACAAGGTTAGACAAAAGCTTATCCTCGGATGATATCCCGACATAATCACTGAATCCTTCAATATTTGAAGCAATATTCCTGTGTGACAGAGGTACAGCCTTGGGGTCTTTTTCGCTGCCGCTTGTGAAAAGCATCACTGCGGTATCATTTTCATTTCCACCATGGATAAATGACATAAGAATGCTTACCGGAAGCAATGATTTAAGTGCAGCTTTAAGCTTATCGCCCGTTGTAACACCTGCCATAAGGTCCTCGATCATTACCATGCCTTCTATTACCGGACAGCCAATCTTGTCAAGCAAGGCTTTCGAGGCTAAGATGGTTCTGAATTTGCATTTCTGCTGGGCATACCTGGCGTTATTTTCAGCGCCTGTGGAATAATTTATCATAACAGGTATCCTGCCGCTCATCAATGCAGCTGCAGAAGCAAGAGCGCAGCCGGCTGATGTGGGAATCATTATCCCAATGAAACCTTTGTCGTATTTCCTGAATTTGGAACAAAGTATAAGAGCTCCGATAAGTGCTTTTGAATAGGTCACACTCTTACCTGTTGTCTTGTCAATGATTGCAAGCTTTTTTGCATGTCTCCTGGCTATGCGCACAAATTGCTGGTGAAGTAGCATAATGTTCAGAATTAGTTAAAACTGGTTTTATAGGTAGATATTTCTTATCATTTACAGTAATTAAATTATCCAATTTTTTGGCGGTCGAAAAATAGTAAATAAATTATAAATTCTATGCTATTGTATGTTAATTAATTAACTTATATATATTAATATGTATTTAAGTAGCTGAAAATTGTATTCGAATTTTTGTTTATGAATCCCTGAACATCAATCGCCTTTACCCTTATGCTTCACTGAATTTTGCAAAGTTCTGCATGACGTTACTTAGATACGTTTTTGAAAGCGGGATATCAATTACATCAGGATTGTCAAGTTCAAGTTTCAATCCGTCCTTTTCCTTCCTGATGACCTTAACCTTATCGAAATTAACCATATATGATCTGTGACAACGGATAATGTTCGTTCCTGCAAAGTTCTCTTCAAGTTTCTTCATTGTTGCCCTTAAAAGGTATTTTGAAACCTTGCCCTTGTTGAGATAACAGATCGTTATATAGTTTTCAGAAGCTTCGAGATATAGCAGCCCGTCTCTTTTAACAGAGAATTTAAGAACCGACCTGTCGTCATAAAAGGGGATCATGTCGGGCGTATTATTACCTTCGGCGAGAATCCTGATCTGCTCCTTCTTATCACGCCATGACAGATACAGCCAGGAAACTGAGTATGGCAGAAGCAAAACAAGGGCTGTGCTCTGGGCAGAGATGTTTATAAGATGAATGAATTCCCTTTTGTCGTGGAGGGCAAATTTCTCGAAGAGAGCATAGAAAAGGGCCATAGTAAAAATCTCGGCAGCTATCCATAGAAAGAACATAAGCAAGGTAATCACTTTCCTTTTGCTGATCAGGTACATCAAAACA
>JAEAME010000804.1_pt1 | contig 27473 bp, 23 predicted proteins | sample 8958731 | NCBI WGS metagenome assembly JAEAME01 (sample SAMN16933194, study PRJNA681113) | bioreactor sludge metagenome | isolation source: anerobic bioreactor sludge (Control) | place: India:Bengaluru | collected 2018-10-24 | reverse complement strand
ACCTTTTAATGCGGACTGAAGCAGGCCTCATATCGGGAATCAGAAATCGGTAATTTTTTTGGACAGGATTCTCACGGGATTTTCCAGAGATCAAAATATGGGATATAAAGAGTTTATGCTCTTTTTCAACATCATGAATGCGCAGCGATCCTGTGGATTTCAGCCGGTGCTGATCCTTCCACAGAAAATGCCTCTTTTTCACAGCCGGACCGTCTTTCCTTGCACACCCTATCTCACTTGCGGTATTGGACGTATCCTGAATTTGCACAAATTCACAGGCCCTACTATTTTTTCTAGGTAATAGATATTGAATAAATATAAATAAATAGTAGTAATAATCGATGTATCCCTGATTTTTGATGAAAACCAAACACCGGTACGCTGTATAATCTCGGCGTCAGGCACAACAGGTTCCCGGTTATCTTCCAAGGAGCGTCCTACATGAAATTCACGGTATTTCAGGGCGTGATCGAGAAAAAAAGCACCATTCCCATTCTCTCCAATATTCTTCTTGAAGCGATGGGAGGCCGTCTCGAAATAACCGCGACCGACCTTGATGTCACGATCCGCTGCGGTTGCCCCGTGACGGTGGGTACGGAGGGCACTACAACGATATCGGCAAGGCGTTTGTTTGACATTGTGCGCCTTCTCCCCGATGGCGCGGATGTCGACTTCTCTCTCCTTGAAAATGATTGGATCGACCTGCGCTGCGGCAGTTCTCATTACAAGATCGTGGCTCTGCCTAAGGAGAATTTCCCCTCCATCCCGGAATCTGCTCCCGTAAGCGCACAAATTCCATCCGGCTTATTGAGGGGCATGATCCAGCGCACCATGTTCGCCATCACTCAGGAGGAATCCAGATATTCGCTGAACGGCGCGCTGCTCGCCCTGCTGCCAAACGAAATCCGCATGGTAGCCACAGATGGCCACAGGCTGGCGCTTGTAAGCAAAGGCATGGAAATTGCGGGACTTGATCCGGAAGTTCGCGCACTTATACCGCGAAAAACCCTCATTGAAATCATGAAACTGATCGGGGATCAGGATGCAATGATGGAATTCGGGCGCGACGAGAACCACCTGTTCTTCGCTCTGGGCAACAGGAAACTTGTATCCAGGGTTCTTGCCGGGCAGTTTCCCAACTATGAACTGGTAATTCCGCGCGAGAACGACAAATTTATCGTGGCATCCACAAAAGAACTGGGCGACGGCATACGAAGGGCCGCGATTATGTCGGATGAAAAACTGAAGGCAATACGGCTGGCGTTCAAATCAGGAATGCTCGAGTTGACCGCCAGTTGTGCGGAAGCCGGCGAAGCAAGAGAAGAAGTAGCTGTGGAATTTGGAGGAGAAGATCTCGAGATCGGATTTAATCCTCTTTATCTTTTGGATTTTATAGGCATCTGCGGCTCAGATTCCATATCCATAGCGCTTAGGGACTCTGAAACGCAGGGATTGCTGCGGCCCATCGGGGGGTCCGATCTGGATTATCGATATGTTGTCATGCCCATGAAGTTTTAGGAGTGAAGCTCACAAGACTGCGTCTCCTCAATTACCGTAATATCAACGAACTGGAGATTGTTCCTTCTTCGGAGTCCAATCTGTTCTCCGGACGAAACGGTCAGGGAAAAACCAATCTCCTGGAATCGATATACCTGCTCGGATACGGAAAGAGTTTTCGAACCTCGAACGCCAAAGATTGTATACAGCACGGCCGGTCCGAATGCCTCGTCGAAGGGATCGTGGAGCACGGAAGCTTGTCCCGGATCCTTCAGGTAACCATCTCAAACACGGAAAAAAAGCTTTATCTGTTGGGTAAGCAGGTTCCGTTGGATGAATTTGCGGGAAATCTGCATGTTCTTGCCTTTACAAGAGAGCATTTGAATGTGGTAAGAGGCGCACCGGCAGATCGGCGAGCGTTTCTTGACAGGGCAATGGTAACGCTTTATCCCGGCCATGTCCGTTTTCTTGCCCTCTACGGGCGCTCTCTGAAGCAGAGAAACAGGTTTCTTTCATCCGTGCTCGAAGGACAGGGCGTCAATGACGAAAACCAACTGGATAGTTGGGACGAGGCCATTGTGAAGCCGGGAGCGCGCATTCTCTGGAACCGGATGCGCTACGTGGAACAGATGAAACAAGAGCTTCCGCAGGGACTGTTTGGACCGGAAGCCTTAAAGATGCACTATGTCTCAACAATAAACGGCGAACCGCCGGATCTGCCCGCGATCGAGGAGTTGTTCAGGCAATGTCTCAGGCAAGCGAGGGCGAGCGATGGGAAAACCGGATACACGTCCGTGGGCCCGCACCGCGACGACCTTAGATTGTACGTGAACGGCAAATCCCTTGTTGATTTCGGATCCTCGGGACAGCAAAGGTCCTGCCTGCTTTCTCTGTATTTTTCGCAAATGGAAATCCATCGCAAAACACACGGTTTCTACCCCCTGTTTCTCGTGGATGACGCCGAAGCCGAACTGGATACTCCGAGAATCGACGCCTTTCTGAAATTTCTTTCTCAAAGAACCCAGACCTTTTTGACATCCGCAAAGGATTTTCTGCTTTCTTCCAACCTGCAAATGGCAACGCATTTTGACGTGCAAAGCGGCAAGGTTCTGCCTGTTTCAAACGGTTCTTGAGACAGTGCAGGGCAAAACCGGTTCGTGAATCTATTTCCATGTTTTTAACTATAAGAAATAAAAGGACATATAGTCGTCAAACCATGGACGTTTTCCTTCCCGATTGATGCGTTTTTATGCTATAATACATCACTTGGGAGTGATCAAATAATTTATTGGAAATAAACAGGTTGTAAGGTTTTTAAGTTCAACCGATCTCTCATCTAAATTGAAGAAAATCCGGCATGAATGAAAACATAATTTCACCAGAGAACGAGAGTATTCGCATGCCCGGAGCGGCGGAATCCGGAGGCGATGATTATGGAGCGGATAAGATCAAAGTGCTGGAGGGTTTGGAGGCAGTCCGCATGCGGCCGGCGATGTATATCGGTTCCACTGGAATCGAGGGGCTGCAGCATCTCGTCTACGAGGTTGTCGACAACTCTGTCGATGAAGCACTCAACGGCTTCTGCGACAGGGTCGAAGTAACGATCCACATCAACAACAGCGTCACTGTGATCGATAACGGACGCGGCATTCCGACGGATTTTCACGAGCAAACCCAGAAATTCGCGGCAGAAGTCGTCATGACGGTCCTGCACGCCGGCGGTAAGTTCGATAACAATTCATACAAAGTCTCCGGAGGCCTGCACGGCGTCGGTGTTTCCGTTGTGAATGCCCTGAGCCGTCGCCTCGATTTGCAGATCTGGAGGGGCGGGAACGTTTACGAACAGAGTTACGAGCGTGGCAAGCCTGTAACGGAGTTCCGCCAGACGGGAACGACCAAGCGGCGCGGGACGAAAATAACCTTTGTTCCCGACGACGAAATATTCGAATCGCTCGAGTTCGGCTACGACGCCATTGCCGCGAGACTGCGGGAGCTTTCCTTCCTCAACAAAGGACTCGAGATTGTGCTCGAGGATCTGCGCAACGATCGTCGCGAAGTATTCAAATATGAAGGCGGGATTTCTTCGTTCATCGAGTATCTGAACAAAAACAAGAATGCCCTCCATCCAAAACCCATATATTTCGAAAGCAGGAAGGAAGAGGTCATCGTTGAGGTATCCATGCAATACAACGACGGATACAGCGAGACGGTGTTTTCCTTCGCAAACAATATCAACACGCACGAAGGCGGATCCCATCTCTCGGGATTCAAATCGGCGCTGACCCGTACAATCAATGCATATGCCCAGTCGGAAGACTTGCTGAAGGATCTGAAGGAAAATCCGACAGGGGAAGACGTGCGCGAGGGGCTTGTTGCCGTAGTCAGTGTAAAGCTTCGAAATCCGCAGTTCGAAGGTCAAACCAAGACTAAATTGGGCAACAGCGAAATAAAGGGAATTGTGGAGAATGCGGTCAACGATAATCTGGGAGCTTTCCTGGAGGAAAATCCGGCCGTGGCGCGCAGGATTCTCACAAAGGCGATTGAGGCGGCGCGCGCTCGTGAGGCGGCCCGGAAAGCCCGCGACCTGACAAGGCGCAAGGGCGCACTGGACACTGCGTTGCTTCCCGGAAAGCTGGCCGATTGCCAGGAACGGGATCCCAAATTCTGCGAGATTTTTATCGTTGAGGGCGACAGCGCCGGAGGATCGGCTAAACAGGGCAGGGACCGGAAGTTTCAGGCAATTCTACCCATCAGGGGAAAAATCCTCAATGTGGAGAAGGCACGCTTCGACAAGATGCTGAGCAACGCCGAAATCGCAACGATGATCTCCGCCTTCGGCACAGGCATCGGCAAGGAAGACTTTGCCACCGACAAGCTGCGCTATCATCGGATTATCATCATGACGGATGCCGACGTTGACGGATCGCACATCCGGACGCTGCTGCTCACATTCTTTTACCGCCAGATGCCCGAACTGCTCGAGAGAGGGCACATCTACATCGCCCAGCCACCTCTATACGGCATCAAGCAAGGCAAATCTGTCAGTTATTTGAAAAACGAACATGAGATGGAGGAGTTCGTTCTGAAGCGGGCCACAAACGGCGTTGTTGTGGCGGCGGAAAGGAGCGGCAAACGGTACAGCGGGCCCCAGTTGGTCAAGCTGCTTCGGGGGATGCACGAACACACGACTCTGTTCGAGAAGCTGAACCGGCGCCTTCAGGATAAAATTCTTCTCGACCGCCTGCTGCTGTTCGTAGCTGGTGAAGGAGGGCTCCTGAGCAACGGATTTACGCTTAAACAGCTCTTCAAAGACGAAGAAGTGCTGGCGGAACTCGGCCGCGTGCTGGAAGAAATCGGCTATACGTCGAGCACGCTGCTGGATGAGGAGCACGGGCTCCATTCTCTCATCGTCGAAAACAGGCAAAACGGCAACAAAGTTTCTCTGACCTGGGAGTTTTTGTCGTCTGCGGAGTGGCCGCGCCTGTTTGAGCTCTATTCGGACATGGTGCCGCTGGAAAAGCCGCCTCTGATGGTGAAAGAGAATGGAAATTCGGTGGCGGTGAACTCACCCGCGGAACTGCTGAAGTACCTGATCGCCCTGGGAAAGAAGGATTTGACTATGCAGCGCTACAAAGGGCTGGGCGAGATGAATCCGGGGCAGCTATGGGAGACAACCATGAATCCCGAAACCCGCACCATGTTGAAGGTTTCTATTGATGACGCCGTTCAGACGGATGCAATTTTTACCATCCTCATGGGGGACGCCGTGGAGCCCAGACGCCGTTTCATTGAGGAAAACGCACTTAACGTACGCAACCTGGATATTTAAGCCCCCTCGCTATGAATGAAGCTCTCGAGCAGATCCCAGTAAACATTATCGATGAGATGCGCAAGTCCTATGTGGACTACGCCATGAGCGTGATCATCGGCAGAGCCCTGCCCGATGCACGTGACGGGCTGAAGCCGGTACACCGGCGAGTGTTGTATGCCATGTACGATTTGGGCAATACGCACAACAAACCGTATAAAAAATCTGCGCGCATCGTTGGGGATGTCATCGGCAAATACCACCCTCATGGGGACAGCGCCGTTTACGATACCATCGTGCGTCTTGTTCAGGATTTCTCCGTACGCTATCCGTTGATCGACGGCCAGGGCAACTTCGGGTCTGTCGATGGGGACAGCGCCGCGGCCATGCGCTATACGGAAGTCCGGATGGCGCGGATTTCCGATGAGCTCTTGGCGGATCTCGACAAGGAAACGGTGGATTTTGGTCCGAACTACGACGAGTCCCTGACCGAACCGCTCGTTCTTCCGGCCAAGTTCCCGAATCTTCTGGTCAACGGCTCTTCGGGCATTGCAGTGGGAATGGCAACCAACATTCCGCCGCACAATCTCAGGGAAATTATTAATGCGACGGTCCTCCTCATCGAGAATCCGGGTGCGTCACTCGAGGAGCTGATGGCGGCCGTTCCGGGGCCGGATTTCCCGACTGCGGGATTTATTTACGGGCGAAGCGGCATACGGACGGCATATGAGAGCGGCCGCGGCATCATCGTCCTGCGGGCGCGGGCCGCGATTGAAAGGATTTCACGGGAACGCGAAGCCATCATTGTAACGGAGATTCCGTATCAGGTTAACAAGGCGAAGCTTATCGAGCGCATAGCAGAACTTGTCCGCGACAAGAAGATCGAAGGCATTTCGGATCTGCGCGATGAATCGGACCGCGAAGGCATGCGCATCGTCGTCGAGCTCAAAAAGGACGAACCGGCGCAGGTTGTCCTGAACAACCTTTACAAGATGACGCCGATGCAGACAAGCTTCGGCATCATCCTGCTGGCGATCGTGCAAAACCAGCCGAAAATTCTGAACCTGCGCGAGGCGCTTTTATGCTTTATCGAGCACCGGAAAGAAGTCGTCCGCAGGAGGACTATTTACGAGCTGGGCAAAGCCACCGCGCGCGCCCACATTCTGGAAGGACTCAAGCGCGCCCTGGATATGCTCGATGCCGTGATCGCTCTCATCCGGGCCTCCAAGGAACCGGCCGTCGCCAAAGAAGGATTGATGACTCAGTTCCAGTTCAGCGCCGAACAGGCGCAGGCCATCCTGGATATGCGCCTGCAGCGTCTTACGGGGCTCGAACGCGAGAAGATCGTCGAGGAGTATGAGGCCATTCTGAAACTCATCGCCCGCCTCAAGGAAATATTGGCCAGCGAAAAGGTGCTGGAGGGGGTCGTGGTCGCCGAACTCCGGGAGGTTCAGGAGAAATACGGTGACGACCGACGGACCCAGATCGTGGATGAGGAAGTGGAGATTACGCTCGAAGATCTCATTGCCGAAGAGGATGTCGTCATAACGGTCACGCACTCCGGCTATATCAAACGAACGGCGGCCTCTCTCTATCATCCGCAGGGCAGAGGCGGCAAGGGGCGCATTGGTATGACGACGCGGGACGAAGACTTCATCGACCATGTCTTCGTGGCATCCACGCACAGCTACTTGCTCGTGTTTACCAACCGCGGCCAAGTCTATTGGCTCAAGGTGTATGAAATCCCGGACGTGGGAACCGCCGGAAAAGGCAAGGCGATCGTGAACCTGGTGAACATGGGCAAGGATGAAAAGATTGCCGACATTATCGCCGTGAAGGGTTTCGACACGAACGAGTATGTCGTAATGGCGACGCACAACGGTATCGTCAAGAAAACGGCCCTGGCCGAATTTAGCAACCCGAGAAGCTCGGGCATCATCGCGATCTCTGTCCAGGAAGACGACGAACTCATAGGCTGCCAGCTTACGGATGGAGGCTACGATGTGCTGCTCGTCACGAGAATGGGCAAAGCCATCCGATTTTCCGAAAAGGGCGTGAGGGAAATGGGCCGAATGGCCCGCGGAGTCATCGGTATCCGTATGTCCGGTGAAGACCGTGTCGTGGCGATGTCCGCCTTCAAGGGTCCGGGACAGTTCCTTACCGTCACAGAAAACGGATTCGGAAAGCGGACCGATGTCGAGGAATACCCCTGCCAGAATCGGGGCGGTTCCGGCGTGATAAACATCAGGGTGGGCCAGAAAAACGGAGCTGTGGTAAATACCTGTCACGTTCAGGAAGACACGTCGGTCATGCTCATAACGGCTCAGGGGAAATTGATCCAGCTGTATACGGAAGATATCCGCAACACGCAAGCCAGGGCGGCCGTAGGCGTCAAATGCATAGAGCTGGAAGAGGGCGACTACGTGGCCAGCGTCACGGTTGTTGCCGGGGAAGAAGCCACTCAGGAGTAGTTGGCAGTTGGCAGTCAGCAGTGATTTGCAGGTTGCCGGATTCTTTCTAAATAAGTGTATTAATGTGAAATACTGCTGACTGCCTGCTGAAAACTGCAAACTGAAGAGGCTTGACAGCTGGGCGGCCGCAGAGTAAGTTATGCGCTCGTCGTGAAGGAGGTGTTGTCGATTGGCGGAAGTCGTTTTAAATGAAGGCGAATCCCTTGAAAGCGCGTTGAGACGCTTCAAGCGCAAGGTTCAACAGGAAGATATCATCAAGGATGTTAAAAAGCATTCCTTCTACTTGAAGCCTGGCGAAAAGAAAAGGATTAAGCAAGCCTTGGCCCGCAAGCGCCTGCGCAAAAAGCTGCGCAGTTATCGTCCTTAAGAATTTTTGGTATGCCGGATGTGTTGATGGATAAGCGAAGGAACACTATCTAGTGGTTGTCCGTGTATCCAGCAATCAATGAGGCCGTTGATTACATTCGAACACATTGCCGGCGGGCACCGGTGCTGGGGCTCATACTGGGCTCCGGCCTGAGTGCCTGTGCGGAGTCTTTTGTAGACCGCACAGTTGTTCCATTTGGCAAACTGCCCCATTTCCCTTCTGCGACAATCCCCGGACTCTCAGGCAGCCTGATAATCGGAGACTTCGAGGGCGTTCCCTCGATCGCCATTCAGGGGCGCCTGCACTTGTACGAAGGCTATTCGGCCGCCGAAGCGGCCTTTCATACCAGGGTCCTTGGCTGTCTGGGCTTTCTCCGGCTTATTGTCACGAATGCGGCCGGTGGCGTCAATCCGGCATTTCGTCCCGGCGATCTTATGCTCATTACCGATCACATCAACCTGACCGGAGCCAATCCGCTTACCGGCCCCAACCTGGATGCACTGGGACCGCGCTTCCCGGACATGAGCGAGGCGTACGATGCCGCGATGCGCGCGATTGCGCTTAAGGTGGCACGCGAAAAAGGAATCGAGCTGCGTGAAGGGATCTATATCGGATTGCAGGGACCGAGCTACGAAACGCCGTCGGAAATTCGCATGTGCCGGACGCTGGGCGCCGATGCCGTGGGCATGTCCACGATACCGGAAGTGATTGTCGCGAATCACATGGGGATCCGGGTGCTCGGCATATCCTGCATCACAAACATGGCGGCCGGAGTTCTTCCCGGCAAATTGACTCACGAAGAAGTCCTGCGGACGGCCGAAGGTGAAAGCCCCAGGCTGCTGTCGCTTCTAAAAGGAATTGTCCCTCTCCTCTAATCTTTCCGGAAATCAACCTGCTTTGCCGGTGAGGCAGGATAAGTTTGACAATTGCCGGATTGTGTTTTTTTCATGTTCTGATGGCGGCTAAGAAAATAGTGCCGCAAAATATCGAATATCGAATAACGAATGTCGAACCGCAGACAAAACTTCGACATTGTGCGGTTCAAATAGCTGCCGCGGTATTCGCTATATGGGGAATCGGTCTGTAACGCGCATTATTCACGAATTATGCGGGGTAAGCAGGATGTGTATATCGGTCAGATTCCGATAGCGCTGATCAAAGTCGAGGCCGTAGCCTACGACGAATTCGTCCTGGATCTCAAAGCCGATGTAATCAACGCGCACGTCTATCTTGCGGCGCGCAGGTTTATCAAGCAGCGTGACAATCTTCAATGACCGCGGATGTCGAGCCTGCAAGCTTTGCACGAGGTAGTGGAGAGTCAATCCGGTATCGACAATGTCTTCGACCAGCAGCACGTCTCTGCCTTCCAGGCTGTCGTCCAGGTCTTTCAGCAAGCGCACCTCGCCGCTGCTGGTATCCCTTTTGCCGTAGCTGCCCACGGCGATGAAATCGATTGAAACCGGCAGTTCAATGCAGCGCACGAGGTCTGCGTGAAAAATGCTGGCTCCCTTGAGAATCGCGACAAGGTGCGGCGATTTGCCGCGGTAGTCCCTGGAAATCTGAGCTCCCAGCTCGGCGACCCGGTCGCAGATTGTCCGGCTATCCAAAAGAACCGGTCCGATAGATTCGTTGCCGCAACGCGGCCTCTGAATGCCCACGGCTTTCTCCTCACAATCTCGAACCTGGAATCTAGTTAGTTTCTGTCGCGAAACTCAAGGTCCAGGCCCGTAGGGCCGACAGAGAATAGCCCCGGGCGTAAGCCCGGGGGTGGCGGACAAGTGAGTTTCGAGCCCCGAAGGGGCGGCACAATGTATTCTATCGATTGACTTTAGTGTCGCCCCTTCAGGGTTCATGGAATCTCTTCTCCGACCCAGGGCTTATGCCCTGGGCTTTGCTGCCCCGCCCCTTTGGGTCTGGGAACGAGTTTCGCGACAGAAACTAGTTACGCTGTCGCTTCTCCAATAAACGAGAATGCCATGCAAGCTCAGCCGTTACAGCCGAGCCCCAAAGCAGAAGCCTCACGCCCCGGTCCTCTGTTTTTGCAATAGACGCGCCCACAGGGTTAGCCAGAGCACCGGCAGCGCCAGGAGCCAGATGCATAACTTGAAGATTGCCAGGTGCCAGAAGCAAATGCGCCCGAAGGTATCCCAATCGATAGCGTGCGCCCAGAAGGCAAGAAGCCAAGCCGGTTTGGCGGACATTAAAAACAGATATGCGATCGACTGAACCGCCAGGAATCCGGCCGCGATCAGCAAAGTCCACCATCCCGCAGTCGCTGCGTTACGGATTCTGGTTTCCAGAGTGTCATTCATGGCCAATACCCTTTCAGGAGGAATGCGCATTTTCAAATCCATGCGGATGTCGTTCCGTTTTCCTCCACTGCGGATGCCGCTTCAATCAATAAGACAGTTCGGTTGTTTCAACAAGCATTATTTCGCGGTAAGATGCTATCCGTTGAGGATACCGTCTATTCAATGGCCGGATTTTGGGAGCGTTTATTCTTGACCGCAGATTCTCCCGAAACTTAGAGTGTATTTTGTCGGAAGCCTTGTATCTTCTACGATACTCGGGTCGGGTGAACGCGCTCCAAAAAAAAGCATCGGGTAAAGGAGTTCAGTATGAGGATTAAAACCGGTTGGTATGCATTGGCAGTCGCAGCGTTGTCGATCCTGATTTCAGGGTCCGCTCCTGCGCAGGATGCCAAAATTACAGTCATGAATCCGCGGGGCATTCAGCCCGAAATACGCAAGATTCCCATGGCGAAGCGTCAGGCGAATTTGGACGGCAAGACGATCTACATTGTGGACACAAAATATCCTAACACAAAGCCGTTTGTAAATGAGCTCACGGCCGCGTTAAAAGCGAAGTATCCCAGGACAACTTGGGAGCTCCGGGACAAATATGCAGGGTATATGGACGACGATCCAAACCTGTGGAAGGAAATCAAAGCGAAGGGCGCGGGAGCAATTGTTCTCCTTGGGCATTGAAGCAGCTGTTCGCCGGCGGTCGTCGGCCACGCTGTGACGCTCGAAAGAATGGGCATCCCCGCTGTGCCCATGATCACGCAGAGATTCAGGGAACTCGTGACGACAATTTCCTACAAAAAGGGAATCCCCAATATGCGGATCACCTACACTCCTCACCCGATTACGGACCGGCCGGCGGACCTGTGCCGCAAGTATATCGCCGGCAATGATCCGCTGTCGGGCCAGCCGATGCTGGAGCAGATCTACGCGGGTTTGACAAAACCGCTCTCGACGGAAGACAGCAAGGCCGGATTTCTCAAGAGAGATCCGCGGCCCCGGCTGTTCGGGCCCGATACCGCAGACAAACTGATGGAGTTTTTCCATGAGCAGGGATTCACGGACGGCAATCCCGTCATTCTTCCCACAGAAAAGAAAGTCCAGGAAATGCTGAAGGCCACGAGCCGCAGACCGGATGAGTGGGTCGGACAGATGCGCCCCTCGCCGCCGCACGAAGCCTGGTATTACACGGTGGAGATGGTTGCCGTGAATGCCGTCATGGCGGGGGCTAAGCCGGAATATTTTCCGACCATCCTTGCCATCGCGTCCAAGGGACTCACTTCGATGTTCAGCTCCACCTCGTCTTTCGCCAGGATGGTTGTGGTGAATGGTCCCGTGGTAAAGGAAATAGATATGAACACCGGTATCGGGGCAATGGGGCCGCTGAGCCGCGCCAATTCCTCGATCGGCAGATGCTGGACGCTGATATCCAAAAATCTGGGAGGATCCGGAAAGCCCGGTGAAACATACCTGGGCAGCCAGGGAAATGCCTTAAATTACGGCAACCTCTGCTTCCCGGAGACGGAGGACGGGCTTCCCGCCGGCTGGAATCCCCTGCATGTGCAGAAGGGATTCAAGAAGAATGACAGCGTCGTCAGCCTCTTCAGCGGCTGGAGCATGAGCGACATCGCCTGGTATTCGCCGCTGCCAAATCACCAGGTCATCCGAGGATGGCTGGAGAATTTCTTCTCATTCGGCACCACCCAGGCCACCCTCGTCCTCGATCCGATCGTAGCAGCGGATGTGGCAGCCAATGGTTTCCCCACAAAGGAAGCGTACGCCAAATGGCTCGCTGAAAAAACAGGAACGCCGGGCTGGTTGTTCTGGTCCCAGAATCAGAGAGCGCTGGAGCAGGCGAAGAAGGGGGTGGAACCGTATGCCGGTTGGTACAAGCTGGGTGAGAATGCGGTAGTACCCGTTTCCCGCTATGCAAGAGGCGGAGGCGGCGTGGCAAGAAATACCGCTTTCATGGCATCCAAAGACAACAACGAGCCCACAACGTCCATCGAAATCGTCGTTACCGGAGGAGGAACGAACACCTTCTGGTCTGGCGGAGATTTCGGATATGCGGGCAGCGCTTCCGTGGATCAATGGAGATAGGAGGGAGATCGCATGAAAAACAAATTCGCAGTGTTTGCGATTGCCGTGTTGGTATCGATGGCTGCTGCCTCTCTCCAGCCGGTTATTGCACAGGATAATTCTTCGACAAATCCCGCGCCGGTCGGTTCGCCCGTGCGATCGATGGTGGAACTCGGATCTGTCTACACGAACATATACGACATCACCATTACTGTCCTCGAAACGGTTCGCGGCAAAGAGGCTATGGACCGCCTAAAAGCGGCGGATCCGTCCAACAAAGCGCCGGCCGATGGTTTTGAGTATGTGTTGGCCCGGGTCAAGTTTGAGCATAAGGGGAGAGCGATTACGGATAAAATCCCCTTTGATCTCGGAAATTCACCGCTTCAATGGGTCGCGCTGACCGGGAAGGATTTGACCGAGTACGACAGAGTGTTGGTGACTGTGCCAAAGCCGGCGCTCGTTGGCATAGTCCAACCCGGGCAATCTGTGGAAGGTTGGATTGCTTTCTCGGTCGACGCCAAAGACGGCAAACCGGTAATGGTATTCGATCCGGATACGGGCGGAGCCACCGGGCGTGGCCGCACGGTGTTTTTTAAGCTCTTTTAGCTGCCGCTCATACGGACACGGCTGCCAGCTCTATTTGTTTGTGAATGAATGTCTTAGAGGCTATCCAGCGGCCAGGCGGAATGGGGGCAGGGAATTGTGGACACCCACTTTTTCCGGGAATTGTGGACACCCACTTTTTCTTCGCCCCTGGAATTTTGCCTGAACAATGGCGGAATTGTGGACACCCACTTTTTCTTGGCCACCGGGGCTTAGCGTGATCAGCAGCCGGGGGAGATGGGTGTCCACGATTTCTTCCACGACTGCCGGTGGCCGGAAATTGGGTATCCATGATTCCGTGATTCGCTAAAAATGGGTGTCCACGATTCCAGTGGCGGGGAGGGGCGGGCTGTAAAGGTGGGATGATGCAACCGAGACGGAAATCGATTGGAGTGGATGTCGGAGGCGTGATGGTGGGAGGGGGAGCTCCCATTGTCGTACAGTCGATGACGAACACGAATACTGAGGATATCGAGGCTACGGCTCTACAGGTTGCCGCTTTGGCAGCGGCCGGATCCGAACTTGTGCGCATCACGGTCAACACACCGGAAGCGGCAACAGCTGTCCCTGAGATATTGAAAAGAGTTCAGGACAGCTGCGGATACGTCCCGATCATCGGCGATTTCCACTACAACGGGCACCTCCTTCTGGCGAAATATCCCGGATGCGCACGTGCTCTGGCGAAATACCGCATCAATCCCGGAAACGTGGGTGCCGGTTCGAAGCATGACGAGAATTTTCGGCGGATCATCGATATCGCTGCTGAAAATAGCAAGCCGGTCCGCATCGGCGTCAACTGGGGATCGCTGGACCAGGCGCTGCTTGCGCGTTTAATGGACGAAAACCGGAAACGGGCGCAGCCGAAGAGCAACCGCGAAATCATGGTCGAAGCGATGACCACGAGCGCCCTCGACTCAGCCCGGATGGCGACCGAATATGGATTGCCGGCCGACCACATCATTCTCAGTGCCAAGCTTTCGGGTGTTCAGGACCTTGTGAAGACATATCGCGTTCTGGCTGCGCGGTGCGAGTTTGCGCTCCATCTAGGATTGACCGAGGCCGGAATGGGCGCAAAAGGGATCGTGGCCTCGACGGCGGCGTTGGCCGTGCTCCTTCAGGAAGGAATCGGCGACACGATCCGGGTTTCGCTGACGCCGTCCCCTGGAGGGGATCGCGCGGAAGAAGTCCAGGTAGCGCAGCAGATACTTCAATCGCTCGAAATCCGCAGATTCCTGCCGCAGGTTTCGGCCTGTCCCGGCTGCGGGCGCACGGCGTCATCTTTTTTTCAGGTTATGGCCGACCGCGTTCAGGCTCATATCCGGGAGGCAATGCCTGTTTGGAAAAGACAGAATCCAGGTGTTGAGCACCTGACCGTTGCCGTCATGGGCTGCGTCGTCAATGGACCGGGAGAATCCAAGCACGCAAACATCGGGATTTCGCTTCCCGGAGCCGGGGAGGACCCAAAAGCGCCGGTGTATGTCGACGGAAAGCTGGAAACGATTCTGCACGGCGACGGCATTATTCCCGAATTTATTGCAATACTTGATCATTACGTGGTGTCCCACTACCGCGCTCCGGAAAAACGGGGAGCCGAAAATCCATCCTGACTTTGCAATTCGAGTAATTCGTGTCATTCCTGGCATCTTTTGTTGTATCTTTATACCTTTATTTGGAAGCAACCTATGGAAATGGAATAGCGAAATATGCTGAAAACGCACAATTGTGGTGAATTGAGGCTATCGGATGTCGGAAAGACGGTGAATCTCGCAGGCTGGCTGCAAGGAAGAAGGGATCACGGCAAGCTGATTTTTCTGGATCTGCGCGACCGGTCCGGACTTGTGCAGGTGACGGCCGACGAGACGCTGGGTGAAGCCTATAGCGCCGCGGAAAAGGTCAGGAGCGAATATGTCCTTCAGGTTACAGGAAGAGTGCGCCCCAGGCCCGAGGGGACGGTGAATCCCAACCTGGAAACAGGCGAGGTGGAAGTTTTGGCGCAGTCGATCACAGTATTGAATCCCGCGAAGACGGTACCAATGCCGATCGACGACGACGGCTACAAGACCGACGAAACGACACGGTTGAAGTACCGCTACCTCGACCTTCGCCGCGTGCGGCTTCAGCGAAACCTTATTCTGCGCCACAAAACCATCAAGTTCATCCGCGACTACCTGGACAAGCATGGTTTCCTGGAAATCGAAACGCCGATGATGATCAAGTCCACGCCTGAAGGGGCGAGGGACTATGTGGTTCCCAGCCGCGTGCAGAGCGGCAAATTTTACGCATTGCCGCAGAGCCCTCAGCAGCTCAAGCAGCTGCTCATGGTCGCCGGCTATGAGCGCTATTTTCAAATCGCTCGATGCATGCGCGACGAAGACCTGCGAGGCGACCGTCAACCGGAATTCACGCAGCTGGACCTCGAGATGTCCTTTGTGGAACGAGAGGATGTTCTCGCGGTGGTGGAAGGCATGGTTAGCGGTTTGATTCCTGCCGTTGTACCGCACAAACGCATCTTCAGCCCTTTTCCCAAAATGAGCTATATGGACGCGATGACCCGCTATGGTTCGGACAAACCGGATCTTCGTTTCGGGATGGAAATAGCCGACATCACGGATGCGGTCAGGAATTCGGACGTGCGCCTCATCACCGAAACACTGCAGGCAGGCGGCGCTATCAAATGCATTCTCGCACCCGGTTGCGCCGCTTATTCCCGCAAAGATGTGGATGTGCTCACCGAACTGGTCCGGGCGGCCGGCGGGAAAAATTTGGCTACACTCGCCTGGGCAGCCGACGGCATCAAAGGCAGCCTTGCGAAATCCCTCAAGGCTGAAGAGATTTCGGAAATCGCGCGCAGCATGCAGGCAAAGGAGGGCGATCTGGCCTGCGTCGTTGCAGGTAATCCGCTTGCGGCTTGCAAGGCGCTGGGCGCGCTCCGGCTGGAATTTCGCGACCGCCTGAAACTGGCTCCGCCCGACCTCCTTGCTTTCGGGTGGGTTGTGGATTTCCCCATGTTCGAGTGGGACGAAGAGGAAAAGAAGTGGAGCTTCATGCATCACCCTTTCACGAGTCCCAGGGAAGAGCATCTGGACAAGCTGGAGAGCGATCCCGGATCGGTAATGAGCGACGCCTACGATCTCGTGTGCAACGGCTACGAGCTTTCGAGCGGCAGCATTCGTATTCACCGCCGGGAAGTCCAGGCGAGGATTTTCCGATGCCTGGGCTACAGCGACGAAGAAATACAAAGGCGGTTCGGCCACATGCTCGAGGCTTTCGAGTACGGCGCACCGCCGCACGGAGGCATGGCTCCTGGAATCGACCGGCTGGTGATGCTGCTGGCGGATGAGCCGAACATCCGCGAAGTCATCGCATTCCCGAAGACGGCGAGCGGCAGCGACCTCATGTTCGATGCGCCGGCGGACCTGGAACCCAGGCACCTGCGCGAGCTCCACATCAAGATCACGGAATAGAGTGAGACGCCCTCTAAAGAGGAGTCCTCACAAATCACTTTTGATCAATCAAGAGCGGCAATCAACGAAGCCAGATAATTCCCGGTTTCCGGAGATCCCTCGGCGGGCGCCCAGGGCGCGAAGTTTTTGTCGGTGAGCGGAGCATACGGCCCCGGCTTGACTTCGTACAGGACCGTTCCCGAAGCCAGCGATATAATCATGTGCCATTCGCGAGGCGCGAATTCCACGCCGTAGATCCCGTTTGCGTTGTCGAGAACCACGTGCTCGACTATCGATCCGCTATCGTCGAACCGGATGGCGGCCGCCCTGCCGGTCAAGAGGATGAATACTTCGCATTTATCCGGCGATTCATGTTTGTGCGGACGCACATACGTCCCCGGCTCGAATGCATTCAGCATGCGGTTCACCGGATCGGCGAAATCGGTGTGAAAATTGAAATTCTTGCGCAACCGCGGAGAATCAACGGCCTTTTCTGTCACACTGGAAACCAGACTCCTATCGATAGCAATCATGCCTGTTTCTTCACTCCTGACGCCCGCCCGGCGGGATTTGCCTATTGATTGTGCACCATATCGGGTTGGTGTGGAAGGGGCCGCCTGGATCGTATTGCGGCCCTGCCGGTTGATGCAGCTTTTTCAAGAGGAAGCACTGAAGGTCTTCGAAATCGGAATCGGTTTCGGCTCACGAGGAGGCTATAAACTCGATACCGATGCCGATTCCGACCCCGATGAGGCAGATCAGTCGGAAATAGAAATGGCGCGGTGGATCAGGCGGATGAACTCCTGACGATACCCGTGCTTGTCTTCACCCTTGCCTGCCTTTGCCCAATCCAGGGCGTTCTCCATGTTCGTGCTTCCCTTATATGGAGAATCGCGCAGTGCCATCCCAAACGCAGCCACTGCTGCCGCGAATTTGAAATCCCGGGAAGCGTTGCCGAACTTTTGCTTCGATTCCCTGACGGCAAATTCCGACAGAACGCTCTTGTCTCCCTCCGGTTCTTTGCTTCGGATCTTGACGGTGAGCAGTTCGTCGCTTTGGGCCGCCGGAGAAGGCTGAGCCTGCTTCTGGTATTTGAGAGGATCCACTCCCGGCTTTGGTTCGGACACTCCAACCGGCACTATTTCGTAAAGAGCTGTGACCGCGTGTCCTGCGCCGATGACGCCCGCCTGCTTGGTGTCGTCGTTGAAATCCTCCTTGGCCATGATCCGGTCTTCGTACCCGATCAGGCGGTAGGAACTCACACGCTGCGGATTGAACTCCACCTGTATCTTGACGTCCTTGGCAACCGGGACCAGCGTGGAATTGATCTGTTCCACCAGGACTTTTTTGGCCTCGTTCGGCGTGTCGATGTAGGCGTAGTTTCCGCGGCCTTTATTCGCCAGCATCTCCAGCGTGGCATCCTTGTAGTTGCCCATGCCGAATCCGAGAGCGCTCAGGAAAATGCCGCTTTTCGCTTTATCTTCGATCAAGCGCGTCAAATCCCCCCGGTTCGTGATTCCGACGTTGAAATCCCCGTCGGTGGCCAGGATCACGCGGTTGATTCCGCCCTTGATGAAATTGTCTTTTGCGGTCTTGTAGGCGAGCTGGATTCCGCCCGCCCCATTGGTGCTGCCTCCCGCGTGCAGGCGCTCGATCGCATGACGGATCTTCTCCTTCTGATCGCCGCTGGTGGACTTCAGAAAAACGCTCGTGTCGCTCGCATACACGACAATGGCGACGCTGTCGGCTTCTGTAAGCTGGTCGACCAACAGGGTCATGGATTCCTTCACGAGGGGGAGCTTGTTCTGGTCCGCCATGGAGCCGGACACGTCGAGCAGGAAAACCAGGTTGCTGTCCGGCCGTTTGCCGAGCGCTACTTCACGTGCCTTCAAACCGATGCGCAGCAGCCGGTGCTCCGGCTTCCAAGGAGCTTCCGTGATTTCGAAATTCGCGGCGAACGGTTTGCCGTTTTTGGGTCCTGCGTAGTCGTAGTCGAAATAATTCACGAGCTCTTCGATGCGCACTGCATCCTTGGGAGGAAGCGAGCCGCCGTCCAGAAAGCGGCGCACATTCGAGTAGGAAGCCGTGTCCACGTCAATCGAAAATGTTGACAGCGGATTTTGCGCGGCATCGAGAAACGGGTTATCCAGGATGTTGTCGTAGGCTTCCGTGTTGAAATCGCCTCCCGGTTTCTGCCAGGGAGGAAGCATGCGTTTGCGCGGCGCCGGCCGCGGCGGAGGCGAGGGCAGTCTATAGCGCGCGTCGCTTACGAGGATGCCGTCTCTCTGTATATTGAGCTGAGCGGCATTCACACCTGCAAAGGTCTCTTTTGGCAGAGCGCTAAAAGAGCTTTCGGACGTCACAGCGCCGCCCATGACGCCAACCAGCTGCATCGCGTCGTTGCCGATCAGCGGCAGGCTTTGGGCGGCTTTTTCATCCATCACCGTACCAGTGCCGGATTCCGCTTTCAGGATCTGTTCCGCGGCGGATAGCGGCTTGTCCGTTTGAACCTTTCCATCGACCATCCCGCCAGGCGCTCCGCCTGCCGCGCCCATGCCCGCGCCACTTCCGGGTTTGCCAGACGCGTCCTTTGCCTCTCCTTTCATAGCCTTGAGGAGGTCGACGCCATCGCTTTTTGCGTAAAGCTCTTCCTTCTTTAGGACGGGCACATTCCCCGCGGTCGCAACGGATTCCGTTGGGATGGTTGGTGCTGCAGCCAGGCGGTCTGTTTCCAAACGCCACTGCGCGGCAGGGCCGGACTCCGCCCTGGATTTGATCTCATGAGCAGGGGCCGGAACCTCGTATGTTTTGGATATGTCCGTCCGCTCTGTCGCCGGCTGCGTTGTTGACGGCAATTCCTTCTGCGTTACCTGCGTAATTTGAGTCTGGTTGGGGATTAGCTCCGTTTGTTTGAAATATCTGACGGCAACAAAGGATATTAACAAAACAGCCGCTGCGGCGGTGGCCAGGGCCCACTGCGATCTCCACCCGAACCAGCTTTTGCCTGTACCGGCCTTTTGCTCGATGCGTTCTCTCTGCGCCTGAGTCAGGCCGACGGGCTCTTCCGCCCGCAATTCTGCCTTCAATAGTCCGGCGGTCTCGCGGATGTCTTCGACCAGCCGGCGCATCTCTTCGGATTCCTCCAGGATGCTTTGGATTTCCGCTCTCTCCTGCTCATCCGTTATTTCGCCGAGAGCGTAGGCGGTCCATTTCGGATCGTTGGCATCAATTTTCATTTCACCCTCCTTATTGCCGGCTGTGTATGGACTCTTTCCCGGATGGTCTTGAGTCCCGTATGGATGAGAAAGCCGACATTGCTTACCGAAAGACTGGTGATCCGACTGATTTCCTGGTAGCTCAGGTCGCTCTGGAATTTCAGCCGCAGGACTTCCTGTTGGTTTGCTGGGAGAGTGCTGAGTATCTTCAGAACATCTGCGAGCTGCTCCTCTTGTTCCATGGCTGACGGGACTGCCGGCAAGGAATGCGCTTGCAGCTCGAGCCGGGCATCGCTGATTGCAGTCATTCGTCTCTCCTTTCTAAGCACATCCAGCGCCCGGTTTCGGCAAACCGTATAGAGCCATTGCGCCAGGTGGCTGCGGATTTCGGCCGGAGTCTGGCGGCAGAGCTTCAGGAAGGTGTCCTGAACGACCTCTCGTGCCCGTTCGATGTCCCCGGTGATGTGAGCTGCATAGCGAGTCAGCGGCTGTTCATATTCGGCTAATATGGATGGCACCCAGCTGGAATCTGGAGTCCTCATGCAGCCCTCATCTGTTGCTCCGAGTCTGTTCCGGCTTGTTCAACCGGTATAACGATCTTCCGCAGATTTTCTTAGAAAAAGATGTAGCCCGCAATTCCCGTCCGCCCCTTGATTCGTCGGCGGAAACGGGCATGAGGGTCAGATTACAGATTCCAAATTCCAGATTCCAGAAGAACTATCGGGAACGGAGCTCTGATCCGCGGGGAAATACCCCGCCCCTGCCGGAAAGGCAGCAAAGGCCTGGCAGGTAGGGGAGCCATGGATTGATGGATCTGCAACTATATCTTGTCCAGGAATTGCCAGAACTCCTGCCGCCATTCCGATCGGGATCGGTATCGGGATCGAAATCAGCAAACGGAAAGCCTCAGCAATACCGAATCCGATCGCGGCCCCGATAATGCAGTTCAAGCGGCTTTGGGCGGCTCATGTAAGTATTGTTATTCCTGCTTCGACAGCGCTATATCGCCTGAGTATGTGACGATGCGGATGGGTGCGCCGCCTTTTCCCACGGATGCTTTCAGGGATTGCGAGCTTTTGCGGATGATGATTTCCGGCGGAACCTCTTCGCCTTCCACGATCTGGGTGGGATAGTCGACAGTGACCTTGCCATTGCGGGTTTCAAGCTGGAGAGCAGCCGAATACTCTGTCGGAAGTATGAGGTTTGCAGAGCCATTCTGTGTCACACCTGCAAATTCAAGCCCGTTCCATTGCTTGCCGGACATCTCCACAAAGATATCGCCCTTGAGCAGGCTGCCGGAGAAGTATCCGGCCATGGATTTAGCCTCCAAACTCCCCTCTGCTATCGTTGTCTCGACCCACCCGTTCACGGAATCTATGGAAAATTCACCGCGGTCCATCTGTGCTTTGATATCTGTCTTCTCGCCCGGGAGATACAGGGTAAGATTGATTTCCAGTATTCCCGGCGGTTCCGGATTTCCGACAGCACGGATCGCCGTAGTCGTTTCGTTGTGACGGATGCGCACGGGAGATTTTTTCAGGAACGCCTTCGCCTTCTCTTCAGTTGCATAGTACAGGATCTTTTCGGCTTCGATACGAACGGATCCTTTCTTCCACCCCACAATTTTGAGGCTTCCGGGAACGCCGATGAAAATCTCAACCTTACCTCCCGGAAAAAAGTTGAACTCTCTCTCCTCACGTTCGACATAGGGAGACCGCTCAGCCGGCTCCGAGTTCAGGTCCTGCGACAAAAGCGCTGGAGCAAATAAAAGGCTGATCAACACCATGCATAATCGCATGAACTGGCACTCCTTCAGGATAATTGCTTTGAAACCGCCTCCGCGATTCGGATTACGGTGAACCTGTCCATCGCGCGGAGGATTATCAGAGATACAATGCCCAGGCAAGCCCACCAGGCAATGCGTACCGCCCGCCAATTCATATATCGGCCGGTTGCCTGCAGCGCATGATACAGTATCCAGCACTCGAGCGCGAATGGCAGAAATCCCAGAAAACCCAGGACCGGCATCTCGAAGACTCTCCACTTGTCGAAAAACGGGATCGAATAGCTCCACTTCGCGCCGGCCCAGTAATTCCAAAATTCCCACATCAATCCGCAAAGCATCCCCCCCAGCATGAGACTCCAAAGCCGCCTCCGGTCACCGGAGTAAACGCTCGAAAAGAGACCTCTGATTCCGAATTTTTCCAGAAGGGGATCGACAAGGAATATCGGGCCTATCCATATCGCCCAGAAAAAATACCGCGGCCAGAATATGGGGGCGATGGACAGAACGGATCCGAGGATAATGAACAGGGCCGGGGAGACGGATTTTTGATCCGGCGAACAAGGTTCGCATTCCGATGCCGCCGCCTGCTTGGGATGCCCAAAAAGCATTTCCACGAGATCCGAAGTGATAAAGATGCCGGGCAAAACTGTGGCGAAAGATAGAAGGTAGGCGAGCCATCTTTGCCAGGTCTGCAGCGGGGGAATGCTGTACGACCAGTTTTGAAGCACGAGATTATAGGCCTCGAACAGAAGCCATACGAATACGGACAGGAAGAGCATACTCCAGAACTCCCTCCTCCGGCTGGCCAGGAGAGATCGCCCGCTCAGTTTCAGGAGCAGATTGTCTGCAATAAGGATATAAGACCACCAGGCAAAACAATAAAACCAGGTGTGGAAAGGCTCGATCCTGCGAAGCAGGCAATACTCGGAGATGATCAAAAGCAGCAGGCCGGCCCAACCGTATGGTTTCATAATTATGATTATAGCCTTTACCGGCGATAAAGGCGCGATTTGGATGAAGTGCTATCGTGTTGAGAGTTGAAAGCAGGATGCCGGCATTGCCCGGCCCGAGGTAGTACCTATATCCAGGAAATGCGGAATCCGCCGATGCCGGTCGAGATGTAGATGGATACTTTGGTCGCGGCCGCGTCGTAATTCTCGCTGTAATAAAAGGAGTCCTTCTTGGTGAAGCCCTCCAGGTGCAGGCCGCTCAGGAAATTCTTGGACGATTCCACTTTTACGCCGATACCCCGGGGGATGCGAACGTTCACGCCGCCCACTCCGACCTGAACGCGCACATCCGCGCTCTGTTTCCATTCTCCCGTGAAATCAAGCGTCGCGCCCCCTACGCCCCCGTCGAATTCGAGTTCTCTGAAATTCAAATTGCCAAGCCCCGTGGCTTCAAGCCTGCCGACGCCGCTTTTCAGCCTGATGTGTTCGCAGGGTATCGTGTTCGGCTCGTATGCCGACATTTTTGCCTCTCCAACGCCGGAATCGAATTCGAGACTTGATATTTTCAGGCCGGAAAGCGACAGGCGCGCATCTCCGACACCCGCGTTGATTTTCATTTTCAGAGGTATCGAGTTATTGAGAGCCAGCCGAAGCCTGTTGTTGAACCTCTGCGTATGAATTCCCCCCTTGTGAGTGCTCTCGAGGCTTAAGGCGAAGCGGCCTTCGGTTCCGTCCGGGGCCGTGTCGTAGCGCACGTCCGGCACGAAGCTGGCTTTGTCGTATTCCAGATCGTAGGAGTAGAGCGATCCTGATGAGGAGTCGCCCGTGATCTCCAGCGAACCGATGTCAAAGCGGACGGTCGAATCGAGAGCTTTTTCTTTTTGCAGGGGACGATTTTGGCTTGTCGTGACCATTTCAATAGGCACGCGTTCACCAAAGCTGCATCCGGCAAACAGCATGGGGAAGCACAATACCCAGGCGAGATTTTTCATAGCGCAACTCCTATGCATCCATATCTTCGACGGCAACAAGGGGAAGAAGCGCCCGTATGGGCATGAAGCGTTCGAGACATGAGGGCCGGGCCGGCCCTCTGATTTTCCCGGCCGGACAGTTTCGCTTCAACGGCGTGAGTCGGATGAATTCGAATGGATCCGTATTGTGTTTCCACCAGAATCCTGGGCCCGCCGGTTTTTACTCTGGATTTGGCGGAGCTGACATCATTGTCGCTCGAGGTCTCCACTCCCGGGTAATCCGATTCCACCCTGCCGTTTCTTGCGGATGCTTCAATCAGAAAAGATGCGTTATCGGGCAGATTCAATTCCACATCCCCGTTCCGGTTCTTTAGAATCACATCGCCCTTTCCGAGTTTCCGGGACGAAACACTGATGTCGGCGAACTCATTTGCGATCGTGCAGGAGCTCATAAGATCATTGATGACGACATCCTTAAGGGAGGTCTGGACATCCAGCGGTCCGCCGACTCGTGTTGCCTGGACCTCGCTGGCACGGCCCTGCAGCTTGAAACCTCCGCGGATATCCACTGCATCCACCCGGTCGGAGTTGGATTGGATCTCGACGTTCCCCTGCACATTTTTCAGAGAGACGCCGGCAAACCGGCTTTCGATGACGACATGGGATGCAACATTGGAAATATCGATATTCCTGTGGCTCGCTTTGATTTTCAGGCCGCCCTGCAGCGTATCCACGCTCACTCCGGTGCCACGGGAGTCAATGGTTACCTGCTTTGAAATCCGCTCCATCCTGATACTGCCTTCGGTGCTCGATGCCGTCAATTCACCGTCGACGTTGAAGATTTCCAGAGGGGCGTATTCATCCGATACCGTAACATTTCCCTTGACGGTATCGATATATACCTTGCCTCGCGCATCCAACACGAGATTTCCGACGAGATTGGTCAGCCGGGAATCCGCATAGCGGGTTGAGATTTTTAGCTTGCCTACGCAGTCCCGGACTTCGAGTCCTCTGTGCGTTGTGTTCAGGTCGAGATCTCCGTTTATTTCAGAAACGCTGATTTCCCCAAAGGAATTTTTGATTTGCAGCTGCGAATTCCTGGGGATGAATATTTCCATGTCGGTGTTGAAGGTATAGTCATTTCCGCTCAGGTCATCCCGGTTGGTGCGGATCACGAAGTAATCGTGATCGGATTTTTTACCAGGCTCGGCTTCGGGCTTCGGGTTCGGCAGTCCCCGCAGTTCCGGTTTTGCCTCCAGCCGGATTTCGTCGGCGATGTTTTTGGCACGGGCCGAGCTGCCGTATACGACTTTTTTCAGGCGCACGCGGACCTCCCCGTCTTTTCCCGGAGAAACGGAGACCGAACCGTAGGAATTTTCTACAAGTATGGGCAACGGATGATCCAGGGAGAAGGACGCTTCTTGCGAGAAAGCGTGGGTTTCTCCCAGCCACTGCCCAGGCCGCATCGCTTTGCCGCCGATATTAATGGGCAGCTCCCGGATGACGCGTCCAAAATGGCTTTCAGAAATCCTGGTTACGGCGGTCCCGATCAGCAGCAGAAAAACAATGGAGATTATTTCCCCAAATCGAATGGCAACTGAATCCTTATGCAGGAAATAGTCGAGTATCTTGCCCAGGCCGAGGAGTATCAAAAGCACCGGCCAGTAACGGTCGGCCAGCGACCAGATATCCGGACCAATCCCGAGGTTTTTCAGAAGAAACAGGATTCCGAGCCCGATCCAGATAAGAGCGCCCAGCAGTGATGGTCGAAGCCGGTTTGGCATGGTCTACTCCTTCTGAGTTGTTTTGTCTGCCACCGGCGGAACTGAGGGCCAGACAAAGTAGCAATAGAGTCTTCTGATCCCGATAATGATCAGAATGACGGGCCAGTAACGGGCGATCGCTCGCCAGGCGGAGAAGGAGGGATAGAAGTTTTCGGCCAGAAAAATGGCGCCGAGGGCGATTAAGATCAGACCCGCGGTCAAAGCGCCGCTGCGGGAACAGGGTGCCATGTCAGATATCCTCCTTCGCCTCTATCTTGGGAATCGGCCCGGCAGCTGGTTGAGACTTTTCGTTCTGCAGAGCACGATAGACTAGGTAAGCGCCCAGCAAGACAAAGACCAGAGGCCAGAGTTTGTTGAAGTAGTCGAACGGGATGACATTTTCGAGAAGGAAAAACATCCCGAGAACCATCAAGAATACACCCCACCCGATGATTGTCTTGTCCCTCTGGGAAGTTTCGGGTATCGGCACCGCTTTAATCCTGGAGCGAACCAGGGCCTCCGCCGTGCGATACGCGTCGAACATGGTGAAGAGTATGAAGACGACAGAGGCGAAACCAAATATTCCGCTGACGCGACCGCCCAGAAGCGCCAGAGCCGCCCATACGGCAAAGTAGGTAATGGCTTTCATGTACTCACTGTTATAAACAGCGCCCAGCCCCGGGATGATGGCACAAAGTGCCGCTCTTCTTGGGGAGTCGGATGGCAGCTTGAGGCCCTTAATCGTTGCTGCCCATTCCGCCCCCTCGACCAGACAGTCCTGGCAGTATGCCTTGGCCTTTATTTTATGCGAACACTCAGGGCAGAGAGGCTTTTTGCACGCGGTACATAATTCCTGGGATTCCACTGCAGGATGATACGAGCATTTCATGGCGGTCACCTCAAATCCTAAAACCACACTGGATTATTTGAATCCGTAAACCTACGCCGGCCACAGGAAGAGATGGCTGCTTTTTTCTTTAGGCGCTCTGTCCTTCCGCGGCGTCGGATCTTCTGTTTTTTTGCGTCCTTCCAGCGGCACCTCTATCTGCTCCATTATGGAACGCAGATTATTCAAAGAGTTGTTTTTGAAACGATTAAACTGTGCCTCCCACTCGCTTTTCTTGTTGTATACCCTTAATCCCTTGCCATATAGCTGTTGCGCTCCCCGATCCATAAGCCGCACAAGTTCCATAGGCGATAGGCTGGACATGCTGATGGATAGCTTGGGCAGCATCAGGTCAAGCATCAAGATCAGGAAAAGAGTCGCCAGCGTTGCACCAATAGCCAGCTTGGGAGTGAGGAAGGGCCGGAGGAAGTACTGGCGAAGCAATTCCCTTGAAGATCGGGTGCGCGGACGGCCGGAAGTCCGCAGCAGGATTTTCTCAACTGATTGAGAATCGAAATCCAGCGAAGGAAAGTTTTGGCAAAGGGAAACGACGGATTGCATTTCTTCCAGCAAAGCGGAGCAGCTTTGGCAGCTTTCAAGGTGTTTTGAAACCTCGGCTGCCTCTTCGGCTGAAAGGCCGGCTTCCATAAAATCGCTCAGCCGGAGTTCCACTTTTGGGCAATCCATAACGATCCTCTTACATCTGCATACCCAACTGGGCTCGTCTCTTGATTAGCAGCTTGGCTAGTTCAAGCCGCCCTCGATTAATCCGGCTCTTCACCGTTCCTTCGGGAACGCCGAGGAGTTCGGCAATATCCTGATATGCAATTCCCTCAATATCTCTAAGTATAATTGCTTCTTTAAGTTCAGGGGATAATGACTGGAGCCCGTGCTGGAGAAACCGGGAAGCTTCGGCTTGTTCGGCCATCCGCTGCGGATTTGGAGTTTTGTCATCCTGGATGTTCATGGCTTCCATTTGCTCGCTCCCTGCCGTTTGCGGGAATCGACGGGCTTGTCTGTAATGATCGATAATCATGTTTCGAGCCACCCGCAGGAGCCAGTTTTGAAAGCTCCCGGCATCGGAGCGATAGCTCCGGAGATTCTGATAAACCCGGATCAGAATATTCTGCGTCAGATCCTCTGCTTCTGCTCGGCGGTTGGTGTATCGATAACTCAAGTTATAGATACGCTTCCCGTAGATATTCACAACCATTTCCCAAGCAGCATCATCTCCTTGCAGACAGCGCTCTACAAGTTTTTGATCGCCCGAGAGCACCGTTGACTCCTTGAAAAATATCCTGTTCCTAGCCATGAAAACGAAGCGGTACGTT
>JAEAME010000798.1_pt1 | contig 27491 bp, 25 predicted proteins | sample 8958731 | NCBI WGS metagenome assembly JAEAME01 (sample SAMN16933194, study PRJNA681113) | bioreactor sludge metagenome | isolation source: anerobic bioreactor sludge (Control) | place: India:Bengaluru | collected 2018-10-24 | reverse complement strand
CGTATCCTCCGCCCGAATAGGCTTCTCCGGCTCCGGGCCCGTTCAGGTATCCTTTTGCATCCGCTGAAATCACTGATCCGGTATCGATTCGAATATTTGCCGCGTGAATCAATGTTCCTTTAAATCCCTCAAATGTCACATTGGATTCAAGCACAAGAATTGATCCATTGGTCACAATAAGATCCTCAAACTGATACTCGCCGGCCGACAGTACCGAGTTCAAGGTTACTATCGTCTCAGGATCTTCATTGTCGGGGATGCCATCGTTGTCCAGATCTCCCTGTGCATATGCTGGTCCAGCTGCGATACAAAGAAAAATCACAAAGGCAAGTGTGATGAAAAGGGATCGGAATCTACCCTGCAATCTCCATCCTCCTATCTATAGAGAGGTAGTCAATCATTGAGATGATAGAAGTATTGAAATGGATTTTAATTCCCCGGCGGAAAAAAGAGAATAATCCAGAAGAGACGCAAGGCGTCCCTTCCCGTTCACCTCAAAAAAGAGGTGGAATCACCGCACTGGTACGAGAATCTCCGTGAGGATCTCTTCGGGTTTCACTTCCCGGGGATCGTTGGGGTAGAGCTCGCGGATGGGCCCGGTGATCTGGAGGTGATGGTTCTCGATCCATGCAAAGAGGGCGAGGTAGGTGGGCTCGCAGGTCTCGTATGGTCCTCGGTGCACGGTCCGGACCATCTTCCCCCCGGGGAGGGTGTACACCCTGATATCCCCGCTGCCGGAGACCGTGCCCGCAACCGGCCAGACGACCTCGATTTTTGCCGTCCCTTTCTCGTTCGCCTCTTTTACGCATTCCACGCTGGTCTCATGGCAGAGGAATGTCGGCATACCGGCAAAGGGATACTTCTTTTCCATGATATACCCGACAAGCTGCATGAGGAGGTGTGGGATCAGCGTGTAACTCCCGGTTTTTGTGATCCCGAGTACCTGCTGGTCAGGTACTTCCACAATAGCAATCTCTTCCATATGAGTCAATAACCGATCAGGTGCCGGATTTATAAAGATATGACCCGGGAGGGCGAACGTGTCCGTGTTCGTCATTTTACAGGAAGGATTGAGGTGATTACAGGAAGGATTGAGGTGATGAAGAGTGGTATTTTCCCGATGGGAAGAGATCACCTGGATGGTTCGCATTTTTATATGGAAATGCCTCCGGCATTTTCATCTTTTATGCTTGTGGCCCTCAAAGGAATCATGTTATTTATTTCAATCCTCATGCAGGAGGCCTCGGCAGCGTTTTTTCAGCACTTCAGGTGGAAGCGGCCATATCGGACCAATACAATACGGTACCGTTTCTCACCAGGCATCAGTGCCGGAAAAAAGGTGCATACCTCATAATGCGAAGAACTCATAATGCGAAGAAGAGATCATGGAGGATTACCTTCGTGTGATTACGAAGATATCCCTCCACCAAAGATCCTTTAAGTTTTTATTATTTGAGGTCTTTTGCACCTTTTACAATAGAATCCAGGTAACTCATCTCATTTTCCAGGTGAAGGAGTTTGGAATAGATAGATGAGGTACATCTCTCGGGGATATTGCCCATATGATGCTTCTTTAACACTTTTTGGAAGTCTTCCGACTGGACTGTTTCCAGTGTCTTTCTGTACCGTTCGATGAGTTTCAGGGACTCTTCGATCTCGATCTCGATCATGGTATCATGTCCTGGACTCTTCTGATACGGATTCTTCAGTCAGAGTATTTAAAGGCTGTGTCGATCTCACGGTATCGGTCGTTTTCCACATCCCTGACAGCCCGTCCCCTCCTTCAGGTCTGCCAGGTACGCCTCGAGAATCCGGATCAGGATCTCCCGCTCCGGCTCATTATCCGGGTATTCTGTGCTCCAGTGACGCCAGTATGGCCTCTTGTGGGCGATCTTGTACTTCACGCCCTGCATGATCGTCTCGTAGGTGTCCTGATCCACTTTCCGGACCCGCTGGTGGGCAAGGATGAACCAGTGATACTCGGTCCCGGGGAGGGCTCCTGATCCTTCCGGGGCTTTCCGGACCCTCTTCTTATCAGATCGGAAGGAGAAGATCCAGCGGTCCGGGGCTACCTTCTGCTCCTGCCACAGGCCATGGGGGTACTCCCAGAGGTGACGGTCACCGATGGACATCCCGGAATAGACCTTCCCCTGGAAGGTCTTTGTATCATCAAATGCCACAGGTGATCCTGTGTTTCATGCTTCAATTCCTTTACGGGAGTGGAGGGTGAAAGTGAACAATTCATTCCCGGGGTGCACGATCTGAATACGATATAGAGAATTCGATCGACTGATGCCCGCTTATTCTTTACGATACATATCGATATACAATGATTTCAAAACAGAATACGAGTCAAACATTAAGGATAAAGTAATTCCCTCCGGGCTCACTGAACCCGGATGGGATACTTTCCAGAGTGAATTCGTTTTTATGTGGTTCCTTATGTGAAGACTCCTAAAATTCCCATCGTCAGGGTATAGATCACACCGCCCCCGATAATCACCGCGATAAGCAGCAGGAGGAGGGGCACCACGACTGTCATAGCTGCCTCGCCCATCGACATCTCCTGCATCTCGGCAAGTCCGATAATAAGGAGCACCAGGTACCAGATGACACCGATGGCGGCGATATACGGAATCCACCCCAGAAGGAAGAAGGGGGTGGAAGCGTACATCGTGGTCTTGATAGTCTGGGTAAATTCTTTTTTCGCCCCGAAGAGAAGGGCAAAGACATGCCAGATGAAAGCAGAGAAGAATATTCCTACGAGCGACAGGAGGAAGAATATATACACCGTAAAGAGCTGGAAGGTTGAGACAAATGCTCCGAAGTTGCTGAGCGCCTCGGCCAGCTGGCTGCCGAAAAATCCCATATTCCCAATACGGATGATGATGTCCTGGAACGCAAAGTATCCCATCACCAGCCAGACAATGGCGGCGAGGATGGTCCAGATCACCAGGAGTATGGTGTAATACCGAAATGCACTCCCCAGGGAATCGCCCTTGCTCGCCCGGAACGTCTCAGCGGGAGCCATGAGAAATCCTTTCACTTTATTCATGTCAAGCATATAACGGCTGATCCTATCTCTTGGTATATATAGATATGGTAAGGATAGTCGATATACCAGGAAATATCGTATTTTCCTGTTTTCGTTCCGATCAACCTTTCCAGGAATCAGCCGATTATTTTCATTAGACTTATCAAAAACGAGAGAGATATGCATGGGTTGTTAACATAGGGGCCAGACAGGTAGGCCGGGTCGCCGATGTATCAAGTTTTTTCTGTCCTGAATAGTGGGGAAGCACCCGAGTCAGGTGCACTCATGATACGAGAGGCAGAACTCCGATTACTCCGCTGTTACCGTCTTTCTTTTTAGTATGAATATCGTCAAGCGTTTTTCTTCACAACAACGTTCAACTGCTTCTTGTTTTTACCACTGATCTCAATGAGGTATTCTCCCTCCTCCTTGAACGTGGTGTAATAGACCCCGTAATTCTTCCCGTTCGATGCTCCGGGAACGCATCCCTGGCTGTTGATCACCACTCCATTGATAAGGAAATCGGTAGTAAATTCCGTTCCCCAGGATGGAGTGTTTTCAGGGACGTCAAACTCATAGACAAAGTAGTACCGCTTATCCGGGATGAAATATCCAATGGGTGGGACCGAAGGTCCTCTCTGGTAGACATCGTCAATCCAGATATCCCCAATGATCTCAGCTTTAATCCGTGTCATGCAGAGAAATGATTACGTTCAATATAAAAAATATTCGTTGCCGGGAAATTTTTTTTAGGGAATTTCTCAAGAGGGGAGTGGCCATCCATTCTGCTAGAGAATTGTCACTACGAAGAAGGTTGTTTTGGACTGAACCCTTTGAAAAAAGAGCGGTATCGATGATTAACTGTTCCGTGGCGATGGAACTAATAATCCAGCCAGGGCACCGACCGCTGCTGAACCGATGGCAATTAATCCGTCAGGGACCATTGACTGTTGTGCTGACTCTATGCCAATATCCTTGATGAGAATATACCCGGTAATCCCGATTACCGAGATAATAGTAATTCCCATAATGACGATAATAATGATATAAATCAACATGACGTATCTCATTTTAATGTCTTCTACCGCGGTGTCATTGGTCATACGTATCAAGTAGAGTTACTCGTTCATCAAGTATATAAAAAAAAGGTGAAAGAATTCATGAAGAAACGGCTGCCCTTTTGGTAGGTATCAGGATCGGCTCTGTAGAAATGGGTGAATCAAGTGAAAATCCTCCTTTTAAACCATAAAAGCTAAGGTCCACTGGCTCATTGATATTTCAATGCAGTGCAAAACCCAAGGAGCGAGAGTCAAGGTACAGGTATATCAGATTTGTAAAATCAAGCATTCACCCTCATAAAAAAATTCCCGGATCCCAGCACCAGCCAGACAGTAGCGGCAAGAATGGCCCATATCAGAAGCAGGAGGTGTAATACCGAAACGCACTCCCAAGGGAATCCGTCTTGTTTGCCTTGAAGGTCTCGGCAGAAGCCATGAGAAATCCTTTCACTTTGTTCATGTCAAGTGTATAACCGCTGACAGGGTTTCTGATAGAAGGAATGGGAACCAGATTTCTTTTATTAGAACTTCCATCTCGCATTCCTTTCTGGCATTTCATCGATAATCAGTGATTATGTCAGGGAAATGGAGGCAACAGTTGTCTCGATCCTGACGGCCACAGATGAGCAGTGCAATGACCTGAAGCCAGTCTACTATGCTGATCGTATCCTGGTGGAGAAGGGAAGTTTATGGGTTAAGCTTTATAATGGCTCATCATGGTCAGAGTAGCAGAGTATGTTGTCATAAGAGATGGCACGTTCAGTATCCGTATCCCAGGTCAGGAAGAGCATTTTGAGTTCAGTGTGCCCCCTGAGATTGTCCGTCCTTCTGCAGATAATGCTCTCAATCATAGAAGGCCTCTCCTCACCTATATGGTGGATCCAAGTGCCAATGCAGATGTCACTCTAACAGTTGAGATAAATGATCAAAGGATCGTCCGCTGGACCTACAAAGGAGGGGTTGGCAGGATGCATCAGGAGGTCCTGAGCCACGAACAGCTGCGTGTCGGTGAAAACTCAATCCAGTTCAGGATCGATGCTATTGAGGGCAGCCACTTCCAGAATGTCCAGATATCTGATGTTGTCATATGGTTCCAGAAAGAGGTACCGGTCTAATCCTTGAAATATGAAAGCATAAACGGCGTTCCTGAGATCATCCGTACGGGGAGGGAGCAGCGGATTCGAAAGCTGCCTGTGCAAGCCAGCAGGGGAGAGCCCATGTGACGATTCCCAAGAAAGGGTCCAGAGGTACCCTTGCTTCTTCCCTTTTCGTATTTTACAGGAATTTTTAGTGGACCATATCGGTGCATCCTCCTGTTGGATCATGAAGGGGAAGTAAGGGTTTTTAAGGGGAAGGTAATGATTTTTTTTATCTCCACCTACCAGGTTTCTTTCATCATAAGTCGGTAAGAAACGGTACTCTCTCTTTTTCACATACAGTTCCAGATTCCCAGACGACAGGAGAAAGGAGAGGAATGCCTGATATCTTGTCAGGGAATCCGCGGTGAACAAGGATGTACCATCAGTTCCTGTTTTTTCCGTGGCATCTGCCAGCGAAGAACGCACTCCCTGGAAACAACGATTGGCGTCATGAAAAGAGGCATCTCTCTATTTGTACCACTTGCTCAGTCGCGTTTCACCGCTCGATAGGTTCCATTCCTTTTCTCTACAAAGAGCACCGCTCTCCCTGAAACTGGGCAGGGTTTGACCGACTTTCCCTCCTGGACATGAATCATGCCGGTGGTGACCGGGACGCCCTCAAGGGTGAGGATCTGGTCGATTCCCGCATCGAGCAGTGTTTCTGCAGTGGTGGGCCCGGTAATCATGCGGATCTTTCCTATCTGGATGAACCTGCCATCGTCTCCCGTGGCAGCAAGCCCGATCCCCGCCAGGGCACCGATCACCCCGTCTTCCGTTCCTCCGAGTCCTTCCAGGCAGATCGAGCTCTTTTTTGCGAGTGCCCTGGCCTGCTCCTGAGTGAGGACCATTCGTTTGGCATCCTGGCCGAAGGCCATCACCTCAGGGGAGACGGTTGCCCGCTTGGCGATGGCGATCCCAGGATCACTTCCTTCAACAAAATCTGCTCTCATATGGTCACATGCCAGGGAAAAGATCCTGTCCTCCTGGCCGTTCCTACAGGGACCAATGTGGATCACCGCACAGCTGTTATGAGAGGTATAGGGGATGGACTCGTGCACATACAACTGGTGTCGGGTCACCCCAAGCACCGGGTATTCCTGTCCGAGCAGGTCTGCAATCGCACGGGCAAGACGACCGGTGCCCCGTGAAGAGAGGGTATCGGTATCATCAAGAGCGAGGAGGAATGTCATTTTTCAGTACTTCTCTCAGGTTCTCATGGTGAACGTAATACCCTTTCCCTTTTCTTTTGTTAAGGGGATTCGATGAGTGTACTGGTGAACACCGGCATGTATTGGTGATTCACTTGAGGGAGGATGAGAAGCAGTTCCAGAGCGAGGTATCTAAATTTCCCTCAAAAACCGCCGGTAATGCCACTGCAACGCCATTCGCTCAGGCAATGCCTTCAATTTCAGAATATCCTCCTCCACGAGTTCCAACTCTTCCTTTGAAGGTCCGCTCTCTCTCGTCACAATCTGGTACGATCCTGGGTGAATGGTGAAAAAGCATTTTTCAAACGCTGCATGGTGATTCTGGCAGAGGGGAATCCCATTTCGTGGGTCATCGGTTCCGTTTTCGCTGGCCGGTTTGATGTGAGTGGCAGTCAGCAGACCGTCGATCTGCATCGAGCATACCGCACAGCAATGGCCATACCGCTTGAACACATCGAAGGAGAACCTTGGATTGCTCCCGCTCCTGGATGAGAGATGTCGCTTTCTTTTCCGGTTCAGGTTGAAAGGGATCTCTTCCGAGAAGGCCCCCTCCTTTGTGTAGTCAGGGATTTTCCCAAATTCGATCAGGAAGGTCTGATTCGCATCATCCCAGTCCCGGACAAAGCCTTTCTTTACATCCCTCCTTGTTGGGTCCAGTGTAGAGGTGGTGATGACAAACACCGGGATGTTGAATCGCTTTGCATTCTTTGTTGCCTTTACCTCATTCCCGTCCTGTCCGCCCTGCCGGTTGGTCACCGGGTATGGGGAGCGTATTGCGGCATCTGAGAGGTCATCGGGGTACTGTGTCCCTTTATGGAATATGGAGATGGCAATCCCTGCATCATCGTTCGAGATCTTAGAGGTCCGTTCCTTGTCCACCCAGAGCCCGCCGGCACCACGGTATATCCGGTAGGTATCTCTCAGGACGTGAGCCGGGATGTCCTGGCCTTTATACTTCGCCTGGATCTCCCGCCAGATTCGCTCCCGGTTCATGGTCTCGAAGTCGAAACTGGTATGATCCACCTCCGAATGGGTCTTTTTCACGATCCGGAACCCGAACTTCTTGAGAAAATTGTTGGACTGTGCTCCCCCGGAATAAAGGGTGGGATCAAGGGGCTTCCCGTTCGCAAAGAGATTGGCCGTCCGGATGACCCATACCGGCGGGTATTTTCTCCCCTCGTATACCAGGGAATATTTGATGGATTCGTGCTCTTTTGGATACCCTTCCTTATCAATGGTTGCAAGGGCGGAGATGATATGTTCTTTCCTGATATTCCTGGGAATCCCGGGTGTCATTGCTCTGTGGAATAGTTGGTTGATCTTATAGTAAGGGTGACGGTTTTGATGGGGGAGGAAAGACACCGCTCTCAACTCTCCGTCAGGGAAACCCCTTAAGAGACAGGAAGCGGACCGAAAAGATCGGATGCTGTCACCTTTAAAAAGTGAAAACAGAACGGCATACCCGAAGCTGAAGCAGAAAATGCCTCATGATGAGGCGATCCGGTTCGTTCACAAGTACTTAATGTTCCAAGTGAAGGTTCAGGAACGCGAGCGAACCATCCGACCCAGACGTCACCTTGTCGGCATATCCCTGGATGAGAAATGCCCCCAGCTTGAGCAGCCCAGAAGGATCGGAGAGGATCTCCTCCTCGCCGGGACGCTTGTCAGGGAGCGTGAGAGGACTGCCCTCATACGAGATCTCGGCATCCAGGTTGAACTCATCGAACGATACCGCCACCTTCAGGGGGCCGGTTGCCATCTGGTGGTCGGTGATCAGCTCGCATGCCTCGGTGAGTGCCATGGCCATCTGGTGGATCACCTCTTTTCTTGCCGCCCACATTTCCCCCTGGCGTTCCATGAAGAGGAAGACCTGGTCGGAGATCCTGCTCTCCAGATCGATGGTGGTGGTGACCCTCTTTTTGATCCCCAGCCGCATGACAAGGTTCAGAACGATGGCGACTACGGTGGCAAGCGAGAGTGCTGAATCAAATACCGGGCTGATAAATCCGGGGACGGTCTCATACGCACCAGGGATAAGGTACACACTCAGCCCGAAGATGAACGAGATGCCGATTACGAAGATCTTCCGGGAGTCCAGCATCCGCGTGGTGATCGTCTGGATACCCCCGACGATGATGAAGCCGGCAACGTAGATCAGGCTCCCGCCGATCACCGGACCCGGCATCAGGAGGAACACGATCGCAAGAACCGGGAGGAAGGCAAGGCTGATCAGAATCCCTCCCGTGACAAACCCGATGTACCGGCTCGTCGAACGCGTGGCGATGGAGAGCCCGATGTTGGAGGAGGAGCCGGTCTGTCCCATGCCCCCGATAAGACCGCCTATGGTTGATGCGATGCCGTCGGCAAAGAGCCCGGCCCGGATATTCATCATGTCCGGCCGCTTCCACTCGGTATCATTGATCCGCTGGCAGATGGAAAATTCACCGATACTTTTGACAAAGGTAACGAGACCCGCAACGCAGAACGGGATGATGAGTGCGGTCTGGAAGGAGACCCCGAAGTACTGCGGGTCAGGAAACGAGATGATCGGTGATGCCATGATCTGGCCGAGCGGGTCTGCACCGGCAAGTCCTGCCGCGATACAAAGGATGTACCCGACGGTCATACCGATGATAAGCGGGAATAGCTTCAGATGGCCCCTGCCCCATACGGTCACTCCAACGATAACAGCCAGGGTGATGCAGGAGATCAGCGTTGCGAGTCCCGAGGGAGTAGGATCCGTCGCAGTCATCCCGAAGAAGTTGGGTAAGGCATACGGGACGACGGCTACTCCGAGCATCATGATCACAAGGCCGGTGACTTCGACCGGGAAGAGGACCCGGAGACGGTGGGCAATGCGGGAGAGGGCGATCTGGAACGCCCCGGAGACCGCGGTCATCCCGTAGAGCAGGGAGAGGCCCCCTGACTGGACGGCGAGGATGGAGGCTGAAACAAAATTCGGCCCGCAGACCCGGGGGACGAGGTATCCGGAGCCGAACTCCTTGTGTTTCACCGCCTGGAATAGTGTCGCGATGCCGTTTGCGAGCATCGACATGGAGACGAGAAAGGCCGCTGCCCCTGCCTCCAGGCCGGCAGCCTTGGCGACAAGGACGGGAAAAATAAAGGCAGTTGCGACAATCCCGGTGTGCTGCAGGCCGAGGAGGAACAACGTGGGGCCTTTTGGCCGGTCATCAGCAGCATATTCGAGATCCGGTGGCCGCATGCACACGAACAAAGGCTGCAGGACTTTGATAAAGGTTATGATTGTAGTGTGGCGAGCAGGAGGCCCTGATTCACATTCCTGACTCGCGGTTCCCGATGACCATCCCCGGCAACGGCAGGCGGCCTTTGAGGGAAAAAAGTCTATTAACCGTCTGTTCTCAAGAGGCTCTGGGAAGATCCTGAGGCTTCCTCTGAAAAAATCAGAGAGGGGTGGTGGAGAACCCGGCAAGGGTGTCGGGATGGTCCATAAATACCCAGTATCCCTTGTAGGGGAGGAGATCCCGGGAGGCACCCCCCTGCACGTATGACCAGCCGGGCTGGTGCAGGCCTGGGCTTACGACGATGCGGTAATCCCCTTCGATCGTGATCAACGAATCCTCGATCGGTTTTGGTGAAAAGCCTCCGTCCTCATACGCCGGTGCAGGACCGATCAGGTTCCATCCGGTCACGAGAGCCCGGGCCGGGGGACTCGATATACTGGTGGATGGCACAATCGTCGCATTTGCCACCTCCCCCTCCTTTACGTTGATATAAAATGCATACAGGGGGGTCACTTCATCGGTTGCCTGGGCGGCATACCAGAGGGATCCATCCCATCCCAGTGCCTGGATGATCTTCTCCTGGTCCCCGGCTGAGAAGATCTGGGAGAACTGGGAATGCCCCGGTGCCAACAGGATCGGTGTCGAGAAAACGTTCCATCCGCTTTCCAGGGTGACAGTGAAGGATGACGGGTCCTTTTGAGGAGCCGTGGCTGCCGTATGGTTGACCCAGGTTTCATTGATCAGTCCTGTGGTTCCAGCCGTCCTTGTGCCAAGGGTATGCATCGTTCCGGGACTGAGATTGACAGCAGTGAAGGTCCCGGATCCCTTCGTCACGTTGGCCTGGAACACCCCATCCAGATAGATCATCACCTGATCAAAGGTGTCCGATGAGGGATCGGTCCAGTTCCAGGTGATCAGAGTCTGCTGGTAGGTCGTGTTGTGAAGGTTCGTGATACTGTCAGGGGGATTTGTTGTTTCCGTTGTGTTGACGGTAATTGCTTGTACGGTTGAGCTTGATCCAGCACTGTTGTTCACCGTCATTGTGATAGTATAGGTCGCCTGAGTGTCGGTAATAAAGGTATGAACCGGGTCTGCCGTTGTCACATTCGGGCTTCCGTCTCCGAAGTTCCATTCGTAGGAGAACGGTTCAGTGCCGGTCGAGCTGTCAGCGAACTGCACCGTGAGTGGTGAAGTTCCTGACGAGGTGTTCACCGTGAAATTCGCGGTCGGTGCGATAACGGCCGGGCCGTGAACGACCAAAGTGCCCGGGAGCGTTGTTGCCGGGATCGCAGTCCCGTTGATATCGTCCAGGGCGTTGATGGTCAGGGTGATCCCGGTTGTCCCTTCGAGGATTCCCACAAGAGTGACAGCCCCAAGATCAACATTGGTGAGGTTGCCTGTGAGGGTCTCCTGCAGGTCCACTCCATTCATCCAGACACTCTGTGCCGGGAGCGTGGAGTTGTCCTGGATGGAGGCCCAGGCCGGGAAGTTCACGACGGTAATGGTCGCGATAGCAGGGTTGTCCAGTGCGATGCTGATATTGCAGCCGGAGAGGCCGTTTGCGGTCTGGTTCAGGACCAGCCCAAGTGTCGTATTCTCACCCACCGAAGCAATCTCGCCAGGTTCAATGCTCACCGTACTGGTTGCCGTTACGGGTATAACCAGCAGGATGAGAAAGAGGATACTATACAATAGCCATGAGTATTTCATGATGCCACCACCTTTTTATAGTACAAGTCTTGACGGAAGGGGTATAAAAATGTATGGGCTGATTTTCCGGTTCTGTTCGACGTTTGGTCCAATTCCCACGGAAAAAAACACACCAATACCTGAACGCTGGTATCAGGTAATTCGCTGGCTCGGGGCGGGAAATAGTCCTCCTCAACCAGGTCACATAAAAAAAGGGGGACTGCAATCGTATCTCCCATTGATGATGGAAAACAGTCCTCCTCAACCAGGACGCACGAAAAAGCGGATACTGCTATCGTTTCTCCCTAGACCAGATCGGGGGAAACGGGTATGGCAGTGAAATTGCCTTCGTCTACCGGTGAGGTCCAGATGGTCCAGCCGGCAGTATCCTCATCATAGGGGAGGATGTCGTCCATCCTCCACGCCCCGTTGACGACCCTGAACGTGGTATTTGCCGCATCCCAGCATTCTCCGTGTTTATACCAGAATGTATAGTTCCCGGTTTCAATTGTCGAACAGGTATACTGGTCATGTCCCCGTATATAGAAGCTCACCACCTTACTCCCGGATGCATAGGGATCCGCCTCGATGCGCAGGGATACCACGGCATCATCATCATTCTGGTTATCGATCGTCAGGTTCCGTGATCCCTGCATGGATTCCGACAAGAGGGAGGTGCCGGTGGGCAGGCTGATACAGGGGGAGGTGTTCTCCCCGACCAGAATGTGCAGTACAAAGGTCTGTTCGGTGCCGGTCACATTCATCCAGGGCTGTTTGTAGATCGCTGAAAACGTCTGGACTCCTTCCGAGGTTCCAGAGAGGGTCCATACCCGGGTCCCCCCTGCACCGGGAACGCCAAGGGTCTGTGCATTGGGAATAAACCGATCATCTATGATTGCGAGGCCCGAGGTCACGGTTGCATTCCAGTGATACCCGGTCGAAGGATTCTCAGGGAGCGTGATGACAAGCCCCCCTGCACCGAGCGGAATCTGCACGGTGGAGCCGTTGGCAGCCGGGTCATATCGGTCCATGCCGTCCCAGGGCAGCGGCACTCCCACCTCCTTGAAGAGCCTCACTATGTCGTTGTAGTCGATTCTTCGATTCCCGTTGAAGTCAAAACAGGCAACCGGTTCATTGTCAGCGATCCACGTCATGTTCTTGAAGAAGACCACAACGTCATTGTAGTCAATCCGTTCATTGGCGTTCAGATCTTCATACAAGCCGTCAAAATCGGGATCGGTCGGTGCCAGAAAATACCCTGGCACAGCAACCGGGGTTGCAGCCAGTGACGGAAGAGTCAGTGCTGTACATAATATGAGAGAGACGAATAGCCACCTTGATTGAATGATATACCACCTTGAATAATAGAAAATAGCCCTGTTCTATAAAAAGGTTGGGGAGGCAGAGGACGCTTTTCCTCCTCCTTCCTCCCAAGCCATCCCTTCCCGGATGGAAAAATGGGGAGTGGGGGAGGGAACACCTGGTGAGCCTTTTCTTGGTTCCTCCCAGCGGGGCTGGACGATAACCGTACGGCACCATCCTCCCGGTGAGGATCGCTCCGGGTGTTTCCTTCCCGGGGATCGTCCTGGGAGATCTCTTCCCAGAGGTCGCCGCAAGGGAGCGTCTCGTCATCGGGCATGGGAGATATCGGGTATTTCAAACCGAACGAACATCTCTCTTTTTCCTCATGGCCTTCCCTTGCCATTCGTAAGAATTCCGGGAGAGCACCCCCCATGCCGAAGAAGGCTGACTCCGCACGACAACGTAATATCTCTCCCCTCCAATAGACTGACACAATGACTGATCAGGTGCAGAGGGATGCCCGGGCATGGTTTGCCGACTGGGCAAACGAGTACGACACAACACTTGGCAAGGTCCGGCGGCACCATGCCATGCTTGACCTGGTAGTGAGCTGCTCAGGAGTTCGGGACGGCGACAAGGTCCTTGACATCGGCTGTGGGACGGGACTGCTGTCGTTAAAATTCCTGGAACAGGCAGACTGCAGTATCACGGCAATCGACAGCTCTGAGAAGATGCTCGGGATATTCCGGGAGAAGATCGAGCAGTGCCATCTCTCCCACAGGATTCACTGTGAAGAATGCTCTGCTGAGGAGATGGCGTTTCCTCCACATCACTTCGATATCGTCGCGTCAACGGTTGCACTGCATCACGTGAAAGAGAAAGGTCCTGTGATGCTCAAGGTGTATGACGCTCTGAAAGACGGGGGACGGTTCGTCCTTGGGGATATGGACCTTGATACGAGAGGGGACCTGGATGACCCCAGGCGTCTGGTGAGGATCCTTGAGTTTCTCGAAAAGGAACTTGCCCTTGCCATGGAGGATGGGGGCATCCCGGCATTTGAACGGATGTATGACAACGGGAAGAAACATATCCTGAACGACGGGGAATACTGCATCGGGTTTGAGCAGTGGGAACAGCTCTGCAAGGATGCCGGGTTTCTGCAGGTGGAAGTCACCCCCGTAGAAGGATTTGAATGGTTCAAGGTGCTGGTGGCTTGGAAGTAGGGGGAGGAGGAGAAGAGAAGAGGTACTACTCTGCGCTGTCGGTTGACTTTTTCTGCACTCTTTTTTGTTAGAGGATTCGTTTTGCTCCCGGAATCGCACGAATCAGATGGGCAAGAACAAAGCAGAGCGGGATTGCAAGGGCACTTACGGCGAGAAACTTGAGAAAAGGCAGCAGGACCACTGCCTGAAGGCTTACGGCGAGGGGGACAAGGACAAGCGGGTGGATGAGGTAGACGGTGTAGGAATCTGCAGCTGCAGATCGTGCGATCGAGCCCTGGTGGTTGAACCGGGTGTAAAACACCCATGAGAGGCTGACGATAATCAGCATACCAGTCACCTGCTCCCACAGCGCGTACGCAAGCGCCTGCCAGTGAAGCCCCCCGAAGAACGGGGTGAGATCGCCGGATGAGAGATCAACGGTCAACAGGAGCAGGGGCTGGAGCAATGCCAGGAGCAGGGCGAGGAAAGAGCAGGTTTTTCCGGTGGAATCCGGAATCCGGACAAACCATTCATTTCCTGCTGCTATGATACCAATGATGAAGAGCGCGATATACTGGGGATAATACGGAACCTGGAGAGCGAAAAGTTCCCATTCGTATCCAATCGGGAATATGATACGGACGCCGAAACTCACCAGGGCCAGGAAAATTCCAAAGAGGAGAATAAGGGGTATCGTCGGGAAGGGCCGGGGGCTCGCCACTTCATGTTCCGACGTTCTCCTGATAGCGTTCCAGGCGACGTAGACCAGGGTAAATACCAGCAGAGAGAAGACGAACCACATAGGGCCCAACCCAAGGTAGTGGAGGTTCGGCTGGACCGTGTAATACCAGTCCCTGAATGCGCCGGGAAATCCTTCAAGCCCCCTGGCAACGAGGTACCCGAAGATCGGTGAGATGAACAGTATCCATATGACCAGTGGAACTCCGAGGCGTACCAATCGGTCGGAGACAAAACGGCACCTCCCCTTTCGCTTCAGGGAGGAGGGGATGAAATAGGCGGCAATCAGGAAGAAGAAACCCATAAAGAAGGTCTGGAAGAGTGAGGTAAGCAAGGTGAGCAGCGCCGATGATACCGATACCCCAGAGACCTCATGGTAATACCAGGAACCGGAGGCGCCGTACGTGATCGCAAGATGTGTCAGGATGACCAGGCAGACGAGGAGGATGCGGATGTTGTCGATGAAAAGGAGGCGGATCGGGTGTACGGAGGGAACGGTCATCGTTTAGCCTGGTATCGCTCATCATTGTGATGGCGTTGAGAGGGGAAAACCATCGTGCAGACCCATGTTCCCGTCTCAAAGAGTCTCTCCCTGTACCATCCGATGAAATGTTCCATGTCTGATCGCACCTCTGCTCCGTCAACCGATGACACCGAGTATTGCCGCAAAAGCAAATCCCAAAACGACAATCAACCCGGTGAGCCTCCCCCCTTCCCGGAACCCTTCTGGTATCATTGAATCCGCCAGCATCGCAAGAACTGCTCCACCGGCAATGGCCATAGCATTCACCCCTTCGGCGGAAGGAACGATCTGAATCACCATGACACCGACAATAGTGCTGATAACACTGATGAGCATCACGAAAATCCACAGCGAGTAGATTTTGTGGCGTGGAATCCCTCCCCGTTCCAGCTCTGCTGAAGCGGCTATGCCCTCAGGCAGATTCGAGACCAGAACCGCACCAAAGAACGCTATACTCAGGGCACCCCCAACGGCTAAGGTCATTCCAAGCACAAGGGACTCTGGGATACCGTCAAGTAGAGCCCCGAGAACAATGGTCTTTCCCATCCTGGTCTGTTCATTCGCATCCCCCGTTCCTTTTCCCCCTGAACGTCTTTCGATCAATGAGGTGCCGAGATAGAATAGTACGGCACCCAGACCAAGGGAAATGAACGAGAGGAGATGCTGATATGAGGGCTCAGGGAACAACTCGTAGGCCACTGCGGCTATCAGTGCCCCTGCCCCGAAGCCCATGACGAGGCCGACGATCTTTGAGGATGGCTGGAACCGAAAAGCGATCCATGCTCCAATGAGTAAAGTAGAGGTTGCAATAACACAACAGCCAGCCGCTTCAAGGATCATCTGGTATCACCGGGATTCCATGTCTGTTCGGGTTCCTTTACCGATTGAAAGAGATCTCTGCGTTGAGGTATAGAGCATGGCGATGTACAACAGATCTCCGCATCAGTATTTTTCATTCCACACCATATGGTCGTCAGCATTTCGTATCCCGGGAAATCTCCTCTACCACCAGATCAATGAGGATCCGGGTAATGCTTCCGGCAGCTGGTAAGGTGGGGAGGGACTGATACGAGTACCAGCCGGCTTCCTTGATCTCGGCCGGATTGATCCGGATGGTCCCCCCCGCATACGAGGCGGTGAAGCCGACCATCAGGGAATGGGGAAACGGCCAGGGCTGACTGCACCGGTACCTGATGGTATCAATCGCGATTCCTACCTCTTCGGCGACCTCACGGGCTACTGCCTGTTCCAGGGTCTCCCCTGCTTCCACAAATCCGGCAATGACCCCATAGACGTTCGGGAGAAAGCGGGGGGATCGTGCCAGCAGGATCGTGTCATCCCGCCGAATACAGACGATGACCACGGGGTTGATGACCGGATAGCCGATATGACCACAGGCCGGGCAGACGGTGGCAATCTCGTCCTCTTTCCGGTTCGTCTCCGCCCCACAGATCCCGCAGAACAGGTGTGTATGATAGAACCGGGAGAGGGCAACGGCACGTGACGCAATGCCGAGCAGGTCATCGGGGATAACCCCGTACAGGGAACGGAGGTGGGTCCAAGCATAGCCGTCGGCAAGGAGTACTGAACCACTGATCGGGACCGCATACCAGCTCCCACGGTGGTCATAGCCGATCATGAACCGATCGGGATCATCCTCAAGGAAAATTCGGCAAGCGGCCGGATCGGTGAGCATCGTCCCGTCTTTGCCGGTGACGACTGACGGTCCGTCAACCAGGATCCACTGCTCCCTGGTATCGGGAGGAAGATTCCGGCGATAGACCAGGCCATTGGTGGCAAAGGGGATGGTATATTCTTCCGGAATCACGTATGCTCTCCTGTGAGGGATAGTGGCTTCTTCAATTTCCTTCCTCTATTGGGGCACTTCCTAAAAAAAGGGAGTCCTCTCCTGCGGAACCTGCTCTGCTCCCGTTTCAGGGTGGTTTGCTATCACTGGTATCTCTCATAACGTATTCAAGGATCGGTACGGTCGAACCGGCAAAATGGGGGATACCGATGGTTTGAATTCAACGTAATCTTCGGTTCACTTCTGGAATCTGCCAATGAATAACCTACCTGGAAATGCCAGTAGCCATGGCTCCTCACTTTACCTGGAAGATACTTACATCATCTCTGACACTATTCAGCACTTAAAGAGAGGAGCCCACGATGTCCCCACAAGATCCCATCGTACCACTCATTGAGCAGATGGTCGTCAATGCGTATCCATCCACAGCCCCTGGTGCAGCCCTGCTCCTGGTCCGACAGGGAGAGGTCCTGTATCGCAGAGGAATCGGCCTCGCCAACCTCGAACACCAGGTCCCGATGATGCCCGATATGCCGTTCTGCCTGGCATCCCTGACAAAACCTATCACCGCAACAGCAGTTCTGATGCTGGTCGAAGCCGGCCGGCTGGCACTTACCGATTCGCTCACCGATCTTCTGCCCGATTATCCCTCGGGCATGGCACCCATCACGGTAGAACACCTGCTGACGCACACCTCAGGGATTCCTGAGTTCTCCGAGATCCCGGAATGGTGGGCGGTGCATCGCCAGGAGGTGACTGTTGACCAGTTGATTGATCTCTTCAAACACCACACCCACCCCTTTGCCCCGGGAACACGGTGGTCGTATTGCAACTCGGGCTATATTCTCCTGGGAGCAATCATCGAAAAGGTCTCCGGGAAGAGCTACCGGGACTTCCTGGACGAGCATATGTTCTCGCCGCTCGGAATGATGCATACCTGCTACGAACCGATCCCGGGCCGTGTCATCCCTGGCATGGTCAGCGGGTATACGAAAACGCCTGATGCCTATCTGCATGCCGAATATTTCAGCACCTCCCACTTCTTTGCCGCCGGAGGGCTGGTCTCGACCGCAGACGACCTCGCACGCTTTTGTACTGCGCTGTGCACCGGGAACCTGCTCACCGCAGAGACCCTCCGCAGGATGTGGACCCCCGCCCGTTTGCCGGATGGGACCTCAACCCGTTATGGCTGTGGCTGGTGGGTAAGCACCTGCCAGGGGCGACCCGTGATGGAGCATTATGGCATCAGGCCGGGATATGCAAACCAGCTGCTCGTACTGCCGGATGACAACATTCTGGTCATCGTCTTATCGAACGACGATGGGAACCTCAACCAGACGGAACACCTGGCCGTGGAGATGGCTGCACTGTCGCTTGGGAATCCCTATCAGCCACCTGCATGCTTCCCCTTCTCCTCCGATGAGTTGAGCCACTTTGCCGGGGACTATACCACGAGTGAGGGGAAGCACCTCCCGGTGGTATCCGAAGCCGGGCAGCTCGTCTTAGAAGGCACCCCGGAAGAACGCTTCGCGCTCCAGCCGCTCTCCCCGCTCGAATTTTTCTTCCCGGAGATCCCGGAATCACGCCTTGTTTTTTCGCAAAAGAAGGATCGCATCACCGGATTTCTCTGGTCGCCACGCCGGGGTATGCCCCTCCACGTCAGGAAAACCGAATGAGGGGAGGCGGAATTTTTTTCTTTCCCATGGTTTCAGGTTCGAGCATCAGAACGACCCAAAATGATCACGAACGACTGGGCAAGCCAGGATCCTGAACACAATCCCGCAGTACAACCTTTATGCCCCTGCACCACTCTTCCGGAAGTGAGGATACCCATCCTATGTCCTTCCTTGGCATCACCCTAAAAAATCCGATCAGAGGGAACCGGATCAAGCGGGCAGTTGGTTTACGGTGCGAGGTGTGCGGCTGTGAGGAGTACCTCGAGAACCTCGTGGTGCATTCCATCATCAAAGAAGAGGAGGGGTGCGAACAGTCACCGGGGTCCATGGAACCGTTCCTGCTCGTCCTCTGCTTCCGGTGTCATAATGCAATCCATGCTTTTGATGCCCCCCGCAGCTCACAGGAAGAACTGGCCAGGCAACGGCCCGAACCGCTCCGCCGGGAGATCCGAAGGATACTCTCCTCCGTCCCCCGCCGATACACTCCGCCAGATACCGACATGGAGGAGGCGTACATCGTCGCGTGTACCAGTCATTTCAGGTTCGGGGTCTGATCAGCGAGAGAAGAGGGTCGGTGGCCTGACGCTTATGTATCAGCACCTTCGCCTGCATCCGGGAGGATGATCCTGGTAAAAAAATAGGTGAGATACACCATCTCTTCGATAGAAAGCGTCGGTTCGTGTAAGATCCAGTGGAGGGCATCACCGGTGAAAACGAGAGGGTCTGGATCTCTCCTGCATCCATCCAAAAAATGGTCATAGAACAGATCAATGATCTCGGTACTCCGTTCCAGGGATATCCCGACAGTTTCGTGAAGACCTGACGTGCTCATGATGTTCCCTTCTATGGAGGTGTTCATTCGTGCATCATAAATATTTCAGCAGCCAGGTGAATCAGGTCCCCTGCAAACATCACTCATCGGGGGAGATGTCGTTTTCCTCCACCCAGCCTGGAGCGTATCACGTCAACCAAGACCCCGCACCATATCAAAGAGCATCTTCCCCTCCCTCCTCACGGGATCTTTTTCAAGCGCTGTCTTATGAGGAACAATTAAAAGCGTCGTGGATCCGTATCGATGTCAACCACAACGGGTTGGTTCAGCCCGAGAGCCTTCTCCATTGCCCCTCGTACTTCACCGGGGTTCTTCACTGAAATTCCCTGGCACCCGCACGATTCTGCAAACCGGGCAAAATCCGGATTCAGGAGATCCGTCGCATAATTTGGATATCCCTCGGTCCTCTGCTCGACCTGGATCATGGCAAGCTCACGATTGTTCAGGACGACAATGACCATGGGGAGCTGATACTTTACCGTCGTCACGAGGTCCGGCATCGCCTGGGAGAATCCCCCATCTCCCGTGATGCAGACCACGATCTTTTCGGGATACGCGATCCTGGCCGCGATCGCACCAGGGAGGCCCGCCCCCATGGATCCCAGATAGCCGGAGAAGACCAGCTGCTGGTGTTTCATGCGGAAGTTTCGCCCAAACCACCACATGTTATCCCCGGTATCGAGAGATATCACCGCATCAGCCGGGATCGTCTCGGAAAGCATCTTCATGAGATAGGGAGGCCGGACCGGTGTTGATGCCGCATCGGCTTCCTTATCGCGGAGGTCATTCCAGGCCTTCTTGAGGCTGGCGATACGGGGGAGCACCGAGGGATCATCACGACCCTGCACCTCCTGCACCAACCGGGGCATCTCAAGCTGGGAATTTCCCCAGAGCGCTGCCGTATAGGGAATCTTCCCGATCGTTTTCGGATCACTATCCAGCTGGACGATTGGTTTGTGGTGGGGAACCCCGGTCATCCGGGAGAAGCCGACCCCAAGGGCGATGATGAGATCCGATCCATCGATCGTCTTCCGTGCCTGGGGAGAGCCGCTCGTGCCGAGCATCCCGACGAGCCAGGGATGATCGTCAGGCAGGATTCCCTTTGCCCTGAAGGTCGTCAGGATGGGTGCCTTGATCTTTTCTGCAAGGGCAACCACGAGATCGGGGAGATCATGCACCCCCCAGCCGGCAAGGATCACAGGCCGGGTAGCGTGATCGATGACCCTGGCAGCAGCCCTGATGGTCGGTTCATCGGACTGGATGGTGAGCCGGGGGAGACAGGTCTCCCTTGAGCAGTACCGGGCATCGAGGGGTTCCTTCTGAATATTATTCGGAACGGAGAGCTGGGCCACCCCATGGTCGAGCATGGCATGTTTCAGGGCCATGGTCACCAGTTTCACGGTCATCGACTTGTCGTAGATGGTGTTGTTGAAGACCGTCACCGGCCTGAAAAAGGCATCCTGGTCGATCTCCTGGAGCCCCCCTGGCCCAGTGTACTGCATCTCCACCTGTCCGTTGAGAGAAAATACCGAGGCCCGATCCTCTTTTGCATCATACAGCCCCGTCGCCAGATTTGTTGCACCGGGGCCGGCGATCGTCAGGCAGGCGGCTATCCTGCCGGTCAGTTTGTTGTACGCTGCAGCCGCAAAGGCCGCATTCGCCTCATGCCGTACCACAATCAGCCTGATGGCATTGTTTTTCCGGATTGCATCAAAGATCCCGAGTGCAGAGGTCCCCGGTAGTCCGAAGACCAGATCCACTCCCCATCGTTCCATCTCATCGACAATGATGTCCGCAACAGTGGTGGTTGCCGATGCATGGACATCTTCCCCGGGTTCCTGTACAAAGGAGTCCCGGGGAGCACCGCAGACCGGACAATGCCAGTCTTCCGGGAGCGAGGAGAACGGAGTATGCGGGGGAGTAGCGGTTGCCGGTTCCCCTTTTGCTTCATCATAAACGTAACCACATACGGTACATTTCCATCGGGCCATTGGATCACAGCTCCATGACTATCTGGTGATAAACGAGGCGGCGCTCAGAACGTGGCAGCACCTGATGGGGAGCGGTATACCTCCGCCCTTATTATCCTTTGGGAATGTCGAAAAATTTGAAAGATACACCGCATATCCAGTTCCCGATCCAAAAAAAAAGACGGGTGAGGTCGATCTCTATCACCCCGATCCGACTATGCTGCAGTACCTTTCGTTGATATGCCCCAGAGTCTCAGCACCACCTTCTCAGGATAATCCGGTGGGTCATGATGAGGGGTGGTGAGAACAGAACGAGCGGAGGATTCATCGACTCGGATCATCATTGATCCTTGGTTTTTCAAGAAGGATCTCCAGCACCTCATCCGAGAATTTCTTTTTGACAAAACGGGTACCTTTTGGTATCGGGATCGTTTTCTGTATCTTTTCACATCCCGATACATTGATACGACAGAGCGTAGATTCCAGGTCGATCCGGATCTGTTCCTCCGTGACTCCGGGAAGGGGAACGGTGATACGAAGATACCTGCCTGCATCAGTCGTATAGGGAGACAGAGCGGAGATCTCTTCCGGGGGATTATCGTATTGGTCCATGGATCCTCGAATGACGCTGAATCGGAGCAATGTTCAGGCAGATCGCCCGCAGGTCTGGCCTCTTCCTCGCATTGTTCCTGGTGGTGCCACGCGTTTCCTTCGATTGAGTAGCCTATATAATTAATCGCAATTTACAAAAATTGTAACAAATCCTGTTGAATCTGCACATATTTTTTAAAATCCCCACTATCCAGAGAGAGGTCAGGGTCGACCGTGACAATACAGAACACTCTTCTGTAGAGTTGCTTTATCGCTGTTTTATGACAGAGGACTGAATCGAGGCCTTATCTGCAAACATTGGTCAATGAACTGCTGCCCGGGGTACTTCCCGCGGCGGTCTCCATCGCGTGTGGGGGCAGCTCTCATAAAAGAGGTCTGGGTCATCACCCTTACCCCCGGATGGCAAACAGCCTTATTTTGCACCCCCCCGCAGGCACTGCTTCGGTCCAGTATCACTGATCGATTAGTGAAGAGGAAATGCAATGACCACCTCGGTGCCGGAGGTCCCGGTGACGGTGACTGATCCCTTCAGCTGACTGATAAGATTCCGGACCAGCTTGAAGCCCAGGCTGCGGGTCTGATAGATGTCCATCCCTTCCGGTATTCCTGTTCCATCGTCGCTGATGATGATCCGGACCTGATCGGCATTCTGCTGTGCGGAGATCCGGAGTATTCCGGTCTTCCTGCCGCTGAACGCATGCTTGTAGGCATTTGACAGGATCTCGTTCACGATCAGGGCACAGGGGATGGCCTTGTCGACCGGCAGGTAGATCTCCTCCACCTCAACCTCATGCAGGATCTCGGTGTCGGAATGGCAGTAGATGCTGGACAGGTCCTCGATCTGGTCCCGGATTTGCCTCCCCATGTTGATCCGGTCAAACTGCCTGCTCTCGTAGAGCCTGGTATGGATCTGTGCCATGGTCTTGATCTTCATCATCATGTCGGTAAGGACGCTGCTCGTGGCGGGATCGGTACTGCGCATCCGGGTCATATCCAGGAGGCTGGTGATGATCTGAAGGTTGTTCTTGACCCGGTGGTGGATCTCCCGGATCAGGGTCTCCTTCTCGTGGAGTGACGAGAGGAGGTTCTGCTCCGCTTCCTTCTTCTCGGTGACATCCTGGAAACTCCAGACCCGACCGATGATTTCGTCACCAAGCCGCTGCGGCTTGGAATGGCGCTCAACGATCCTGCCGTCTCGCAACTTCAACGTATCGTAGCTCTCCATCTGTGGATGCCAGTAGAGATCCTCAACGCGTTCGGAATATTCGAGAGGATCGTCCACCTGGGCTTGCATGAACGTGGAGATCTCCTGATCCTCGCGGATGGCAAGGAGGCTCTCTGGGATTTTCCAGAGTTCAGCAAAGTTCCGGTTGTAACTGGTGACCTTCCTCCCGGTATCAACAACATAGATCCCTTCAGTGGTCGATTCAAGGGCGGCATAGAGGAGGGAGAATGCCTCTTCCACGTGTTTCTTCTCAAGGATGATCAGATCTTCTGCATGCTTCCGGTCGGTGATATCCTGGCCCTGCGCGATCGTCGCAATGATGCTGGTCCCGTCCTCCTCGTACAAAGTCGCAGAGTTCCAGAGGACTACCCGGGTTTCACCGCTGGCATCGAGGATCGGTATCTCGACCACCTCCCACCGGTTTCCGGCAGATGCCTTCCTGATCAACTCCATCGCTTCTGTACGGAACTGCCCGGGGATGAGGATATCAGGGGTCTTTCCGATCACCTCCTCCTCCTTCCTGCCCGTGAGACGTTCGAATGCCTGGTTGAACCGTGTGATACGGAATTCCGGATCCCAGACGATGATGGGGGCATTGGCATAGGTGAGGAGGTTCTCCAGATACTGGCTTATCTCGCGCAGCTCTTCTTCGATCCTGATCTGAGGGGTGACATCGTACGAGACCTCTCCCGCTCCGATCACAGCCCCTTCTTCGTCACGGATGGGGGTGTGGATGACTTCAAAGACCCGCGGCCTCCGGCCGGGATTCTCAAATGCGATCGTCTGCTTCAGGGCAGTACCTGCAAGGACCTTCTGCCATTGTCGTACGGACTTTCTCTGTTCATCAGGCAGGTCGGCAAAGAGGTCGGCCATGTTCATACCAATCACGAGGTCCTTGCCGGTAATCTTCCGGATCTCGTCGGCATAGGCCTTGTTGAAGTAGGTGTAGCAGAGATCGGTATCTTCTGCTGCGATCATCACGCCCGATTGCTTGGTGGTGGCATTCAGGAGTTCCTGGGCGCGAATGAGCTCAGCTTCACGCTGGCGGAGGGCCTCTTCCGTCCTCTGCCGTGCCATTGCCGTTGCCACCAGGTCGGTCACCGCCCGCATCAGTTCGATCTCCTCGTCGGTGAACCTGGACCGGGTGGAGGTGCCAAAGGAGAGGGTCCCGATAGGAGCACCCTGGAACATCAGCGGATGGCAGGCATAGGCAGATGCGCCGAGAGTACGGACGAGGGCGGTCCGTTCTTCTTCGCTGTGCTGGATATCCTCGGCAATGATCTGTTCCCCGTCTCTTGCCACGCATCCGCAGACAGCCACCCCGAGCGGGAGGTGCCCGATCCCTCCCGCGATTTCCGGAGAGAGGCCTGCAAAGGCGTTCAGGCACAGGTCTCCAGAGGAGGGTTCGATCAGATAGTTGAGGAAGAGCTGGCAGTCGAGGTGATCCATCACCCGCTCGCAGATCTTCTGGACGATCTGCTCGGTAGGGTCGCTCGTGAGAAGGAGCCGGGCTGCTTCAGCCAGGATATCGAGTTTCTGCATCCCAGCCTTCAGGGCTTCCTCTGCAAAATGGCGATCGGTGACCTCGAGGCTCATGCTCACCAGGGCAACGACGGTTCCATCGATAACGATCGGTGCCAGGTACCAGTTGAACCAGGATTCCAGGGGGGGGTTGGACTGGTAGGGGAAGTCGAGGTGATGCTGGGGAAGCCTGGTCCGAATCACCTCATCGAAGACGGCTACTACTCCTGCCGCTTCGACCGCGGGAGCATAGTCATAAACGTTCAGCCCGGCCATGCCCTGGCTCCGGAAGGGTTCGCCGAAGAGCTCCTGGTAATACCGGTTGTGGACGAGGACGGTGTAGGGGGGTGTTGCATCGAAAAGGACAAGCCCCGCCGGGATATTGTCAAAGAGAGCCCGGATCTCGGCCTGTCTCCGGTGCAGCTCAGATTCGATCCGTTTTCGTCCGGTGATGTCCTGGATCGTGGAGAGGGCATGGCTGGCCCCGCCGAAGGTGATCGGGATGACATCGACGGAGATCTCACGCTCTTCACCGGATTTTGTCTTTTCTGTGCACTCCAAATCCCTGATCAGCCCCTCTTCCTCCAGACGGGTCATGATCTCATTCTGGGCATCGCGATCCGAAATCCCGAAGGCTACTCTACTCCTGCCAATCAGCTCATCGCGCCGGTACCCAAACATCCTGATAAACGTCTCATTGACCTCTTCGATCAGCTGGTCAGGCAGGCTGGTGAGGGTGAGGGCGAAAGGAGCTTCCTGGAAGAGGGCGGCATACTTCTCCTCGCTCTCCCGCAAGGCATCCTCCGCGAGCTGTTGTTCGGTCAGATCGACGGTGGTGAGACCGAGCCCGGTAATGGTGCCGTTGCCGTCCCGCAGGGGCTCGACCGAGACCTCAACAAACCGGCGTTTTCCGTTGCTGGTAATCCAGAGTTTCTCCCGGGCCGGTCTCCCGGTGGCAAGAACTGATCGCTTCAGATCCACCAGCTGGCCTGCGTCGGGAAGGAGATCGGCATCGGTCTTTCCCACGATCTGGTCGGCGGGGCATATCCACGGGTTGAAAGCCCAGCGATAGACAAGGCCAGTGTCCTGGACTGCAACGGAGACCGGGGCGTTTTTCAGAGCTAGCCGGAACCGCTCCTCGCTCCGGCGCCAAGCCTCCTCTGCTTCCTTCAGGCCGGTGATATCCCGCACCACCGATACCGATCCGATGATTGCTCCCCCGGAATCCCTGACTGGAGCCGCGTTCACCTGCCGGTGACGGAGCATGCCGAGCGACGGGACCCGGACGATCTCCTCCTGGCTCTTCACCGTCTCTCCCCTGAGGGCACGCAGGGGAGGAGCTTCCTCAACCGGCCGGGGGGTACCGTCCGGGCGGTATACTTCGGCATTCCCCGCGATGGTCCTGACATCTCCGTTGAGGGATTCTCTGCTGAAGAGCTTCATGACCTCCGGGTTGACCAGCTCGAGGTTTCCTTCGGCATCGGCAAACCAGACCTCGTCAGGGATGTTCTCGATGAGCGCCGAGAGGCGTTCCTTCTCCCGCTGGATATTCTTGAGGAGTTCCTGTTTCTCTTCCTGAACGCGAACCCTGTCGGTGATATCCCTGCTGATTCCCCGGTACCCGAGCAGCCTGCCCGCAGCATCAAAGAACGGGGTCCCGCTGGTCTCGATCTGAATCAGGTGATCCTCGTCAATGCGGGCGGAGAGGACGAATCCTGAGAATGATCGCGGGGAGTCCGCAAGAGTCGCAAAGAACTGCTCCGCTTGTGCCCGATCTTCCGGGAGTAGTACGTCAAACGGGGTTTTCCCGATCATCGTTTCCGGCCTGATCCCCCAGAGCTGTTCCATCTGCGGGCTGCAGTATGTGTACCGGCCTTCCGCATCCATCTCCCAGACGAAGTCGCTCATGGTCTCGACCAGGGCCTGGTATTTCTGCCTACTCTCCCTGAGCTCTTCCTCTGCCTTCTTCCGCTCGGTGATGTCCTGTCCTTGTGCGATGGTAGCGGATATCTTCCCATCGTTCTCGATAAGTGCTGCCGTGTGCCAGAGGAGGATCCGTATCCCTCTGTCGAGGGTGATGACGGGAAGCTCCATACCGTCGAAATACTGTGTTCCCCTCCATCCAATGGCTTCTTTCGCCTGTTCATGGAATTCATCCGGGAAGAGTATGGTGACCCGCCTCCCAATCACCGATCCTGCCGATCTCCCTGTCAAACGTTCGAAGGCGTGATTGAACCGGGTGATGGTCAGGTCCTGATTACAGACTACTATCGGGCTGTTTGCCCTGGCAAGAAGGGTTTCGAGATACTGATTTGTTGTCAGGAGATCCGTTTCAGTCAGCAGATCATCAGCCTGTGTACAAAGACGATCTGATGCCGGATGATCGTTCTTTTCCTCTGATGGGTTCTGCTCAGTCAAAAAGAGACCTCCAGCAGCAGAAAAAAACGGATGTTTCAGGTTCCCTGCTGTATTAACGGTCTCTGGCACCTTCGTAGCAATAAATATTCTTGTCCTGACCGGCCTGAAAGCTCATAGGGGGGAAAGAGATGTTCCACTCTAAGGCACGAGACGAGTAACTCTCCCTGATCTCAATCGTCTCTTTCTTATTTTTGAGACGTCTCCAAAGCCTTATCAGGCTATCTGCTGAGAGCCCCGGTCGAGGGAGAGATTCATGAGGACCCATTATCCCATA
>JAEAME010000803.1_pt1 | contig 27520 bp, 26 predicted proteins | sample 8958731 | NCBI WGS metagenome assembly JAEAME01 (sample SAMN16933194, study PRJNA681113) | bioreactor sludge metagenome | isolation source: anerobic bioreactor sludge (Control) | place: India:Bengaluru | collected 2018-10-24 | reverse complement strand
TCGGGTTTTATCCGCCGGGTATTCCTGTCATCTGGCCGGGTGAAAAAGTCCCCGGAGAACTTTCCGATCTCCTGCTCCGTGCGCAGGACCTCGGGCTCGGTCTGAGCGGTTTGACCGACGGGCTTTTCGAGGCGTCGGATCTGTAAAGGGGAAATACTCCCGCCGCGACGCTTTTGAATTTGTACGGATGGTTTTGGTGCTTTACAAATCATGATTGTTTTGAGATATAATAGATTTGGGAAGGGGTAAAAAATGTCACAGAAAAAAGGACTTTTTATTACCTTTGAAGGAGTGGACGGAAGCGGTAAAACTACACAAATCCGGAAACTTCGGGATTTTCTCGAGACAAACGGTATCGCCGTCGATCTGATACGGGAACCCGGCGGCACGTCGATCGGCGAGAAAATTCGATCCTTGCTCCTTGACAAATCGAACGGAGAGATGTCGTCCGAGACAGAACTGCTGCTTTATGAAGCGGCGCGTTCACAGATCGTCCGCGAGCGCATATTGCCTTCTCTGCAAGCCGGCCGGGTTGTGATTTGTGATCGGTTTTTCGACTCGACGACCGCATATCAGGGATATGGGCGAGGACTTAATCTCGCCGATATCGACAGACTCAATCGCTGGGCGACCGGCGGATTGGAACCGGATCTGACGTTCTTCCTGGATCTGCCGATCCGGGACGCGATACAAAGAATGGAGGGCAGACTTGTCGATTCGGACCGACTCGAGGGGGAGGGCTCCGAATTTTTGAGAAAAGTCCGGGACGGATATCTGGAAATTCTGGCGCACAGTAAGAGGATGATCCTTCTGGACGCCACAGCTCCGATCGATTCGATTTTTAATCAAATCCAAAGTAAGGTTTGGGAGGTAATGGACACATGAAACTGATTTTCGCAATCGTACACGACGAGGATAGCCCCAGATTAATGGCTGAATTGAATAAATCGGGATTTCGCGTCACCAAGTTGAATTCTTCGGGCGGCTTTCTCCGGTCCGGCAATACGACGCTGATGATCGTCGTCGAAGAGGAGAAACTGGATGAGGTCATCGAATTAATCCGCAAGTATTCGTCCAGCCGGCAATCCGCGATCAATACCAACGTGACTCCCTCTGCCATGGGGGGCGCCTATATTCCTTACCCGGTTGAGGTAATGGTGGGCGGCGCGACGGTGTTTGTGGTCAATGTCGAAAGATTTGAGAAGATGTGATGCGTTCATTTTCGGGGTTCATCGGGCAACGGGCTGCCAAGAATAAGGTCCGCCCGCTGCTTTTGGGGCGGCCGGAACAAGTCTACCTCATCACCGGGCCCGAGGGGATCGGCAAGAGGACGTTTGCGAAGCATATGGCAATGGCATTGCTTTGCGACCGGCAAAACGAGGACGGAGGATGCGGGCTGTGCGCGTCGTGCCGGTATTTTGACGGATCGGTACACCCGGATTTTATAGCGCTTTCTCCGCAACCGGGCGATAAGAACATACGCGTCGCGCAGGTGCGCGAAAAAGTTGTTTCCGATGTCTTTCTGTACCCGCAGATCTCATCCAGGAAGGTGTACCTGATCGAAGCGGACTACCTGAACGAAGAAGGACAGAACGCGCTTTTAAAAACGCTGGAGGAACCTCCCCGGTCGGTTGTCTTTATTCTTACCGTATCGGACACCGATAAACTTCTGGATACGATCCTGTCCCGCACGGTGACGGTACCGTTGGTGCCCAACACGGATGTCGAGATCCGTGAAATCCTTTCGACGGGCACCGAACTTGCCGACCGGGAGATCGAACTGATTTCCGCCGTCTCCAAAGGCATACCCGGAGAGGCGCTCAAGATGGCTGAAGATGAATCCCTCGCCGGAATCCGGACAGCCGTTGCGAATCTTTTGGAAGTACTGCCCGTGGTCCGGTATTCGGATCTGCTCTCGGACCGGTACGGGTTTTTCGAAGAAAACAAGGAGCGTATCGGCGAGATCCTGACGGTTTTGGAGATGGGGCTCGGAGATGTCGCCATGATGATATCCTGCCCCGATTATCCTTTCTTGCGGGTCGTTGATAAAAGAGATAATATTATTCGAATGATCAATATGAAATTCATCACAGCTTTATCCGTCGACAGAGCATCCGCAGCCGTATCCTCGGCCGCCCGGGCGATCAGCAGTAATTACAGCTTTGAATCTTCGGTTTGTGCGATGCTTTTGTTCATTAAAAAGGAGTTTAGTCATGCCTAAAGTTGTCAGCATACGATTCCACGATGCCGGGAAAGTCTACCATTTTGACCCGGGTGATCTGCGTCTTCATTTGGGGGACGCGGTGATGGTGGAAACCTCCGAAGGGATCGACATGGGATATGTAGCCGAAGAGACGGTCGATATTCCGGAGGATCAGATTATACAACCGCTCCTGCCGGTCATACGTTTGGTGACCGACGAAGACAGGAGCAAATACGAAGCGAAGAAGGTCAAAGAACAGGAAGCCTATGAACTTTGTCTTCAGAAGATCGAAGCGCGAGGCCTGAAGATGAATCTCGTGAACGCGGAGTACAGTACCGACGGGAAAAAGATTGTTTTTTTCTTCACGGCAGACGGACGGGTCGATTTTCGCGAATTAGTCAAGGACCTCGCGGCTGTTTTTCGGATTCGCATCGAGCTTCGTCAGATCGGAGCCCGTGACCAGGCAAGAATGGTCGGCGGATTGGGCATGTGCGGGCGTGAGCTGTGTTGCTGTTCTTTTTTGGACGGGTTTATTCCGGTTTCCATAAAAATGGCAAAGGAACAAGGCCTGTCCATGAATCCGACCAAAATTTCCGGCGCTTGCGGTCGTTTGATGTGCTGTCTCAAATATGAGCAGAATGCCTATGAAGACGCGTACGCGCGTCTCCCGCGTCAGGGGGATGTCGTGATGACGCCCAAGGGACAGGCAACGGTCATGAGCACCGATCTTCTTCGTGAGCGGGTCGCGGTTCGTTTGGAGTATGAGGACTCGACCGACAACGAGCATTTCGAAGCCGAAGAGGTGCAAATACTTTTTCGAAAAGGCAAGCGTTTTTGCCCTCGCGCAGACTCGGATAAATCCGGACAGGAAATGACTTCCGACGACGAAGGCGGGGATTTGGAAGTGTTTGAAGAGGACGAGTGATCGGGATCACGCACAGAGGTGTTCTTCACGCTTCACGGACGTTGCATCGTCTCCGCTCAAATGTTAAAATGCAATCTAGGAATGGAGGTATTCATTTATGGCATATGTAATTTCTGATGCTTGTATTTCATGCGGAAGCTGTGAGGGAGAATGTCCGACCGGCGCGATCAGCCAGGGCGACACCCAATACAATATTGATGCTTCGGTATGCATCGATTGCGGCGCGTGCGCGGCCGTTTGTCCCGTCGACGCGATATCGCCCGCTTAATTTCGTTGATACAGGACCGATGATGCCGCCCTCCGGGACCGATGGTTTCGGGGGGCGTTGTCGATATCGGGATATCGTTCGGAGGTCACGGATGTCGCAGTACGTTTACGATCCTGTTGACGAGACGTTTGAGAATTTGGGCCGGAACGCATTTCGAATGATTCAGCGAAAGGAAGGCTTTCGATTCGGGGAGGACACGGTCCTTCTTTCGTACTTTGCATCGATTGTCGCACCGGTTTATAAAAGAGAAACTACGGCGTTGGAGCTGGGCTCAGGCTGCGGCGCTGCGGCGCTTCTGCTTTCTGCGCGAAGGCCGGATATTCATATAGACGGAATCGAAGTCGACGAACGATCCTTTGAAGTTTTTTCAAGGAATATTCGCTTGAACAAACTGGAAGGCCGGGTGCGACCGATTCTCGGGGATGTTCGGGATTACCCGGATCATACGGATGTGCGGAAGGCATCGTATGATTTCGTTTTTTTTAATCCTCCGTACAGGGACCCCGCACGGGGCCTGACTACCCGATCGGATATCGGATCGGGGTCGCTTTTGAACGCCCGCTTTGAGATGCTCGGCGGTCTTTCTGATTTTCTAAGGACTGCCTCGGAAGCGCTTTGTCCGGGCGGAATTCTGGCGATGGTCCACCGGACTGTTCGCCTGCCCGAGGTAATACGGATCATGTCGGAGGTCGGGACGGAGCCGAATCGCATCCGTATGATCCACCCGCAAATTGATAAAAAGTCGGCGACCTTTCTGATTTCGGGACGAAAAGGGGGCAAACCGGGCGGATTTATCGTTGAGCCCCCCTTGATTTTGCGCACGAAAGAGATGAAAATGACCGAAGAAATGCACAGGATTTATTCGGACGGGGAGTAAAATGCTTTACATCGTAGGAACACCGATCGGAAACACGCGTGACCTGTCGCCCCGGGCAAAGGACGTCCTGGAATCGGTCGATTTTATCGCTTGTGAGGATACCCGCGAAACCGGTCTTCTTTTAAAAGAACTCGGCATCCGGACCAAACTCGTCAGTTACCATGAGCATAACCGTGCGTCGCGGGAACAGATGATACTGGAAAATCTTTTGGCCGGTCGGGATGTTGCTCTGGTTTCGGATGCGGGGATGCCTTGTATATCGGACCCCGGAGAACAATTGGTTCAACAGTGCACCGCACAGAATATTCGGGTCACGACGGTACCCGGTCCGACCGCGATGATTTCGGCGTTGGTGCTGTCGGGGTTGAATGCCCGCCGTTTCTTTTTCGAAGGGTTCATCCCGGCGGAGGGAAAAGAGCGCAAAGAGCGGCTTTCGTCGGTCTGCGCGTCAACACATACAACAATATTGTATGAGGCGCCACACCGTCTTCTAAAAACGCTTGAAGAGATGCGCGCGATCGGGATGACCGGAAGAAAAATCGCTTTTTGTCGCGAACTGACCAAAAAATACGAACAGGTCATCAGCATGACCGTCGATGAAGCAATCGAATACTATTCCCTTCAAGCGCCAAAGGGAGAATTCGTACTTGTCGTCGATGGAACTGCCGAACCCCCCGATGCGGCTGAGGATTCTGTTCTTGAAGACAAGATCCTCGCGCTTGCAGAAAAAGGGCATTCCACCAAAGAAATCACGGCTTTACTGGCCGCCGAATCGGGGATTGCAAAAAACCTAATATACTCAAAAGCACTAATGGTGTTAAAATACCGTAAAGAGCGACCGAAGTAACGGAGGAGAGTTGTGTTTTCTGCAGGGAACGGAGACGATCCGGTCATGGATTTCGATGCATCCGCCATCGGAGATGTTTCGGATCAGATCGTAATCGATAAACTATTGAACGAAGCCGGTCTTTGTACATTCACGGCGGATCCGTCCGATATGCGTTTGTGTTTTTCGGCGGGGATGTCGGAAGTCATCGGGCGGGAAGCCTCGCAGCCGATGCTGATCGAGGCTTTTGCTCAATATGTTCCCGAGGAAGACCGCATACGCATGGCTTCCGAGTACAAGAAAGCCTTTGATCTTTTGCTTGCGGGAAAACGCAGTGTCGTCACCTTGGAGCATGCGCTCTGTAAATCCGTTGAGGAAATTTTGTGGGTACGGATATACATGCAGAAAATCCATACGCTCATGGGGGACCGGGTTTTCGGTCTGGTCATGGATCAGACCCGCTCAATGTCCGAAAGGATATTATCCCAGTTATTTTCCGACGGAATTACAGAATTTGTTTTTTACTATGACACCGTTACCGATGTGATATTTATCAATTCTTATCTGAGCAAGATTCTTGAGATACCGGGGCAGTATATCGAAAATGCCTCCAAAGTAGTCATGGGGCTCATTCACCCGGACGATCAAGCCCTTTTTCTGAATGCCGTCGAGGATTATCTTCAGGGAAATCAGGATTTGTCGATCGCGGATTTTCGACTTCTTTCCCCCCTGAAGGGCGAGATATGGGTGCATCCGTGCGGAGTATCGAACTTTGATATCAGCGGCTCATCCCGTTTTCTGACCGGACTGCTGATCGATGTGACCGAGCGCAAGAAGTCCGAATTTCTCCAGAAAAGTATCATTGAGGGAACTTCCGCCATCGTTTATACCGCGGATATCAACCGGGAAACGATCTCTTTTTCCGACAATCTCCGCCAACTCTTTCCGGATGCTCCCCTTGAGGTAAACGGCGACCTGATCGATTTTGTCAGCAAATTCATCATACCGGAGGACCAGCCGCGTTTTCGCGAACCGCTCGAAAAGATGCTCGCGGGTGATACGGACCGGTACTCCGTGGAGTTTCGTATCGAGAAGGCGAACGGGAGGAACGTTTGGCTGGCCAGCCGCGGCAAGGCGTTCTATGACTCCAGTCGTCAATCCAGGATGGTGGTCGGAACGATTTTCGATCTGTCGAGTATGAATGAGGTCCGCGAGCTGGTCGAAAAGACCGGGTATCTTCATGAGGTCAGCGGCCTTCCGACGCGGGAGCGGCTGATCAAGGATATCGAGAAAGTAATTGAAGACAGGAACGTCCTTTCGGCGGCGGTGATTCTGATCGATATCCGCGGCTTCCATACGTATAACGATCGTTTCGGGCGCGAGACGGGGGACGATATTCTTCACGATCTGGGGAAGACGTTGCAGGACCGGCTTCCGAGCGGCGGCACACTGTATCACATCGGCATTGATCTTTTTTGCGTGCTTTGGCCGCACGCTACGCGGATTCAGGCGGAGCGCTTCATGGAACAAATCCAGGAGGAAACGGAGCATCCGCTGATGATCGGCGGTGACTCGATCTATGTTTCTTTTGCGATGAGTTCGGCGCTTTTCCCTTCATGCGGTACCGGTGCGGAGGAACTGCTTGTCAATGCCGAGATTACGCTTCATAAGGTCAAGCAGAACAGTCGGAAAAAGCACGCAATTTACTGCCCGACGGATAAGCGCGAACTCAAAGAACGTTTGGATTTCGAATTTCAGCTCTCAAAGGCTATACGCAGCGGTAAAGACAGTTTTCGCATTTTCTATCAGCCGTTGGTTCGTCCGACCGACGGCGCGGTGGTCGGAGCGGAGGCTCTGCTGCGCTGGAATTTGCCCGGTAAAGAGGACGTGCGGCCTGAGAAAGTAATCGCCGTGCTGGAAGCGACCGGACAAATGGAACAGGTCGGCAGTTGGATCTTGGAGCGCGTCATCCGCCAATGCGCGCAATGGCTCAAGAGCGCCGCGTCTCCTTTCTTTTTTGTGCATGTGAACATTACGGCGGAGGATCTTGCCCGAACGAATTATTCCGACACCGTCGTCGCGCTTTTACAAAAATATGCTCTCGATCCGCACAATCTCGTGTTGGAGATCACGGAGACATCCTTAATGCGGAGTATTTCGACATGCAGACAGAATTTGATCCGGCTTCGAAACGCGGGGATACGAATCGCCATTGACGATTTCGGAACGGGCTACTCGTCATTAAATTACCTGCGCGACCTTCCCATCGACGAGGTAAAAATCGACCGGGCATTCGTCGAGGACATTCAGAACGACCGCTTCAATCGCTCCTTCATCTCCGCCATTGTTATGCTGGCGCACAGCATTTCCAAGGAAGTTTGCGTGGAAGGAATCGAAACGGCGGATAAAGCCCGCGCGGTCACGGAAATGAAGGCCGACTACCTTCAGGGTTTTCATTTCGGATGCCCGGTCGAACCCGGAAAATTCGAGTCCAAATATCTTTCCCGATAGTATACGCCCGCGCGATAAATCCGCCCGCCCGATCATGTCCGGGATCGCGACATGACTTCCTGACGAAAGCGGACAATTCATTGTAAAACCACACCATCTTGGTTATAATCAACGATTATGCAAGCCTTAAATATTGGGGGGTCTTATATGCATCCGAAAAAGCCTTATTACCTGACGACGCCGATCTATTATCCGTCCGGTGACCCGCATATCGGGCATTGTTACACGACGCTCGCCTGCGACGTCGTCGCCCGGTACAAGCGGATGCAAGGCTTTGACGTGATGTTTTTGACCGGGACCGACGAGCACGGGCAGAAAATCGAGAAGAAGGCACTTGAGAAGGGTGTTACCCCGAAAGAATATGTCGATGTCTACGTAAACAATTTTATACGCCTCTGGGCGCGTCTGGGCATCACCTATGACCGCTTCATCAGAACCACCGACGATTATCATGTAAAGTCCGTTCAAAAGATCTTTAAAAAGCTCTACGACAAGGGATTCATCTATAAAGGCGAGTATAAAGGGAAGTACTGCACGCCATGCGAATCGTTCTGGACCGAGAGCCAACTCGTCGACGGCAAGTGCCCGGATTGCGGTCGGGAAGTGGCCGAGGCGAGAGAAGAAGCGTATTTTTTCCGCCTGTCCGATTTTTCGGATCGCCTCGAAAAACTCCTGACCGACCCCGAAAAGTGCTTTCTGGAGCCCCAGAGTCGCGTCAATGAGATGGTCAATAACTTTATCAAACCCGGTCTTGAGGATCTGTGCGTTTCACGGACAAGTTTTACCTGGGGCATTCCGGTGACTTTTGACGAGAAGCATGTCGTTTATGTCTGGATCGACGCGCTCTCCAACTACATCACCGCATTAGGTTACATGAATGAGGCTTATTCCGATTATGACAAGTATTGGCCGGCGGACATCCACGTGATGGCCAAGGAGATCATCCGCTTCCATTCGATGATCTGGCCGGCGATGTTGATGGCATTGGAACTGCCTCTGCCGAAGAAGATCTACGGTCATGGATGGATCACTTTCAGCGGCACCAAGATGGGCAAGTCGACCGGAAACGTTGTCGATCCGTTCATTCTCGCGGACCGGTACGGTGTTGACGCCCTGCGCTACCATCTCCTTCGCGAGATGCTTTTCGGGATGGATTGTCCGTTCACGAACGAGATGATGCTGAACCGGATCAACAGCGACCTCGCAAACGACCTCGGGAACCTTGTGTCCCGGACCGTCGCGATGGTGACCAAGTACTTCGGAGGCACATTGCCGGAGGCGCGCGAAAGCAAGCCGGAGGACGATGAACTGATCCGGATGGCATCCGGACTCAAACCTTTTGTTGAGGAAAACTATGAAACTTTTCACATCGCCGCGGCAATCACCGAGATTTTCAAGGTGATTTCGCGCGCGAACAAGTTTATCGACGAAAATGCCCCCTGGATCCTCTATAAGGACGAGAAATCCCATGCGCGACTGGCGTCGGTCCTCTACCGCCTCCTGGAAACGATACGGATCGTCGGCGTCCTTCTTTCGCCCGTGATGCCCAATACAATGCCGGAGGTCTTCCGGCAAATCGGCGCGTCCGCGGAGGAAACGACCTGGGAGAGCGCGGGAGTTACGGATCATTTGTCCGCCACAGCGACGGTGGCTCCGGGAGACGTGCTTTTCCCGAGAGTCGATATCGAAAAGGAACTCGCGGAGCTCGCCGGAATATCCCAAGCGGCTCCTTCGACCGAATTGAAACTTGCAGAATCCGGAGCGGCGTGCGCTCCTGCGGATCCGGAACCGGCCGTCCGGCCCGTTAAGCCCGTGATTACATACGACGACTTCGCGAAAATGGACCTTCGCGCCGCGCGCGTCGTATCCTGCGAAAAACTCGAAAAATCCGATAAACTGCTGAAATTCGTCCTGGATGACGGAACCGGGGAGAAAACCGTTCTCTCGGGGATCGCCGAATACTATTCACCGGAAGAACTTACCGGTAAAACGGTCATCTACCTGTCGAACCTCGCGCCGCGTAAAATTCGCGGGGTCGAGTCGCACGGGATGATCCTGGCCGCAGAGACTTCCGGCGGCTACCGGGTTCTCGGAGTGCAGGGAGAGGCGGCACCGGGCGCCGAGGTTTCCTGATGGAGCTTTTCGATACGCACGCGCACCTTTGCGACGAGCGTTTCAACGGGGATATCGACGAGGTCATCGCCCGTGCGCGGGGTGAAGGCGTAACCCGCATTCTTCTCGCTTCCGCCGAGATGGCGGACAGCGCAGAGGCGATCCGCATGGCCGGCGAAAAGACCGGCGACGTCGCACTGTTTTGCTCGGTCGGCGTCCATCCGCACAGCGCATCCGAATACAGCGATCAAAGTCACGAGATTTTGGCGTCATGGATCACCGACAGCAAGAAAAACCGCATCGTCGCATTGGGCGAGATCGGCCTCGATTATCATTATGATCTTTCACCCCGGGACGTTCAGAAGGCCGTCTTCATCCGTCAACTTGAACTCGCGTGCCGGGAAGATATCCCGGTGATCATTCACGAGCGGGAGGCGAGCGCGGATGCTCTCGCGATACTCGATGATTTTAAGAAACGCGGACTTCTTCGGGAGTCTCCCGGCGTTTTTCATTGCTACTCGGGAAGCGCGCAGACCGCTCAGATTCTCGTCCGAATGGGGTTTTTACTGGGCTTTGACGGGCCGGTTACGTTTCGAAACAATAAGAAAGCGTGGGAAGTTTTGTCGTCCGTGCCTCTCGACCGTATCCTCATCGAGACGGATTGCCCGTATCTGACGCCGGAGCCTTTTCGCGGCAAGAGAAACGAACCGGCGTTCATCCCGTACATTCTCGAAAAGATAGCGGCCTACCTCGGGAAAAGTCCCGAAGAAATGGCGCAAATCACAACGGAGAACGCTTGCCGGCTTTTTCGAATCTAAAGATCCGGGCGAAGGGGCAAAACGAGTCGCCGGTCGATTAGATGCATGGCTTCCGGATTCGCAAAAAAAAGCCGGCAGCCGTAAGAGGGATTGTCCCTCTTTGGTTTTGATCCCCGTTTGATTCGATTATTGACATCCTGTTTTCTATCCTTTATACTTTCTCTTGCGCTCCGAAAGGAGCAATCCGGTTTGAGGCAACGGGAGCATAGCTCAGCTGGGAGAGCATCTGCCTTACAAGCAGAGGGTCACAGGTTCGAGCCCTGTTGTTCCCACCATTACGGCGCAGTAGTTCAGTTGGTTAGAATGCCAGCCTGTCACGCTGGAGGTCGAGGGTTCGAGCCCCTTCTGCGTCGCCACTATTCCCCCGGTTCAACGGAGCCGGACACGCCCAGATAGCTCAGTCGGTAGAGCAGTGGACTGAAAATCCTCGTGTGGTTGGTTCGATTCCGACTCTGGGCACCAAATCCGGTCGATGCAATCGGCCGGTTTTTTCTTTTCCCGGGGTTTTCATTGAAAAACCCGATGACAAAACGACAGCGAGATTTTCTTTTTTGCCAGTTTGCATTTTTCGGGCAAAAATACGGTATAATACTTCTACTCATCAGACGCGGAGGATAACCCGATGAACAAGGCATACGCCTTAGACAGGAAGCAAGTACTCGAGGAGCTTAAAACCGATGAGGAGATGGGTCTTCCGCAGAGCGAAGCGGAACGACGTCTGATCCAATATGGCTTGAACTCTCTGGGCGAAGAGAAAAGAACGCCGCTGTGGAAGCGGTTTTTAAGTCAATTTGCCGACGCCATGGTCCTGATTCTGATCGGCGCGGCAGTTCTTTCCGCAATCATGGCCTTACGGGAGCCCGGCTTTGAGGGATGGATCGACGTCATCGTCATCATGGCCATCGTGATTATTAATGCGATCCTCGGCGTGTATCAGGAAGGCAAAGCGGATCAGGCGATCGCGGCGCTCAAGCGTATGAGTTCTCCGCGGAGCAAAGTAATCCGTGACGGTCAGAAAGTCGAGATTCCCTCCGATCAATTGGTCCCGGGAGATATCGTGGCATTAGAGGCGGGCGATCTGGTCGCGGCGGATGTGCGCGTGCTGTCACAGAATTCCATCAAAGTTGAGGAAGCTTCACTGACCGGTGAATCGGTTCCGGTTGAGAAAAACGCTTTTTCTGTTCTGCCGGAGGATACCGGCCTGGGCGACCGGGAGAATATGTTTTTTATGGGAACGGCGATCACATACGGGCGCGCAGTCGGGGTCGTTACGGATACCGGGACGAGGACGGAACTCGGAAAAATCGCCACGAAACTCAAATCGATCGACGATTCCGTCACGCCCCTTCAAAGGAGCCTCAACAGTCTCGGAAAAATCCTCGGCGCGATTTGCATCGCGGTTTGTCTCATCGTTTTTTGTGTTGATGTTTTCATACAAAATACACCGTGGAACGAAAGTTTAATGATCGCGGTCAGTTTGGCCGTCGCGGCGATCCCGGAAGGCTTGGCGGCAGTCGTTACCATCGTTCTGGCGATCGGAATGACGCGTATGGCATCCAGAAACGCCATCGTGCGTAAATTGCTTGCCGTGGAAACACTGGGATGCGTAGACGTGATCTGCTCCGACAAAACCGGTACACTGACTCAAAACGAAATGACGGTGACGCGGTTTTATTCCGCCTCGCGCCTGTATACAGTATCGGGAACCGGTTATGCCCCCGCAGGAGAATTTTCCGCTGAGGACGGACGACCGGTTTCCCCCGCAGAGGATTTGAAACTCCCGATGCTCGCTTGTGCGTTATGTAACGACGCCGTGATTCGGGAAGGGGAGGAAGGTCGTTATACATGTATCGGCGACCCGACCGAGGGCTCATTGGTTGCATTGGCCGCAAAAGCGGGTCATGAGCGCAACACTGCGAACGGTCTGTACCCGAGAATTACCGAATTGCCGTTTGATTCGGACAGAAAAATGATGACGACCTATCACATCAACGTCGTCCGTGAGCAAATCACTTCTTTTACGAAGGGTGCTCCGGATATTGTTCTGGACCGTTGTACTCATTTTGATCAAGGCGGAAAGGCCGTACCGATCACCGAAGCGATCCGGAAGGAAATTCTGGAAATCAACCACCGGTTTGCCTCAGAGGCTCTTCGCGTGCTTGCGTTGGCTTATAGAACATACGGGGCTGAGGACGAGAATATCACTGCGGACTTTGCGCATGAAAGCGATCTGATTTTTCTCGGTCTGACCGGCATGATCGATCCCGCGCGCCCGGAAGTGAAAGACGCGATTCGCATATGCAGGGAAGCCGGAATCCGTCCGGTCATGATCACCGGAGATTACAAGGACACGGCCGTGGCGATCGCCCGGGATCTCGGGATGATGGACAATGACGCAAAGAGTTTTTCCGGAGCCGAGCTGGATGCGATTACTGATGCGGAACTCGAGAAACTTTGCGAGACGACCAGTGTGTATGCCCGTGTCTCTCCGGACCATAAGGTGAGGATTGTCGGAGCCCTTCAGAAAAACGATCATATCGCATCCATGACCGGAGACGGCGTCAATGACGCGATGGCCCTTAAGACGGCGGATATCGGAGTCGCGATGGGCATCACCGGGACCGAGGTCGCCAAGAACTCCGCCGACATGATTCTGACCGATGACAACTTTGCTACGATTGTCCATGCCATCGAGGAAGGTCGCATAATTTACAGCAACATCAGAAAATTCGTCGGCTTCCTTCTTTCGTGCAACGTCGGAGAAATCCTGGTTATTTTCATCATTTCGCTGATTCCCGCTTCCGTATTCAATGCAACCGGCGTGCCGATCATTGCGGCCATCACGCCGCTGACGGCAATCCAATTGCTTTGGTTGAATCTGGTCACAGACAGCTTTCCCGCTCTGGCTCTCGGTCGCGAAAAGGGCGAGCCGGACATCATGCGTCAGCCTCCCCGGCATAAATCCGAATCGATCATCAACAAGCGGATGCGCATCATGATCCTTGTCCAGAGCCTGGCGATATTTTCAGCTGTTTTCACGTCGTTTGTTATCGGACTCAATGTGCTTTTCGCGAACGATGCGCTGAGACTTGAAAATGCCCGAACGATGGCTTTCGCGACACTGATTCTTGCGGAACTTTTCCGTGCGTACAGCTCAAGATCCGAACGCGTCAGTGTGTTCAAACTCGGACTTTTCAGCAACAAAATGATGAACGCGGCCGTGCTTTTCTCGGGGTTGATGCTTCTTTTGGTCATTTATATTCCCGGAGTCAACGGCGTATTTGACAACCATCCGCTTCCTGCGATTGCGTGGATTCCCGTCGTGATTCTGGCGATCATTCCATTCCTGGCGGGAGAAGTGTTTAAAGTCCTGAGCGGGAAAAGAAAGAGCAAGGCGTAATCTTCCCGCATGACCGGTATGCGTGAGAATTTTCGGACATAGCGGGCCGGATTGACGCTCCCCGACGATTTCTGCGAAGCGCTTGCGCCCCACGTGCTCGTGTGATAGAATTAATCGGATTTACGAACTGATGGTAGTTGGAGGCATATTATGGTACTGGCAATCGTACTGGCATCTATAGATATTGTGATTTCCGCCTTGCTTGTCGGGTTTGTTGTTTTTCAAGAAGGCAACGACAAGGGGCTCGGTATCATCGGCGGCGGAGCGGATACTTTTTTCGGCAAGGAGAAAGGGCGCTCGATGGACAGTAAACTCAAGAAATTCACGACCGGCTTGGCCATCGCTTTTGCGGTGGTAACGGTTGTGTTGTTTCGCATAATCGCCAGCGGGTTTTAGCCCGGACGTTCCTTCATCGGCACAGCATTGAATCATTGCGACCTTCCGACTCGCTGTACGCGTGGGAGGGTCGTTTCTTTTTCCGTAACCCCACTCCTGCTTCGGGAATTTTTATGAATGTGTTTTCGTGTGACGGGACATAACCGGGGTTTTTTTGTATACTGAAAAGAAGATTATCTTAACGGAGACGATAAAAGAAAGAGGCATCCGATGAAGAAAAAAAAGATCGTCCATTACGGGCGGAACGCCAGGAAGGGGACAGAATCTTCCCATAGTTCCGGTCGAACCGATAAACGGCGCGTTTCTCCGGAACGGCCCGTCCCGCAGCCGGTCGAATCGATGTCTCCGAGAGGGCCGGCCGGAGCACCGAATACCTGTGTTGGTATTCTCAGAAAAGGCGAGACAGACTGCTATGTGGATCCCGACCCCGGATATTCGTTTGATCAATACGGACATATCCGGATTCCGCCGGATCAATTGAACGGTGCTCCGCTCAATATGAAGGTGATATGTACGATCACCAATCCGGGAGATCCGCCCGGATCCTATGTCGGGACGATTACCGAAGTACTGGGTGATCCCGGGCAGGGTGATGTCGCGATGCGCGCCATACTTCTTCAGTACGGCATTCCGGAAGCGTTTCCGGACGAAGTGGAACGGCAGGCGGAACTTCTGCCGATGAATCCGTCGGACAATGATATCCAAAAAGCGATCGAACAGGGCCGAAAAGACCTTCGTACATTGCGGACCGTTACCATCGACGGCGAGGACGCCAAGGATCTGGATGACGCCATCTCAATCGAAAAAATCCCCGGAAAAGGCTATCGACTTTGGGTTCATATCGCCGACGTGTCACATTACGTGACCGATGCGTCCGAGATCGATCTGGAAGCCAGAAAGAGGGGGACCAGCGTCTATCCGGTAGACCGGGTAGTCCCGATGCTTCCGCCCCGTCTCTCAAACGCATTATGCAGTTTGAATCCCAACGTGCCCCGCTTTGCGTTGACAGTAGAGATGACCATCGATTATGAAGGAGAGGTCAGGGACGGAGAAATTTTCGAGAGCATCATTCAAAGCAATGCGCGCACGTCCTACACGGAAGTGTACGGAATTCTTTTCGAGAGCAAAACCATCGAGCGCTATTTGCCGCTCGATTCCATGTTCGTCGATATGCTTGACCTGATGAAGATCCTCAAAGAAAAGAGAAATCGTCGGGGAGCCATCGAGTTTTCTTTTCCGGAGACCGATGTTGTTCTTGACGAACAAGGTAAGCCGACGGATATATTTCCAAGTCCGATCACGGATGCCAACCGGATTATCGAAGAATTCATGATCGTGTGCAACGAGTACGTCGCGTCGAGATTTGACGCGATGAAACACCCGTTTATCTACCGGGTCCACGAGGATCCTGACGAACTGAAGATCCGCGAATTTCTTCATGTCGCGAAGCTTTTCGGTGCGAAAACGACCGGGAAGGGAAAACCCACACCGGAGTTTCTCGCTGATCTGATGCACCGGATCTCCGGGGAGACCTATGCACCCGCATTGTCCCAGATGTTGTTGCGTTCCTTGGCCAAGGCCCGATATGCCCCCGAAAATCTCGGCCACTTCGGACTCAACTCTGAAAATTATTGCCATTTTACTTCTCCGATCCGCCGGTATCCCGATTTGTATATCCATCGCATCATCAAGGCCTATTTGAGCGGCAAACCGAAAAAATCATACTTCTCGGCGAACGTCGGGTCGATCGCCGATCACAGTTCCGAAATGGAGCGGAACTCGGCTGAGGTCGAGCGCGAGGCGACTGACCAGAAAGTTGCCGAATACATGGCCGACCACATCGGAGAATCGTTTGACGGAATCATATCGGGTATATCAAAAGCAGGACTGTTCGTTCGTCTGGACAACACGGCGGAAGGGATGATTCCCTTTCGAACCATGACGGACTATTTTATTTTCGATGAGCAGCGACTTGAGGCTCGCGGCAATACGGGCGGACAGGTATACCGCATCGGGCAGCCGGTTCGGATCAAGGTCGGAGCGGTCGATACACTCCTAAGAAGGATCGATTTTGTGTTTGAAGATTCGGAATACAAGGCTTCAGACACCGGCGATAACAGGGCAGCGCGAGGTCCGGAAAGAAAAAGAGAGCCGTTTCAGCGGTTCTCTCCGAAAAAAAGCAAGGGTAAAAAGGGAAAAGCCAAGAAGGGCCGGAAGTAGGATTAATCGTCGATCCGATAACGCTTCAGCGCGTCTACAAGATCGTCACACGCATCGCTGTGAATCTCAAGGAGGATCGGGCGCTGGAGTTCCAGACTGAAAATGCCCATAATCGACTTGGCGTCGACGACATAGCGTCCGGAAGAAAGATCCACGTCATAAGGGAAAGAATTGACGGTGTGAACGAAATCCTTCACATCGGAGATCGACTTGAAATGAACGGTAAAACAAACCATATTATTCGTCCTCGCAATCTGAAAAGGCATTCTGACAACGATACCCTAAGGCCTTTCAGTTTATCACAGGCAAAAAATCTGTCAATTGTCAAATGTCCGAAAAGCCTTCCTCCCAGGAGAATTTGAAGAGCATTTATCAGTGGATGAGGAAACGGGAGAGCAAAATTGAACGATACCGATCGGCGACAATGTCAAGGATTCGGGGTCCCGACCGGGCAACGGATCTATTATCAATCTCTCGGGTGTAAGGTGAACAGTTATGAAACCGACGCGCTTCGAACATTGTTCGAATCCAGAGGGTTTACCACTACAAATGACCCGGGTCAATGTGATGTTTATGTAATCAATACGTGCACGGTCACCGCCGAAGCGGATCGAAAATCGGGACAGATGATTCGCCGGGCCGGGCGAACAGCGCCCGGAGCGATTGTCGTCGCAATGGGTTGCAGGACCCAAATGCGAAATAGCGGTGACGGTGCGGACATTTGGATCGGAACATCCGACCGCGCTTCGCTGGTTGATCGTGTGATCTGCCGTCTGAGCTCTTCGGACCGTGTCCCGAACGCTTTGGTTAACGACACTACGCTACCGGAAAATCATGTCATCACAACAGGTTCGTCGGAAATGTGCCGTGATTACGAGGAATTCGGGGCGGTCATATCCAGGGAAGGCACCCGGGCATTTGTGAAGATTCAGGACGGATGCGACAACTTTTGCAGTTATTGCATCATCCCTTTTGCCCGGGGGCGCGCACGGAGCAGGAACAAAGCGGCGATCCTCGACGAGATTCGAAAACTCGGAAATTCAGGGTATTCGGAGATCGTACTTACCGGAATTAATCTGAACGCGTACGGAAAGGATTTAGAAGGGGCCGGGGAATCGTTCGAGCAACTTTTAACCGAAATCGAAGCGATCGAGTCCGTTCGCAGAATCCGGTTGGGATCGATCGAGCCGAACATGATTACCGACCGGTTGGTTCATGTGCTTTCCGGAATGACTAAATTTTGCGGCCACCTTCATCTCTCGCTCCAAAGCGGATCGGATACGGTGCTGGACAGAATGAACCGAAAATATAAAACCGCGGAATTTGCCGGAGCGGTTGACCGTCTGAAACGGGCATTGCCGGAGATATCTATAACGACGGATATCATCGTAGGCTTCCCCGCAGAGACGGACGCGGAGCATCGCGAAAGCCTTGCTTTTTGCGAAAAAATCGGCTTTTCAAAGATCCACGTGTTCCCTTACTCCGTTAGGGCGGGTGCTGCGGCGGCACGGATGAGGCCGCAGGTTGATCCGGACACAAAGAAAAAAAGAAAAAACGATTTTTTGAAACTATCCGACACGCTCTTTGCACGCGCGGCGGATTTCATGACGGGTAAGACGGTCAGCGTCCTTGTCGAAAAGAACCTGGGTAACGGTTGTTTCAGCGGGTATTCCCGGGAGTACTACCGGGTGCGGTTCACGACGCCGGACAAGGTCCGCACCGGTCAGGAGGTCCCGGTTCGAATCCTCGGCTCCGAAAAAGAACTCCTGTTTGGCGAGATCATCACCAAGGATTTCGCATATCCTACATAATTCATGCTACAATGAATCATAAATAGAATTGTGATATACAAATGGCAACTGACTCAATAACAGCCCGGAGGTAGAGATATGGTTGATTCCGAGACCGCAAGATTTTCGTTTAATATGGACAAAAGCGAGGACGTTCGCGAACTGATGTCCTTTGTGTTGTCCGCGTTGGAAGAGAAGGGTTATAACCCGATCAACCAACTCGTCGGCTATTTTATGTCCGGGGACCCGACGTACATCACGAATTACAAAGGCGCCCGCGGCATTATTCGCCGCATCGAGCGGGATGAACTGCTTGAAGTGATTGTGCGCCAGTATTGTGATCGCCTGAAGTAGAGGGAGACGAATCATCTTTATGGGAAGAGTTATGGCTATCGATTACGGTTCCCGTCGCATCGGCGTTGCGCTGAGCGACCCGACTCGGGTGATTGCCCAACCCTTCGAGACGTTGTATTGGAACGGAAAAGATCCCGGACGCGTCCTCGATCGTCTATCCCGTATTATTGAGGATAATGATGTCGAGGTTGTCGTTTTGGGCCAGCCCAGAAGGACGGACGGGGTTGTCAGCGCCTCCCAGCAGGCCGCTGAATCGTTCGGGGTGCTGTTTTTCGAGAAAACGGGCATTGCGCCGATATTTGCGGATGAGCGGTACACGACCGTAATGGCCTCGCGGATTCTTATCGAGACAAACGTCCCGGGCAAAGATCGCAAGCATGTCATCGATCAGATGGCGGCCCAAATAATTCTTCGTGAGTATTTGGACAATCATCGCCCCAAAAACTGATTCATGCTATAATTAGTCAAGACTTTTATTTGGTTCAAAATATATCGCGTCGGCGAGGAGGTACAACATGACATACGAGGATAAGGATTGCTGCTGTGGCTGCGGTTGCGGCGAGGATCACGAGAACTGCACGGATAACGGAGCGGATGAGTGTGAATGCGAAGAACAGGAGACCATTACGATGGTCGACGCCGAGACCGGCAAAGAGTACGAATTTGCGGTGGTAGACGGATTTGATTACAAGGATCAGGCGTATTGCGTTCTGGTTACCGTGGATGAGGAAGATCCTGAATTGGTAATCACCAAAGTTGTCAAACTGGATGACGGTGAAGAGGGCTTGATGAGCCTCGAGGAAGCGGAATCGGACGAAGTGTACGCCGAATATGACCGCCTCTGCGAGGAAGCCGACGTCGAAGATGAAGACGAAGAATCAGAAGAAGAATAAGACGGAAGGCAGAGGCCTTGCTCCGGGCAAGACGAAGAGACCGGATAACCCGATGGCGGTCATCCGTGACGTGATAAACGGCAAGGAGTACTACCTTTCCGTAATCGATTCGTTTATGATCGAGGGCAGGGAGTACGCGGTCATGTATAACTATGAGCCGGATGACGGGAATCACGCTGATCCGGAGTTAGTCATCATGAGGACGGAGTTTTCGTCGACAGGAGATCAGTTGTTCTATTCGATTCGCGATAACAACGAACTTCACAAGGCGTTCATTGTTTTTATGAGGAGATTTCATTCATCCCATGAGTCAAAGTCCAAACGAGTCAGACCGGGCCCCTAGAACATCACCGGTAAGGATACGCACTTTCTTGGTGCCGCTCTTCGGAGCGGCACTCTATTATGCGGTGATTCTGATGATTTCCGGCATCTCGATGCTGGTTCTCGGAACGCAACGATATTTAAGTTATACGTATCGGATTAATACGATATCCATGGCGGTATTGGTCTTTTTTGCGATCCTATGGGTTTATGTCTCCGGACTTCTCGAAGGAAAGAAGATTTATCGTAATCGCCCGTCTTCGCTGATGGTTTTGTCGGGCGCCGTCATCGCACTGGGCCTGCTTGGGATTACTGTCGTCTATTTTTATTTAATCGAAAAGGTTTTTTCCGGCCTGAGTTTCATACGGGACAGTCTGGATCAATATGAGGATTTGCTCCGTGTCGATGAATTGACGTTTCCCGAGAAAATCGCGTTCGGCATATCCCTGACATTATTGGTACCGGTCGCCGAAGAACTCATTTTCCGCGGGATAATTCTTCAGGAGTTTCTTTCCACGATGAAACCTGCGGCGGCGGTTATCCTGACCGGCGCTTTTTTTGCCGTCGTTCATATTCAGCCGATCCAAGTCGGGTACGCATTCCTATGCGGGGTCGTGATATCGGCTGTCTATGTCCTTTCACGCAGTATTTTCTTAACGATTTTACTGCACGGTGTGTACAATTTCTTCGGTTCGGTTTTGCAGACCGTATATCCCGAAAGCGAAAACTGGTTCGAAGTGTTGGAAATCATCTATTTGGCAGCCATTGCGTTATCGGTCATCGCCGTGATATACCTGAAAAAGAGAGTGTACGGAAAACCCGAAACGGAGGACAACCATGCGGCGTCTTTTGGGGAGTAGAATCCATAAAAGACCATTCATTGTGACTTCGGTCGTGCTGGGTGTATTTCTTCTTGCCGGTGCTCTGTTGGTCCTGTATCTCGGTTTTTTTCGACAGACGGAGCAGACCGGTCAGGTGCGCGTCGGTTCGGATCTTTCGGGTACTTCCATTCGAGGGATCGGACTGAATGTAAACAAATTGTCGACCCCGAACATGGTTGCGGGGAGCTCCTTTGAGAATATCACGAACGATCAGTTGTTTACCGTGTTTGAGGGCTCGGAAGATTATGTCTATCTGCTTCAGGACGCTCAGAGCGGCAGGGCTTACTCGGACGGGAGTTTTGTGGGAGGGACCGTTCGGATTATGTCCTTGGATGAGCAGGGCAAAATGGTTCAAAAACTATTGTCCGATGTCGTTGATTTTAAGGAAAGCCAATTCGGTCCGCAAACCAGAATGGAAGGGTTGACCGAGACAGACCCGGAAATAAGCTTTATCGTCTCATCGTCCGGCAACACGCTCGCTTTTTCGAGGAACGGACAGTGTATAACGGATATAACGACTGCGTCCAGGAGAATCTTTGACCTTCCGGTGCACGCACCGCTTATTGCCGCGTCCGAAGCGGGAGGCCGATTCAATGTGCTAACGGAAAACTGGTCGATATTCACCTCAACCGACGGCAAGAATTTCAATTCCGAAAGTCCGGAGGTCGCAATCGAGGAATCGCCCAGAGCCGTCACCTCGGTGGGGAAAGTCATTCTCGCCGCAGGCGACGGGGGCACGATACTGTCGTATTGCGACGGGGTTGTGATTACGATCGAAAATCAAGTGCGATCGGATATACTTGCCGCCGTCAGTGACGGGGGCACAGCCCTGTTGATCGGGGCGAACAAAGCAATGCTCACAACGTCCAACGGTCTTTTGTTCAGACCTCTCGACGACAGTGAAAAACCATTTCCCGAAAGCTCAGCGGACCTTTTGTGCGCGACGTATCATGACGGGAAATATATTGTCGTCGGAGACTCCGGAGAAATCGCGTTCGGAGCGTACGACACCGATACCGGACGTTTTGCATTTTCGGGATATCAGACCGCAACAGAACGGGGAGAGATCGCGGTACCTCAATCGGTCATGGTTGATCTTTCCGGCGAGGTGTTATTGCTGACTGAGGACGGAAAAACGTATATTCTTTCCGAAGATCATCTCGTGTGGAAGGAATTATACGCTCCGTCAACTGCGCCCGTGAAAGTATTCGGCCGATCGTCGGACGGAAGGGTCGTCCTGTTTCGTGACGGAGCCTTTTATTCAACCCGCTTGTTGACCCGGGTTGAATACGGAGAGCATTTGACGGATACCCGGATCGCAGCCGGAGACATGTGTTTTCTTACACATCAGGAAGCGGTATTTGACGGAGTGAGCCAAAAATCCTCAGACGGATTGTGGCAATTGTTCGGCAGTGATGCGGCGGCGCAGATTTCGGATGATGCTCCTCCTTCGGGCGGGGATTCTTCTTTGAAATTATACGCGGAACCCAAAGGCGATTATGCCGACGCGCGGTTCGTTTCTCAAGTCCTTTCAAAGGAGGGCTCGCGCGACTTATACGAAAAGACATTTTACCGTATTGAAGTATGGCTCAAGCAAAACGACATGACGGATAAAGAGGTTATGGTGTGGCTATCCGGCGATTTTGATTCCGTCGGAACTGTTTTTTCCGAAGTGGGAAATAACTGGAGACACTATTCGGCTGTGCTCGTTCTTCCCGCGGAAGCATGCGGGGACGATGCCGGAGACATTCGATTAAATATCGGTTACTCGGGGAAAGGAGAACTGTTTATTGATAAGGTGTTCTTCGGTCCCGATCGATTTGCTTCGGAATCGATACCCGTGGAATACCAGGATATGATTCTTGATCTTCATCCGAGTTATTTACGGTTGTCGAACATCTCCTTCGGATTACCCGATATATCGTCGGATTCTTACTACGATCCGATCGGCAACGAAGGCGGAAGAAACATAGACGGGCGTGGATATGAGACGCCGGGTTGTGTATCGATTGAACAATCTCTGGTGCTGACTCGATACGCAAAGGCGAACCCGTGGCTGGTGATTGAATCATCGGTCGGACAGGAGCAAATCGAGCATCTGATGGAATATCTGTGCGGCAGCATATCCGACCCTTACGGGAAAATGCGCATAGAAAACGGTACCGCGGTACCGTGGAGTGCGCAATTCGAACGAATTGTTTTCGAAATTTCCGACACAGCGAGCCTGTTCAAAACCGATCTTCAAAAAGGCGCTTTTGTTGATTTTATCATCAACATTATTAAATCTTCACCGCATTACCTGGATATAAAGGATCGGATCCTTTTCCTGGACGGTATGAATTATTCGGGCGGATCCATGCTGTCTCTTGCGGATTTTCATTCAACAGCCCTGTTCATCGACGGATTGACCGTGTTCGAGCAGCCGGAGCCGGACCCGGAGCCTGCCGTACCCGCGGGTATAATAACGGCAGGTTATCTGGATTATTACGATCGGATTCCCAGAATCCTGTCGCGCCCGAGAGAAAACGTAGGGGAATGGATCGGCTCGGCAAATTTTCGCATTCTGACGGATGAAGAGGTGTCGGGCGGGATCAGAAAAACCAATACCGTCGTAACTGCGGCTGCGTATGTCGACTTTTTCCTCCATGACCTCGGGCATCGCACATCGGTGATTTGTGCCGACCTGTCGGGGACGGATAGTTTCTATGATTTCGGGAAGGCTGATTTTATCGCGTCGGAGGCGCTCGGAATCCGGGAAAGCGGAATTGTCGAAGACAATGTCAGGACGCTTTTTTCCTGCGTTTCGGCTCTGAACGTTTCCATTTCCGGATCACCGCTGAATATTTCCGCGGTTTCTCCCGTTCCGGCAGACGAAGAGCAATCCTCTGAGAAAACCGGCATGACAGCACAGGATACCGGTGCGTTTGCTTACATCGAAGGTAATTCCATATGCATCATTGTTACCAATACCGGCGACCAAACGAGACAATTCCGTATCGAAACACAGTATCGCCTCGATCAGATCACCGTCGATCAATATTCTGATACCGGCGAAAGGATCGCATCCGCAAAACGCAGGAACCAAAGCGGACGATTGACGCTTCTGCCCGGACAATTCGTCATCGTTAAGGGAACGATTCTCGAATAACGAACGCGTATGTCCGATCGGATTCCGCCCAAAGGAAATGCTTTTTTTGCTATGGACAGCCGGGTTTTTTTTAAGTATAATCATTAAGCGTTTGGGTGGTTAGCTCAGCTGGTTAGAGTACTTGCTTGACATGCAAGGGGTCGATGGTTCGAGTCCATTACTACCCACCAGACCTACGGGATCCTTTGCCGGAGAGCAAATCCGGTGAAGGGTTTCTTTTTTATTATGATTTATCCGGTTGTTTTTTACTGAATAAATCAAGGCTGATGTGATATAATTATCCATATCATGTTGTGGAAAAGATAAAGGAGGGAAAGGAATGATTTGTCCAAAATGTAAGACCGAAGTTACCGGCGCAGCAGTCTTCTGTCCCGAATGCGGAACGAATATGATGGAAACAGTGTCCGAAGCGGCTGAAGAAATCAAAGAACAAGTCAAGGAAAATGCAGATGCGGCTTTTGAGCAGACGGCCGAGAATGTTGATTATGTGGAACAGGAATTGGAAGATACGAGGGAATCCGTCGTTTCGGTGACGGAAAAAGCATCGGAAGAAGTCAAAGAGCCTTCTGTGTATAATTCAGAGAATGTTTCCGCGCCTGCCCCGCAACCGGCAATCATCGCGGCTTCACCCGTTCCTGCGGCAATCGCGCCGGTTCCCGATAAGGCCGCCCAAAAGGCCACTCAAAAGGCCGCCAAGAAGGAAGCGAAAAAGCAAGCCAAAGAAGCCTTGAAGAGCACCCCGAAAGAAATCAGACCGTTTACAACGGCGGGGGCTTTCTGGTATATGTTCCTGGCGTCGATTCCGGTCGTCGGTTTCATAGCATTGCTCGTATTTGCCTTCGGCGGCAAGAATAAAAACAGAAAATCGATGTCCAGGGCAATCCTGATTTGGGTATTAATCGGACTGATCATCAGTATCGCGGTCTCGGTAGCGGCATATTTTTTATTCGCGGATGTAATTGAGGATATCATCGATGCCGGAAGTCTCGAGGACATTAACGACATTATTCTTGATGAATTGTCCGCCCGATTCGATTGAGGAAGTTTTCGACTCCAACCGGCAAGAATCTTGCCATCTGAGCGTTTACGCTCTGTAACATTGTTACCGTACAATCAAGCTGTAGACGTGAATCATCGTCTTCAGCTTTTTTGTTGAGGTGAATGGTATGCCGGAAGAAGAATTGATTTCAAAGCGGGACCTCCTCCGGGCCGCAAGAATTTCCTATGGGACGCTGTACCGGTGGAAAAGGATGAACCTGATACCGGAATCCTGGTTCATTCATCGGGCGACACGCACCGGACAGGCGACATTTTTTCCGAGAGAGCGAATCCTTGCCCGAGTCGGGAAGATCCAGGAACTTAAGGGGGAACTTTCGGCAGATCAACTGAGAGAAATATTTTCGGCGAACGTCAAAAGCTTTCTCATCCCGATGAGTGATTTTGTCAAACTGAATATGGTCAGCAAATTGACCGTTACGGCCTTTTCATCGGTGTTTCCGACCAAGGAGAAGCTGGATTTCGACGATGTGTTTTCGATGTATGTCGTCGACCATCTGATGCGCTTATCCGGCATTTATCTGGAGGATGCAAAGCAGGTCCTGAAAATGCTCGAAAAGTATCTGTCCGCGAAGAACAGCAAGGAATACCAGTTAATCCTCTTAAGAAAAATGGGGATTCCGTTAATGATGTTGATCAGCGGTGAGGATGAGGTCCTTTTGGAAGAAAATACCGAAGTAATCGCGTGTGCCAATCTGTCCGAATTTGAAGATGCACTTAAGGACCAGTTGATTTCGTAAAGGAGTAAAGGAATGGGAAAAATTGTACCGGACGAGACGCGTAAAATCTCCGACATCGGTAATAGCGGTGATGACTCCTTGTCGAAGGCCGACGCCGGAGACGATGTTCCGGGCTTGATTCAGATTATTTCGGACCCCTCCCGGCTTCAGATCATGATGACGCTGTCGAATAACGGAGCAATGTGTGCAAAAGAGATCCTGACTCATTTTTCGATCACACAACCGACGCTTTCTCATCACATGAACCTTTTATGTTCCTGCGGGCTTGTCGACTCCGTTAAGACCGGTAAATTTGTCCGGTACCGGATCAACAAAGGCGGCGTTCACAAACTTGAGACTTTTTTCGCGAATCTGATTCTCGAAAAGCCGGAAAACGATCTGCCGAAGAACACAGCGGCACTGGAGCCGGTGAAGAGCCCGTCGCTGAAAAAAACACCGATGCTTCCGACGCCGAAAGCGGTTATTCCGAGGCCCGAGATCCCGGAAGAATCGATTTTGGAGAATAAGAAAGCGAAGAAAAAAGACAGTAAGAAAGATAAAAAAAAGAAGAGGAAGGGTTGATCCTTTGAGCGCGGTACATGCGGGATAACGTTTGACAAACATATGCGTACGCATTATTATAATGGAAAGATTACAAGAAAGGAGAGTGTATGGACATTCACTCTCAAACGGTCGTTCAGGACATCGTTGAATTGTTCGCACGTAGTAATATACGCTTGACTCCGCAAAGAATCGGCGTTTACAGGTATTTAATCGAAAACAGGAATCACCCGACCGTAGATACCGTGTACAATTTTCTCAAAAGCGATAACCCGTCACTTTCCAAGACGACAATCTACAACACCGTCGACACCCTGGAGGCAGCCGGACTTCTTCGCTTGATTCGCGCATCCGAAGGCGAGGTTCATTTGGATGCGTTCATGGAGCAACACGGGCATTTTATTTGCGAGCATTGCGGAGAAATATTTGATTTCGCCCTGGATGGGTGCCGCTTGCCCGATATACTCAACCAATTTGAGATCCATAACTATGAAGTTCGGGCTTCCGGCGTTTGTTCGGAATGCTTCGAAAAATAATAGAAACGAAGGGAGCAATAACATGGAATTGCATGGTTCAAAGACCGAGAAAAATTTAAACGAGGCGTTTTCCGGTGAATCGATGGCGACGAACAAGTACGCGTATTATTCATCGAAAGCAAAAAAGGACGGATATGTTCAAATCTCCAATATTTTCATGGAGACCAGCGGAAACGAAAGAGAGCATGCCAAGCTCTGGTTCAAGGCACTTCATGGCGGCGATGTGCCGGAAACGATGACCAATCTGATCGATGCCGCCGACGGAGAGAACTACGAGTGGACCGAGATGTACAAGCGTTTTGCGCAGGAAGCCCGCGAAGAGGGGTTCAATCAAATCGCCGCTATTTTTGAAGGCGTAGCAAAGGTTGAGAAAGAGCATGAGGCACGTTATCGCCTCTTGGCCGAACGGATCGAAAAGGGCGAAGTCTTTGAGCGGGACGGCGTCGTTGTTTGGAAATGCGGGAATTGCGGACATATCCATATTGCCGCAAAACCGCCGGAGATGTGTCCGGTCTGCAATCACCCGAAGGCCTTTTTTGAACTGCAGTCGACGAACTATTGAGATCATATTAAGGAAGATCATTAAGGAGGTATGACATGGCCAGAAATCTGAAAATTTACAGATGTCCGATTTGCGGAAACATTGTCACGTTGCTTCATGAAGGCGGCGGGGAATTGGTATGCTGCGGACAGCCGATGAAGCTT